>Ga0265295_1001345_pt1 | contig 43491 bp, 46 predicted proteins | sample Munlansysbiofilm_FD_192503 | JGI IMG/M metagenome (GOLD analysis project Ga0265295, IMG submission 192503) | Leachate microbial communities from a municipal landfill in Southern Ontario, Canada - Methane capture system biofilm | ecosystem: Engineered > Solid waste > Landfill > Unclassified ... | reverse complement strand
CTTTCTCGTTCGACTTGCATGTGTTAAGCACGCCGCCAGCGTTCATTCTGAGCCAGAATCAAACTCTCCAGTTAAATTCTTTTGAATATCTTTTGTGTGCTTTCACAGCACTCAAAAAACACGCTTCGTCTCTTTTTGTCACTAACCAGTTTTCAAAGATCAATAGATCGGGTCAAAATGTCCTTAGAAAGTCGCTGCTCCCCAAAGACTCAAACAATATATATTCATCACTGACAAATGTCAAACACTATTTTCAAACAATCTGTGATTTTATTTAAAGTTGCGTCAAATGAGGTCGGGTTATCCGCAAGGGCACCCGCAAGGGGAGCCCCTACATGGATGATGCAATTAGTTCTTAGTGGGTTAACGTAGGGGCGATCCCTTGCGGTCGCCCTATCTGGATGTACGAACAGACAATTACTTCAAAACAAGCCCCTGGGGAAGGGATTCACCAAAGATAGCCGATGTCTCGACCTGGGCAATTGAAATCTTTTCCCTGACAATGGATGAGCACCTGTGGGTATTGGTACGGTCAAACCACTCAAGGAGGATGGTGATTGTTTCAGGGTCAAGATCCCTTGTTCGATCTCCAGTCTTTCTCGCAATCTGGGCCAGGGCCTTGGCAAGGGAAAGGTCTTGCCCTGTCTGTTTTTTGATCATTTTCCTTATCCATACGGCAGCCTCCTTTGGCGGGACAACCCTGTCAAGGGAACCGTAAAGTAACTCCCTTGCGCCGATACGTGAAAGAGCCCAGAAAAGCTGGGCCGGAGATTTACCGGGATTGAGCATGGTGCCAAGGGCCCTTCCGAGGAGAACCTTATCCTTTACAAGGAGCCGTTCCATATTTGCCACAGCCATCCAGACTTCAGTCAGCTCCTGGGGCGACACCTTTTTCTTTGGGCCCCCTGACCCTGGAAGATAGGGGGTGATGTCCTGAAAGAACTGGCGCTGCTGACCCGCATTCATTCCCCCTGCAATTCTTCTACAGAAGACCCACCATTCACTGCAATTTTGTTTTAACTTTGGGAACATGGGACCGGCGAGGTAAACCTTCCATAGATTACGCATCCTCTCCCCGTCAAAGGCGTCGCCAAACCCGGGACGGATGCAGAAACCCGCCAGATTCAACCAGCGCACCTCGTGTTCCGAGCTCAATTTCCTGGCATCCGAACGTTCGATAAGACGGTCGGCCATGGTTCTCAAAAACGACAGGGGCCATGCGTTTTTCTGAATTTCGATGGTTTGTTCAAGATTTTTGACAATACCCGTGAGCTCTTTGACCTCCGACTCTTTTGAAAATCCAGCGTCGATAATGGCGCAGGCCGCCTCAATCAGGGAGGATTCAAGCACCTCGGTTTCCGAACCCGCAAGGGGAACAGCCTCGTCCCTGAGCTGGAATTCAAGCTTCCATCGATGGTTGGAAATGGTGGACCGACACCAGATGGCAAGGGACCCCATCTCGGTATATTCCGGTTCGATGGTTACCGGCACATTTCTCTGGTCACTCTTTTTGCCGAACTTGACAATGGTCTGCATGGGCATCATTGGCGACAATGTGTCATCAACAACAACAAGGTCGCCGCTCTTATCCCCGGAACGAAAGCTTGAGCTGAACATGTCAAAGGTGACGGGCCGATTGGTCAGGACCTCAAATTCCATCTTGGGAAGTTTGATCACAGAACCTTCGTCAAGGCCTCGCTCCACAACGCACAGGGCCTTTGGCTTTCCAGAACCTGCCTGGGGCTTGCCAGGCAGAGTTTGGTTTTGATCAAGATTACGGGCCTGGGCATGATTCTGATCTAAGGCAATCCCTATATAATAGCTTCTGGGACTGCCGCTGCCCACCCTGACACCTGTCCCCTGCTTCACAAGTCCGTAATAGGCGGCCCCAAGGGCAACGGAAAGATCGGGGCGGTTGTTTTCAAGGCGCAAAGGAAGATCAGTATCGGTTACACCAAACCAGTGGCGTATTGAGGTTCTGATCCTCTCCTGCAAAAGAAAGGGCTTTAGGGAACCGCCGTTAAAGAGAATATGGTCGGGCATGGGCTCCCGGCCAAGGAGCTGCTTTACCTCGCTGCGGTGTTTCTCCAGGAACCAGCCGATGTGCCTTGTGATGGAAGGCTCCTGCTCATAGGGCAGACCAAACTCGGCAATGGCCTTACCTGGAGGTTTTTGAGCAATTTCTCCAGGATCCACATCCGGAAAAAACCCGTTGCAGAGAACGGTTTCAAGGTCCTCCCTGGTGAGATCTGCCGCAAGGGTGCCTGCAATCACCGACCTGCCCTGCCCCTTAAGGGTAATTCTGACGCTCTCTTCACCATGTTCCAGAATCTTTTCCTTGGCCTGCCTGCACTTATGGCCCAAGGTTTTCCAGCGATCCTGGGTCATGGATTCCCGGGTTTTAAACTTTGACGCCACAAGATTTGCAAGGGCAAGGTCAATGTTGTCACCGCCCAGAATGAGATGGTCTCCCACGGCAAGGCGCTCAAACCTCGGAGTCCCCTCGGATTTTTTGAGGGTGATCAGGGTAAAGTCTGTGGTGCCGCCCCCCACGTCGCACACCAGGATAAGCTCGCCCGGCTGGACAAAATCGCTCCAATCGTTTTCATGGACCACAAGCCAGGCGTAGAATGCGGCAAGGGGCTCTTCAAGAAGGGTGACATTGGTTCCCAGCCCCGCCTCTTTAGCAGCCTTGAGGGTGAATTCCCTTGCGGCCTCGTCAAACGAGGCGGGAACGGTGATCACGACAAATTGGTTTTCAAGGAAAAGATCCTCGTCCTTTTTGCTGTGGTTCCATGCCTTTTTTATGTGCCTGAGATACAGCGCCGTTGCCGTGACAGGGGAAACCTTATCAACACCCTCTGCCCCCCAGGGAAGAATTTTAGCCTCCCGGTCGGCCCGGGCGTGGCAGAGCCAGCTTTTGGCAGACGAGACAAGACGTGAAGGCAGCTTTGAGCCGTGGTCCCTGGCAAAGGTGCCTACAAAGCGGTCATCCTCTGTTTTCCAAGGATGTTTTAAGGCGTTGTCCGACACATCGTACTGGCCCGGGATATAGAGAAACGAGGGCAGAACCGAAATTGCAGAAAACTCTCCACTGCCCGTCAACTGGGGAACCTTAAAGGTCCTGATGGTTTTTTCACCCACCGTGCCGCCCAAAGATCCATCCTGGGAATCAGCCTGAAGGCCATCCTGGGAAATGTCGGGGGAAGCATCCTGGGAACCGGACAGGGACGTAAGATCCACATAGGATACGGCACAGTTGGTCGTACCAAGATCGATCCCAACCACAAAATGTTTATCCTGAAAATCCAAACAAAACTCCTTATTTTGGCCGAACATTCAGTTCGAGCTTCCAGCGTTGGTCGCTATCCCGGGCACAGGCCCAGAACTCCAAGGTACCCACCTCGGTGAGGCGAACCTCGAAGGTCACAGGAATGACGGCATTGTCATCGTCCCCCTCAAGAAGGGTCTCGATGGTGGTCAGATCCCGGATATCCTCGTACTCCCAGTTGTCAACGATCTCCCCGAGGGAATCCTTGTGGCGGGTGGTGGAGGTCATGATGTTGAACCGAACCGTCTCACCCACGACCAGGTTGAAAAGCCTTGTTTTATTTTCGGCACCAGTTCCCTCTTCCATGCCAAAGGGGGCGATGCAGAGGGCACGGGTGGGAAGGACAATGCCTGGAATGGCCGGCATGGCTGCCTCCACCGCCAGGTAGTAAGAGCTGGCAAGGCCGCCTCTGATTCGGATGCCATCGCCCTTTGAAGCCTTTCCGTAGTAGGCTGCTCCCCAGGCAACACTCAAGTCGAAATCCCCGGTATCGATCTCCCGGATGCCCTTCTCGGAACCTGCCTCAGCCCAGGAGGAGATGATCTTGATCACCCGATCCCTGAGGGTCGCAGATTTCATCACCCCGCCGTTGAAAACAACCGCCGTTGGAAGCCTTACCCGTCCCTGGTCATCCCTGTGGGCCGATATGAACTTTGCAAGGTGGCGGGTGATTCCGGGATCAGCCTCGTAGTTCAGCCCGAATTCCCTTAGACCCGCCATGTTAGAACTTGCAGGTTCCTCGTCAAGGGCCGTTTCCGGGAAAAAACCGGAGAGGACGATCTTTTCCACGTCCTCATATCCAAGCCCGGTCTTGACGGTCCCCTTGATCAGCCCCGATCCCCGTCCAAGTATAGTAACAGGGTGCTCCCGTTGATTGTCATTGTCAGAAAAAAGCGACTCCTTGGCGTTCCGGCAGGAATGAACGAGCCCCCGCATCTGCCAGGCATCCAGCTTTTTCCCCTTTTCCTGCAGCTTTCCTGCGAGAAAATAGGCAAGGGCAAGGTCGATATTGTCCCCCCCCACAAGGAGGTGCTCGCCCACGGCAAGGCGCTCAAGGCTTAAATTCCCGTCCTCCTCCTGAACCTCGATAAGACTGAAATCACTGGTTCCACCGCCCACATCACACACAAGCACAAGGTCGCCCTTTTCCACCTTGTCCCGCCATTTGTCGTTGGATCTGTCTATCCAGGAATAAAAGGCAGCCTGGGGCTCTTCTATCAGGGTAACCTGGGTCAAACCTGCCAGTTGGGCTGCCTTAACTGTAAGTTCCCTTGCAACGGCATCAAACGATGCGGGAACAGTAAGATAAATTTCCTGGTTTTCAAGGGCAAGATCGGGCTCGTTTTTTGCCATATCAAAGTTCCATGCCCTACGGATATGGGTGAGAATATGGCTCGAGGCCTGAACCGGGGAGACCTTGTCCATCTTATCAGCCTTCTCCATCCCCCCATCCCAGGGAAGAATGGGGGCCTCCCTGTCCACCTGGGAATTGCAGAGCCATGATTTTGAGGAACTGACAAGCCGGTGGGGAACTTCGCCCCCCCTTTGCCTTGCATAGACCCCTGCCATCAACCTCTGCTCACCGCCCCAGGGCAAAGCAAGGGAAGCTTCTGACTCTTCATACCCATCCAGCATGTATACGAAGGATGGAAGGGCCTCCCGGGATTCAACCACCCCTGAGCCTGTTATCTGGGGTATTTTAAAAATCTTTATTCCAGAGGCATCGGCGGCCAGGGTGTCAGTGTAGGCAACAACGCTGTTGGTTGTTCCAAGATCGATACCGACAATATAACGGGCATTCCCCACAAGATCACTCCAATAAAAATAAATCCAGATTTACACCTGCAACTCGTTCCAGCCTACAGATGATAGTGACACGTCCCACCCAGAGTTGCCCCACTTACTCCATCTCAACCTCTGCCGGCACTATAATGGTTGCGTCAAGCACATCGGAAAGCTTTGGAATCTCCCTCTTACCCACCTTCCAGCCCCGGTGTCTCAAGATCCCCTTAAACGGAGGGTTACCCGTCACATTTCCGGTAAGCTTGACGGCATCAGGGTCAAACCCCTGTTCAAGCAGGACCTCTTCACCCTCGGCCTTATCGATTACAGGTTTCAGCGCAAGGTATTTAGAGATGGTTTTCTTGCAATCCTCCTGGATGCTCCTGACAGCCGCACCGATCTCTTCGTCCTCATAAAGGGAGAGATCCTCGTCAAAAAAATCAAGCAGGCGCCCCTCCCTCTGCAACACGGAAAGAAGATGAAGAAAGACCCGCCGACGCCGCTCCTGCTCAAGCCTGTGGTCTGCAGCATCTTTTTTTTCTGCAGGTTCAACGTCTTGCTCAACAACCAGACTCTTGAAGATTGATGCAGAACTTCCCCTGACCATAAGCCACAGAATAAGGGTTAACAGCAGGAAAACAGCGGCGGACACCGGCAAAAACCAAGTATAAAAGTTAACCGACACCACTTTCAGAAGCCTGACCCCGTCCCAGGACTCAGATGCTAAGAGCTGTAAAAGCTTTTCGATTCCAAAATAGACCCCTGCATCCACACCCAGCATCAAAAGTCCCATGAAACCGATTATCACCAGGAACGATCGTTTTGCAAACTTTTTTGACATGTCCAAATTTTATAACCTCCTATGGTTCGGTTCTGTGTGACTCTATATTCCACCATGTCCCAGTAGAATCAAAAAAAGACCATGCCAGCACGCCAGCATGGTCTTTAATAATAATACTAAAACAATGTTTTTCAAGTAGGATTTCCAGGTTTTGGGAAATCAAGCCAAAACCTTTGTATCTTAACTAAAAGTTGTAAACTATTACTCGTCATCCTTGACAACAATGACCGCCTTGTTATCCTCAAAGGTCTTGGGTCCGACCCCCTTTACCTTCATTATATCCTGGGGCTCTTTAAATTCGCCCACATTGGTTCGGTATTCAATAATTCTCTCGGCATATTTAGTTCCCACCCCCTTCAGGGTGGCCAACTCCTCTAGGGTTGCCGTATTAATATTGACCTTATCCTCAGCTCCCATTGCAGGAAGGGTAAAAAAGAGCAACACAACTGCTGCGACAATCAACACAACAAATCTTTTTTTTGGTTCCATTGGCTCCTCCCATAATCTTGACCAGATTGGCCATAATCGGTTAATATTATTGACTCGATTTCCCAAAAGAGATTTTTACCTGCAAGACCAAAACTTATAGCTGCCAGAAACTTGCCAATTAGAGAAGATTCAATCGGTCCATAAGCCGTGCGAAGAAGAGAGCAACATATTAAGAAGATAGGCCACAAACACGACATTTAATTCGTAGGTAAGAACAAATCGTGAATCGTAAGTGTTGCGATCCAATTTCATAAATTGAAACAGATCAAACAGGGCACACACATAAAAACAAAAGAGATATTATCTACATTGCTGACAATACCGAAAGAATGTCAAGGAAAAAGCTACCCGGCGCTACAGAAACATTCAAACACAAATCAGCAAATTCCGCCTGAACCTTCCAGGTTGTGTGGATGATGGTATGGGTGATGATTTTGCATAAACGTGCTTTAGCATAAACCATAGGAAATGGACAAGGATTATTCTTAAAAATTGGTTTGGCAGTGGCAGTGAACGACAGATTGTGATAAATGAACATTTTATAGATAAAGGAACAACACGCCAGGAGGCAAACGGCAAAGATGACTGATTCAGCGTCAGAGGCAAAGTACAGACACCAGGGGGAGATTCTTGCCAACCGGGTAAAGAAACGGTTCAAACACCTCCGTAGACGGTTTAAGCAGCAAAACATCGGAATCTTCAGGCTCTACGACTGGGAAATACCCGAAATAAGGGCTGTTGTTGACTGGTATGACGGCCATCTTGTGATTGCCGAATACACCCGGCAGCACTCTGTTCCCCAGTGGCTGCCCATGATGGGTGCGGCCCTTGCCATTGCCCTTGATGTTCCCATGGAAAAGGTGCACCTGAAGGAACGGCGGGTGGGAAAGAGGGACGGCAAACGGTATGAACGGCTCCAGCAGACCAATGCCAGAATAGTGATGAACGAGAGGGATTTAAAATTTTACATCAACCCCTTTGACTATGTGGACACGGGTCTTTTTTCAGACCACAGGAACACCCGTCAAATGGTCAGAGAGATGGCAAGGGACAGGGATTTTCTAAACCTCTACTGCTACACGGGCTCCTTCTCCTGCTATGCGGCAAAAGGAGGGGCACGCTCAACCATGTCCGTGGACCGCTCAGACACCGCCATCACCTGGGCCAGGGAAAACATGGAACTTAACAGCCTTGATCCTGAAACAAATATTCTGGTCCAGTCCCCAACCTTTAAATTTTTAGAACAGGCGGCCGTAAACGACCAGAAATTCGACCTTGCCGTTGTGGATCCCCCGTCATTTTCCACATCCAGGGAGGATAACGAGGATTTCGACATCGTAGGGGACCACCCACGCCTGCTTAAGGCTGTGATCAAGGTGATGAGACCCGGGAGCACCATATTTTTTTCAACCAATCATCAGGACTTTTCTCCCCGGATGGAAACATTGCCGGTAGAAAAAATCCAGGAGATAACATCAAGAACGATCCCGGAAGATTATCAGCATAAGAAAAAGACCATCCACCGATGCTGGCAGATCCAAATATAACCCACATGTCCTGGTGGACACAACGAAGCATGAAACTCGATAAAATAAGCCGAGGCCATTGTAGGGGCGATCCCTTGCGGTCGCCCTTTGTGGCGGCAAGCTCGGCGGGAGTTTTCTATAAATCGGCACGGCCGGAGCGAGGGAGGCATCCAGCCACAACGAACATGGAAACTCCTCCAATAACAACGCTTCGGTGGGAGTTTCCTATAAAAAAAACAGGTGAATTTGATCAAACTAAAAAAAATCTGCTTTAAATCTACGATTTTGATACTCATCGTTTTGGTTTATGCTTCTGCTGATGCCGGAGCCGGACAGGAGATTGAGCGCTACTACATCCGCTACGACATCAAGTCTTCGAACAACCGCATTGTCCATTCGACCATTCTAATGGTTCCGGGGGATACGGATTTCAGAGCCGAAACCTATGTTATCCTAAGGATAAAGGGACAAACCACCGCCGTCCCAGGTAACTCCACGGAACAGAGCCTGACCCGTGCACGGGAAAATGCCCTGAAGCAGCTCCTGGAGGAGAGGGGATTAAAGTCTGTTTCAACCAAATCGACCGTTTCTGCAACCCCTGCAGGCCAGGCAGCCACAATGGACACGGTGATCAGCTATGAAGGAGCATTCATCTCCCCCATTGAGGTTGTGGAGCAGGGTTATGATTTTCAAACCCAATCTTTTACCGCTGTTTTTCTGGTCAGGTTCAGCCCGGTTTCGTTTCCTGACCGATGGAAATGGCTCAGATTTAAGACAAGGATGAAATCATTTTTTCAGGATGTAATACCGTCCCTTTAACTTTAATATAACCCACAACCAGCGCTGAAACCGATAAAACAACCCAAGACCAATGTAGGGGCGATCCCTTGCGGTCGCCCTTTGTGGCAGGAAGCTCAGTGAAAATTTCATATACATATAAAAAACAAGAAGGTATTAAATGAACAAAAAGGAAGTAGAAAAACTGAAGAAACATTTATTCAAAAAAGACCGCCTGGTCTGGGATGAACTCTCCGAAACAGAGATGGACAAGGCATTCACCCTGGCGGAGGATTATAAGGACTTTCTCAACCGCTCAAAAACCGAACGGGAGGCGGCACGGGCGATCGTTGCAAGGGCCGAAGAGAATGGGTTTGTCTCTATGGAATCGCTCCTTGAGCAGGTCAAACAAAAACAGGATCTGGTTAAACCAGGTCAGAAAGTTTACTCGGTTTTCAAAGAGAAATGCGTTGCCCTGGCAGTGGTCGGGAAAAACCCTCTGGAGAAAGGCATGAACCTCATCGCCTCCCACATTGATTCCCCAAGGCTCGACCTGAAGCAGAACCCCGTGTATGAGGACACCGACCTTGCCCTCCTAAAGACACACTACTACGGGGGAATCCGAAAGTACCAGTGGATGTCGGTACCCCTCGCCCTCCACGGCAGTATCGTCCGGGCCGACGGCAGCGTCGTGGATGTCAAAATAGGTGAAGAGGCTGATGATCCCGTGTTTGTGGTGTCTGATCTTCTGCCCCACCTTGCCGGCAAAATCCAGGAGGAGAAGAAACTCTCAGACGCCTTTGAGGGCGAAAAACTGAACCTTATTGCCGGGAGCATTCCCCTTGGAAGCGACGGGGTCAGCGACCGGTTTAAGCTTGGCCTACTCAACCATTTCCACCAGAAGTACGCGATAGTTGAGGCTGACTTTGTCAGTGCGGAATTAGAGGCTGTACCAGCAGCAAAGGCAAGGGATATAGGACTTGACCGGGCCCTTGTGGGTGCCTATGGCCAGGATGACCGCATCTGCGCCTTTACCGAGCTTGTGGCACTTTTGGAGACAAAGTCTCCCAGGCGAACCGCCCTTGGACTTTTCTTTGACAAGGAGGAGATAGGAAGCGAAGGAAACACCGGAGCTCAAACGGCCTTTATGGAAGATTTCATCTCAGACCTCATCCTTCTCACAACCGGCCGGGTAGATTCACAGACCCTTAGAAGGGCTATTATCAACACCTCTGCCCTGTCAGGAGATGTCAACGCCGCCATGGATCCCGACTTTAAGGAGGTCCATGAAAAGATGAACGCCGCAAAAACAGGCTATGGCGTTTGCATTACCAAATTCACAGGTGCCAGGGGAAAATCGGGCTCAAGCGATGCCAGTGCTGAATTTGTCGGTAAGATCAGGGCTCTTTTTGACAAGAACAAGATCGTCTGGCAAACTGGAGAACTCGGTAAAATTGACCTGGGCGGCGGCGGCACCCTGGCAAAATTTCTTGCCCTGAAGGGGATGGATATCCTTGACTGCGGACCGGCCGTCCTTTCCATGCACTCCCCCTTTGAGATCGCAAGCAAGGCGGATATATACATGACCTATAAGGGGTTCCATGCCTTTTATGCCTAGGGGCTCGATTAAAAACATTTTCCTGACCATTCGGATTGTTGGGATTATCAAGATGATCAGGTTTGCTGGGATTGGGACGGCAATGTCTCTTTTGATCGTCCAGACGGCGCCTGCCTCTTCAACCGGGGTCGGTTATATACTGGCCGACCCCACGGGGAAAGTCATTGCCTCCCAGAATGCTGATCAACCCTTTGTGCCGGCATCCACCTTCAAGCTCCTCACGGCCCTTGGGGCCATGCACACCCTGGGAGAAAACTTCAAATTCAAAACCCAATTCTTCCTTGGCCAGGATTTAACCCTTAAGGTAAAGGGATCTGGAGACCCGCTACTTACCTCGGAAATACTGGAAACGCTCTGCTACGACCTTGCATTGACTCTTTTTAAAAGGGGCATTTCGAAAATAAGGGGCATTGAGGTTGACAATTTATTTTTTGAACCAGACATTGACATCCCGGGCACGGGAAGTTCAACAAACCCCTATGACGCCGGGGTGGCTGCCCTCAGCGCCAACTTTAATACCGTATCGTTTAAGTTGAGCACCCAGCCGGGTCAGCCGGCTCAATACCTGAGTGCTGAACCCCAGACCCCTTTGCTCGATTTTACCCACAAAAGAATCCTGGGCTCAGGGCTCCACCGGGGAAGAATAATACTCTCAAGGGATGAGACCAGGACCTATGGGGGAAGGCTGATTAAATTCTTCCTTGAAAAACAGGGTATTGAGATAAACGGTAATTTACCAGGCGGGATGGGGGAAGATCAGGCAGGAGGGGTGAAAGAGGGCAGGGTTAACGGACAGGATCTGCACATTTACACCCATGTATCACCCCATTCCCTGACCGATCTTGTGCAACGGCTATTAAAATATTCCAACAACTTCATGGCAAACCAGATTTTTCTGACCGCAGGTGCAGAGGCGTTTTTACCCCCGGCAAACCTTGAAAAGGCGATCAAGGCCTTGAGCTGCTATGCCATGGACACCCTTGGCCTTGAAAATATCACCATTGCCGAAGGGTCGGGAATCTCAAGGAAAAATACAATCCCTCCCAGGGAGATGCTGAAGGTCCTGATGGCCTTTAAACCCTTTCACGGGCTGATGAACTCGGGAAAAAACGAATTCTACAAAACAGGTACCCTGACAGGAGTCCGCACCCTGGCCGGTTATTTCACAACAGGTAAAGACAAAAGCCTCTACCCCTATGTGATTATGGTCAATCACCCGAAAAAGGACTGCACCAGGATAAGGGAACGACTTAAAGATAGGGCAGCTGTTAGCTATTAGCTGTTAGCTTTTAGCTAACCGCTTACATCTTACATCTAAAAAGGACTCAAAATGAAAGACTTTAGAAAACTTAAAGTATGGGAGAAAGCCCATGATTTTACACTACAGGTCTATCGAGTCACAAAGAATTTTCCTTCTGACGAACGATTTGGACTTACGGCTCAGCTACGCAGAGCTGCGGCATCCGTTCCGACAAACATCGCTGAAGGTTGTGGAAGAGATAGCGAGAGAGAACTTGCCAGGTTTATGAGTATTGCTGCCGGATCTGCAAGCGAGGTGGAATATCAGTTAATTCTCGCTTGCGACCTCAGATACCTACAGGATGAAACATATAGAGAACTTAATCAACATATCAATGAGGTAAAAAAGATGTTGAATGGGTTTATTAGCAAGTTGTTAGCGGTTAGCGGTTAGCTGTTGGCTAATAGCTAATAGACCCCCTATTCCCGTTTTCGATGTAGGCATAGGCGCTGTGGTTGTGGATGGACTCAAAGTTTTCGGCGCTCACCGAGAACCAGGTGATGTTGTCATCGCTGTTTAAAATCTGGGCTATGTCCCTTACCACGTCTTCGACGAACTTGGGATTTTCATAGCCCTGTTCGGTCACCGATTTTTCATCCTCGCGCTTTAACACGGAGTAGACCTCGCAGGATGCACATTTTTCCACAAGGTCGATCATGTCTTCGATCCAGATGAGCCGCCTGAAACGGGTTGAGACAAGAACCTCACCCCGCTGATTATGGGCACCGTACTTGCTGATCTCTTTTGAGCAGGGACAGACCGAGGTTATGGGAACGGCCACCTTGAGCATGATGTCCCGACTGCATTCAGGCGTAGAAGAGCCGTGGATGGAGCAGGTATAGTCCATCAACCCCTTGCAGCCGGACACTGGAGCCGACTTTTCGATAAAGTAGGGAAATGTGATCTCAATGTGAGAGCTCTCTGCCCCCAGGGTCCTCTTCATGTCTTCAAGCACGTTGTCAAGGGAAGCAAGGGAGACCTGATCCCTGAAAAGATTCAAAAGCTCCACAAACCGACTCATGTGTGTGCCCTTGCACTGGTGGGGCAGATCCACAAACATGCCGATGGTGGCAATGGTAGACTGCACACCCTCTTTCTTGTCCATCACCGTGATGGGATAGCGAAGATTCTTGATCCCAACCTTATCGATGGGGATGTTCCGGTAGTCACGCTGCTTTTGAATATCAATCATAATGTCTGCTTTAAGAGATAATCCATTTTCACCCGGCCCATGGAGGTGAAAATGTTTCCCTTGATATGAGGATTCTCGGTGTACAACCGCTCAAGAAAACTCCTGACCGTGCTTCGCTGTGTAAGGCCGTCACTGGGACAGGGGTTTTTGAACACAGGAAAATTCAAAGATCTGGATAATGATTCAATACGCTTTTTTTCAACATAGGCAAGGGGTCTTATGATGGTGATTTCCCCGTTGAAAAAAGAGTGACAGGGTTTCATGGTGCCGATGGTGCCGGAAAAAAACATGTTTATAAAAAGAGTCTCGATGAGATCGTCCTTGTTGTGCCCAAGGGCAATTTTGTTGCACCCCAGATCCCTTGCCGTCTCAAAGAGATGCTTTCTCCTGAGGCGGGAACATAGAAAACAGGGGTTTTTCAGGTTTATGTCGCTGTGGGCGACCAGGCCATGGTCTGTATGTTCGACCATCAAGGGCATAAAATACCGATCCACAAAGTCCTTGAGATCGTCTGCCGGGCCTGGCTCAAACCCCGCATCGACATAGACCGGCACAAGGTCAAAATCCAGGGGGGCTTTTTTCTTAAAATCCATCAACATCTGCAGCAGGGTCAGGCTGTCCATACCGCCTGACACCCCCACAATGATCCGATCACCATGGGCTATCATGCCATAGTCATGAATGGCTTTTCCCACGGTTCGGTTAACCTTTCTATAGTTGCCCTGCAAGTATAGCCTGCTATCACTTTTTTCGGGGGTTCTTTTTGAGGACAATCCGGTTGGCAGCTATTTCCCTCAAGGCCATGACGGCATCCTCGTTTTTGGAAGATTTAACCAGAACATCAGCCCCCTCTCGAATCTGGCGAACCCGCAGGGCTGCCATGTGAACCAGGGCGAACCGGCTGGGAACATTCTTTAAACAGTCTTCAATGGTTACTCTTGCCAAGATATACCTCCAATATTTTATGTAAAACAGCTATTAGCTATTAGCTTTTAGCTAACTGCTAACCGCTAACAGCTATCGAGTTTCATGCTTCGTTGTGACCGGATAAATTTTTCACTCCGGTCATGCCGGTTATCGGATTTCTACTATTTCATAGTTTCTCTTGCCACCCGGGGCCTGGATAACTATCTCGTCCCCGGGCTGCTTGCCGATAAGGGCCATACCAAGGGGGGAGGAGACGGAGATTTTCCCCTTGCGGATATCAGACTCCTCCTGTCCGACGATCATATACTCCACCTCTTCTCCAGAATCAAGGTTTTCAATGACAACCCTTGCGGCAAACCGGACACGATCCTTGGATACCTTTGCAGGATCGATAACCTTTGCGCTGGCAATTTTGTACCCGAGTTCACCAATTCTTCCCTCAATAAAGGACTGCCGATCCTTTGCGGCATCAAATTCGGCATTTTCTGAAAGGTCGCCATGGGCCCGGGCAATCTCGATGGCCTTGATATTTTGCGGACGTTCTATTGTTTTAAGCCTTTGCAGCTCTTCCTTCAGTGCTGCATATCCTTCTATTGTAATAGGTATTTGATCCAAGATCTTCCTTTCTCCGTATATATGGTATAAAAAATAAAATAGTCCATCTCCGGACCTGCCCATGTAGGCTAAGGGGATGGACAAACAAATTAACTTCAACTTTTATATTACCGCACTTGTTCAGATTTTTTTAAAGGGGTTATGCTAAATATCCCAGGGTCGAGGAACCGGCACTCACCTTTTCACCGACCTTAACGCAGATACGTGTATCCATGGGAAGGTAAAGATCCAGACGTGAACCAAAACAAATCATTCCGTAACGATCGCCCCGGACAAGGGTGTCACCCTCTTTAACGTCACACACGATTCTCCTCGCCACGAGCCCTGCTATCTGAACAACCCCGTAGAGTACGCCCTGGTCTGTCGTTATAACAAGGGCATTCCTCTCGTTATCTTCGGAGGCCTTGTCAAGGGATGCATTAAAGAATTTGCCCGGCGAGTAAATAGCCCTTTCAACTGTTCCCGTGAAGGGTACCCGGTTCACATGTACGTTGAATACGTTCATGAATATGCTCACCTTGGTGCAGGTATCGTTGACATACTCATTGTCCATGACCGTCTCCACCTTGATCACCCGGCCGTCGGCCGGCGAGACAAGGGCTTCCGGCTCCCGGGGAATAATGCGGTCTGGATCCCTAAAAAACCAGCAGATGAAAACAGCCAGAAAAAGTGCTGCAGCACCTGCAAGGGGCCACCCCATAAAGAACAGCAGACCAGTCACAATCCAGGCCAGAATTATATAGATGAAACCTGGTCTTGCCAGGGGAAAATCTGCCTTTGCCGGCCATTTTTTATCACTCATTTTTTCTTTTCCATATAAAACCCCCATGTCCTGCGGACACAACGAACGATGAAACTCGACAAAACAAGCCGAGTTGTAGGGGCGATCCCTTGCGGTCGCCCTTTGTGGCTCGATAAAACAAACCGAAGCCGGTGTAGGGGCTCCCCTTTCGGGTGCCCTTTATGGATTCCAGCTACAACAAACAATACAAATAATGTTTTCAAGCAAAATACCAGAGAGTTAGCGTCTTGTCAACAAAAGCGACCCGTACTCATTAAATAGCTTTTAGCTATTAGCTGTCAGCCAACAGCAAACCGCTAATAGCTAATAGCTAATAGCTAACAGCTTATTTGCCATTTTGAAAGTTTATCTCAGCATCTGACCTTCGTAGGTACACGGGCAAAAGGGACAGAGGGTCGTTTGAAAGTGACTCTTGGGACTGAAAAAAGGCATGGGCCAATGCCGAGGCCCTGACCTGATTCTGAAAGCCCGGTGCAAAACCAATGTCGCCCCTTGCAATGGACTCTATCTGCCCCTGGTAGGCCAGGGCACCTGATCCTACAAAAAGGGCTGATTCACCTGCAAGGGCAACTGCCCTTTCAGGGGTGACACAGACCTCGCCCGTCTTGTGTATCATGTTTCCGCCTGAGAAACGATAACAGGCCGTATAGACCTCGCCCCTTTGGGCGTCCATCATCGCACAGACCGATCTCTGGGACGATGACATCTGCCAGGCAATGGCGTCAAGACTTGAGATCCCGGCCACCGGCTTTGATGCGGCCAGGGCAATCCCCTTTACCACGCTGATGCCGATGCGAAGCCCGGTGAAGCTGCCCGGTCCCCTTGCAGCCACAAGGCCGTCTATTTCCGCCACCGGAATCGAGGCCCGAACCGTGAGCATTTGATGGACCATGTCCATCAACACTCTTGAATGGGTAACCCCGGCTGAGAAAAACTCCTCACACACGGGAACCCCATCCTCCACAAGGGCAACGCCTGCACTTGCCTCAGAGGTATTTACAGCCAGAATCTTCATCCCAGATCGGCCGGGGTATCGGCAGGTGGAGAATCGGCAGCCTTGGTATCGTCACCCCTGCCAGATTTGGCGTCGACCGGCTTGTCCGAGGTTTGTTTTTCTTCGGCAGCCGCTCCTCGCTTTGCCCCCTGGGCCTTGTTTGGTTTTTTTGGCTTTGGTTTTTTCGACCTCTTTGGATCATCCGGTATAACCGGCTCAAAGGCGATATCCAGAACCTGATCAAGCTCCCTGACACAGACAAACTCGATGTTTTTACTTACACTTTTTGGCATGTCAAAGAGATCCATCCGATTTTTTTCCGGGATGATAATCTTTTTGATGCCCACCCGCAGGGCGCCCAGGGCCTTTTCCTTAAGACCGCCAATGGGGAGCACCCTGCCCCTTAAGGAAATCTCACCGGTCATGGCCACCTGGTTGCTCACAAGTCTGCCGGTAAATGCGGAGATAATGGCCGTTGCCATTGCTATCCCCGCCGAAGGGCCATCCTTGGGAATGGCTCCCGCAGGCACGTGGATGTGGATATCCTTTTCCTCAAACGCCTCTTTCGGGATGCCGAAACGATCCATGTTGGTCTTGGTAAAGGTGAGTGCCGCCCTTGCCGACTCCTGCATCACATCCCCGATCTGGCCTGTGACGCTAAGCTCGCCCTTGCCGTGGCACAGGGCCACCTCAATATAAAGGGGTTCCCCGCCGACCTCTGTCCAGGCAAGGCCAGTCACAAGGCCTACCTGACTCTCCTCCTGATCGAGCTCATCCAGGTACTTGGGGGGCCCGAGATAGGTGGTAAGACTCTGTTTTTTGATGGTAACTTTTCCCTTCTCACCCTGGGCCACCTTTCTTGCAACCTTTCGGCAGATAGCGGCAAGCTTTCTTTCGAGCTCTCTCAATCCCGCCTCCAGAGTGTACTCTGAAATCACGGTTTCAAGGGCACCGGGGCTAATGGCAAGGTTACGCCGGGCAAGGCCGTTCTCCTTCAGCTGCCGGGGAAAGAGATGAGTTGTGGCTATGGTCTGCTTCTCCTCTCTTGTGTAGCCTGGTATCCTTATCACCTCCATCCTGTCAAGAAGGGCCGACGGGATGGTATCGGTCATGTTGGCCGTAAGGATAAACAGCACCTTGGAAAGGTCAAAGGGCATGTTCAGATAATGGTCGCTGAACTCGGTGTTCTGCTCTGGATCAAGGGCCTCTAACAGTGCTGACGAGGGATCACCCCTGAAATCGTTTCCAAGCTTGTCGATCTCGTCCAGCATGAACACAGGGTTGTTTACCTTGCACTGGCGAAGCCCCTGGAGGATTCTACCGGGCATGGCTCCGATATATGTGCGCCTATGGCCCCGGATCTCAGCCTCGTCCCGGATACCGCCGAGGGATATGCGTATGAACTTTCGCTTCATGGCCTTTGCAATGGCCTGGCCAAGGGATGTCTTGCCGACACCCGGAGGACCTGCAAAGCATATGATCTGTCCCTTTAACCCTGGGTTGAGCTTTCTGACGCTCAGATATTCAAGGATTCGGTCCTTGACCTTGTCAAGGCCGTGGTGGTTCTTATCAAGAAGCCTGGCCGATTTTTCTATGTCCAGAAAATCCTTGGAAGATCGGTTCCAGGGCAGCTCGACTATGCAGTCAAGATAGGTTCGTATAATAGACGCCTCGGACGAGTCAGAATGCATCTGATCAAGACGCCTCAGCTGCTTCATGGCCTCCTCAAGGGAATCAGGCGGCAATTTTGCCTTTTTAAGTTTAATCTTGTAATCTTCGACCTCTGCAAACCTGTCCTCACCCTCTCCAAGCTCCCGGTGTATGGCCTTAACCTGCTCCCGGAGGAAAAAATCCCGCTGGTTCTTGGATATTTCATCTTTCACATCGGTCTGAATTCTTGCCTGGACCGTTGAGAGCTCAAGTTCCCTTGCAAGGAAATCGTTAACCTTGGTAAGACGCTTCACCGTATCCGGGGTTTCAAGAAGATCCTGGGCATCCTCGACCTTGAGCCTTAAATTTGCAGCCACAAGATCGGCAAGCTTACCTGGCGATTCGATCTGCTCAAGAATCATGCCCACATCCCCTGACATCTCTCCGCGCAATGCAAGGATTTTTTCGCTGCTCTCCCTTACGTTGCGCATGAGGGCCTCTGTTTCGATGGTCGTCTCCTCAACTGGCAGATCCCTTACAATCTCGATTTCAACCTCAAAACAGGAGCGTTTCTTTGCATAGCGCTTGATACGGGCCTTGGTAATTCCCTGTACAAGGGCCTTTATCCTGCCGTCGGGAAGCTTAAGCATCTTTTGAACCCGGCCGACCGTGCCCGTCTCAAACATATCTGCGGCCTTGGGATTCTCCATTTCTGAATCCTTCTGGGCACACAAAAAAAGATAACGATCCTTGAGCATGGCCTTTTCAACGGCCTTGATGGATTTGTCCCGGCCGACAAACAGAGGTAAAAGCATGTCCGTAAAAATAACAACATCCCTCACCGGCATCATGGGGAGGGTCAAAGGAATATCTTCAAGATTTCCCTCTTTTTCTATTATTTCGATAAGGTCATCCATATCGGTCTCAGCCATTTGAACTCCTTTTGGTTTTACTTTAATTATGATAGCAGTAACAATAAATCATTTTTTACAGTTTACAACGTCATACCCATCTTTTATTACTATATCTCTAAGGAGAACATATGTCCTTCCAACCTGACCTGACCATACTGAGCTTCATATTTTTCACCGGGGCCTGTTTAGGCAGTTTTTTAAACGTGTGCATCTACAGGATCCCCCTGAAAAAGTCCATTGTCCATCCAGGTTCGGCCTGCCCCCGGTGCAATACCCCCCTTCCCTTCTATCTGAACGTACCCATAATAAGCTATATCCTTATCCGGGGACGCTGCCGGTTCTGCAACGCTCCCATTTCCCTGCGCTACCCCTTTATTGAGGCATTGACAGGCTTTTTGACCCTGGCCGTGGTCATGAAGTTTGGCATCACCCTGACCGCTCTTTTTTACCTTGCCTTTACAGCCACCCTTGTGGTCATCTCATTTATAGACATTGATTTTCAGATCATCCCGGATGTGATCTCCCTTCCCGGGATTGTCATATTCGGGTCTGCCTTTGTATTTGTACCAGAAATGAGCTTTGTCGATACAATTGCGGGAATTGCAGCTGGCGGTGGGATACTCTACCTGGTCGCTCTTTTATACTATATGATCAAAAAAGAAGAGGGAATGGGCGGGGGTGACATCAAACTTCTTGCCATGATTGGCGGCGTTGTCGGGTGGAAAGGGGTAGGGTTCACCCTTTTTGCAGGATCTCTACTTGGTACGGCAGGCGGCATTATCATCATGATCCTGACCCGCATTGGGAACATAAAGCTCAGGATTCCTTTTGGACCGTTTCTATCGGCGGCAAGCCTTTTATACATCTTTTTCGGGGACCCCATTATTAACTGGTACTTGAACCTTCTTTAGCTTTTAGCTAACCACTAAGAGCTAACAGCTACCATCCAAACTCACCCCAATGGTCAGATTCCCCTTTGTGGTTTCAAAGGGGAATACAAGTACTTTGCCTGGGTTTACCACGCTGTGACGCGTACCGGTTTTGACCTCCTGAAGCTTTACCCGGACTTTTTTTCCCATCTCGGTCATCTTTGTAGTCACATGACCCGATACCATGTTGCAGATTTCACCCACGGCATCGGTAATATCTTCGTCCATCCGGGTCATTTGTTCACCAAACATTGCCGAAACAATTCCGAGAATACTCCGTTCGGTAAAGCTTATACTTACGGACCCTGCAATGTCTCCTGTGATGGACAGGACGCCTGAAATATCACCCACGGAAGGCGCATCTGTCTTGAGGGAGGCGACACCGGGCCTGGCCTTGAGAGAAGCCGTGGTATCGAGGATATAAAGCGTTCCCTGTATAAATGGATTTATCGTTGCAGCGTCCATAGAACCTCTGGTAGTAGTTAGTAGGTAGTAGGTAGTTGGTCGTTGGTCGTTGACAAGTATCTACTGTACACTGTTCTTTGGATAGAGCACAAGCGAAAACAACCTATAGCTGCGTCTCCCCGATCCACGATCTATTAGCCAATACCACTGACTACTACCTACTGCCCACTACCTACCACCTACTGACTACTGCCGTTGGCCGTTGGCCAACGGCCTATTATTTACAAAAAAACCCAATAAATGCTTGACACCATTCCTACAAGGACGTAACGTACGAAAAAAGCTGATGCAAGCCTTCATTGCTCCATATCAGCCCAAATGTATTTTAACCCGTTCCAAGTTATATAAAATAAAAAAACCAAAGTTGACTTGCTGGAGTATAGCGGTATTGGCGTCCATGAATGTTTTAACCAAGGTTTATATAATTCTGGTAACCTGCTAATGACAAAAAGGAGTAATCGTAATGAACAAAGGTGATTTAATCAACAAGGTTTCTGAAGTCCTCAACAGCAAAAAAGACGCTCAGACCGCAGTGGACTGCATCCTGACCACAGTAACCGAGGCCCTTGCTGCAAAAGAGTCTGTAACCCTGGTAGGCTTTGGAACATTTAAAACCGCCGAAAGAAAAGCCAGAAAGGGGAGAAACCCTCAAACTGGAGATGAGATTGACATTCCAGCAAGGTTTGTCCCGAAATTTGTTCCTGGCAAAGCCCTCAAAGACGCAGTAAAGTAACTTAAGTCTCAATTTCGTGCCCTTGTTACCTCTTTGGGCGGCACCTGGATCTTAATCCCGGTGCTGCCCGAAATATTTCATACCTGTATTTCTTACGCCGACACCCGACAACCTAAGGACTCGATTATTCGGTTACCAAGCTGGATTATTATGTTCGGTTTGTCCGCAAGGGGAGCCCCTACATCCATTATCTACTCCCTACTGTCTACTACCTACTCACATAGATTCAAGGTGGGATTCCAGCCAGTCAAGGATCTTCCTCTGTTCAGCATCAAGGCCTTGATCTGCCCTGACAGCGACAAGTTCATCCCGGGCCTGGTCCCGGGTGAACTTTATATCGTTTTTATACCCGATCACGGGTCTGGTCCCGGGTAAAGAACGAATTCTTTCCAGATAGCCTGCATGGCCAGCCTTAAGTTGAGCACTCGCCCACTTGGAAAAATTTCTCACCATGATACGTTCGGCAAGCCCCCTGACCCTTGGAGACGCCATTCGTTTACACACGGCCATCTTTTTATCATCAACAGCATTATGAAAAGAATCCATCTCTCTTTTTTCAGCCCTGGAAAAAAAACCCTCCTGATAAAGGGAAGCGTCAAGGTCAAGATCCTGCACAAAGGGGTATTTAAACTCCCTGTGATGAATCACAAGCCTCTGGAATTGATCCTGGTTTTTTTCCAGAAGGTCAATGTTTCGCCGGCAAAGCTCTCTCTGGGCGGGCTGAAGGCGGTTCCAGAAACGATCAAGACAGGGAAGCACGATCTTAGCCTCACCGTATCGTTTTCGAATAACAAAAGGACCCTTCGCCGACTCAGGTGAAAAGGGAAGGATAATTTCCCGATCAAGCCTCAGCCAGAGACTCTGATTGGCATAGGGGGTTGAATGACCAAGACCCAATACCGGTGCCATGTACATTAGATCGCTGCCAAACTGTATGGAGACCATTATTCCAAGACTGTGACGACCGAATATGGACTGGAAAGCTTCATCCATTCCAGCAACCCTTGCCTGATCATTTTTTTTGTCAAAAAAACCGAGACAATACTCCCACATGCGCGTTTGCCCGGCGAGGCGACGGGCAAGGGCAAGGGTCGCCTCCACATCGGTCATGGCATCGTGGGCCCTGCCGGATTGAACCAGATTATTTTGTTCGCTGATCAGCTCGAGGCGCATGGAAGGCTTATCGTCGCTCAAGGGCCAGACTATCCCCTCCGGCCTGAAAATCCGGTAAAGTGTAGCCACGGGAAGCAGATCCATTCGTCCACAACCGTTTGCATACTGGTGAGAATAAGGGTCAAGGAGGTTACGATAAAATGAAAATCGCAAAAAATTATCATCAAATCCAAGGGAATTATAACCGATGCTGATGGTTTCAGGGGTGTTTAAAAGCTGATGTAAGTGACCCACAGCTCGATACTCGCAAAGGCCCTGATCAAGGGTTTCAGGTGTGAGCCTGTGGGTGACAAAGGCACCTGGAGAAGGAACCAGGTCTGGCCTGAGGGAGAGAACAACCTCGGTTCGATCAATTTCCCTTAACTCCGAGTCTGTCCGAATGGAGGCAAAGGTCAGTATCTGATCAAAGGCCGGGTTGAGCCCGCTTGTTTCGATGTCATAGAAAAGAAATGTTTTCATGCACACAAAAAAAGGGGGAAGTTCCAGTGCCTAACAATGAAACACCCCCCCTAATCTTATATCTCCCAATTGATGTCCAGATTTATCTCTTGGAAAACTGATAACGAGCCCTTGCACCCTTGAGCCCATATTTTTTACGCTCTTTAACCCTTGCGTCACGGGTAAGACATCCCGCCTTCTTGAGAATAGCTCTGAGATCCGGATCTGAAAGGACGAGTGCCTTTGTTATACCGTGGCGGATCGCCTTGGCCTGTCCCATGATACCCCCACCAAGAACAGTAATCTTGATGTCAAAGGCATCGGACTTATCCGTAAGGGCAAGGGGAAATTCAAGTGCCTTGCGGGCCGTACTCAAGGGGAAATATTCGGAGAGTTCCCTGTTGTTAACTGTGATGATGCCACTCCCCGGTGTAATCCAGGTCTTTGCCACAGCACTCTTTCTCTTACCGGTAGCATAAAAGCTGTTGTTGTTTTCCATACGTGTTTTCAATCCCTTTTATCGACTAAATTTCAAGCGCCCTGGGCTGCTGAGCGGCATGGGGGTGCTCTTCACCAGCATAGACGAATAATTTATTGTTAAGCTTCCGGCCCAGCCTGTTCTTGGGAAGCATTCCCCGGACTGCCCTTTTGAGAAGCTCTTCAGGCTGTTTGGCAAGAAGCTCTTTTGCTGTAACAACCTTGAGACTTCCAGTGTATCCAGAGTGACGATAATACTTTTTCTGGTCCCACTTATTGCCGGTAAGCTTTACCTTGTCAGCATTGACAACAATAACCCAGTCACCCATGTCTGCATGGGGGGTAAAAAGTGGGTTATACTTGCCGCGAATTCTCGCGGCAACTTCCGAGGCAACCCTGCCCAGGACCTTATCCTGGGCATCAATAACACACCAGCTTTCCCGGTTGTCAGATCTTTTTGCGCTATATGTATATTTTTTCAATTTCTCCACACTCCTGTTCATAAATCCTATTCGTAAAAATAATTTAAAAAATTTATCCTATTACCCTGAAATAGTCAAGTTTTATTTTTCATTAAGATTAAAGCTCTATTCTCTTATTTTCCTTATGCACAGGGTTTATCTCGTCGTTTTTCTTACCGTCCAAAACCATTTTTTTCGATGTTTTGCACGACACCTCAGCATTTAGTATCCCCCCGTTTTCAACGATAAGATCCTTGCATTCAACCCTTCCGGAACAACTGCCGGTGGAGAGGATTATCAGCTCTTTGCTCGCCTGAATATCCCCTTCAAAACTGCCACCAATGGTCATGCTTGTAACCTTTGCTTCAGACCGGACCTCTCCTTCCTCGGCAACAATAACTGTCTCCCCTTGAATGGTTCCCCTGACGCTGCCCTTGATGATCAGTTTTCCCCGGCTCACAATGGAACCGTCAATTCTCAAATCCCTGTCTATGATGGACAGATTCAAACGTTCCTTTTTTCCCACATTCCCTCTCCTGGAGTTAAAGCTCTTGTTGTGGAAGCTTAACATCGTGCATGGCGATGAGACCACCGTCCTCACCAAACACAAAAACAGTGGCCAACTTAAAGTCCCCAGGGGAAAGGCTTGATTTCCCCCTGAAGTTAACCGGTTTAAAATGGGCTATCGAAAAATACTGGCCCTGCTTAAACACACTGGGCCTGCCCTTGACAATGGGAGCCGAAGGAAGCACCAGCCAATCTGAAAGTAGAGTTGAAGCTGGTTTTAAGACAACAAAAATATATCCTGAAATAATGTTCAAATCGGCCGATATGTTTTTTATGTCAAAACGAACCAGAAGATCCCCGTTTTTTTTATCGTTCACCACCCGGATCTGTTCAATCCCGACAATTTCCAAGGTCGGTGGCATTGTTTCAAGGGATCCATCTGACGATCCGTCGTTGGATACGGGTCCGACCGTTGCAGATGGGGGCTCGGTATCTGTCAATTTTTCTCCTTCAGGGGCTACAGAGTCGGAGGCGGGTGCAATTTTTTCAGGATTCTCAACCCCATTGGCATGGAGAGAATTCTCCCCAGAAACGACTATCCCCGGCTCGGGCACAGGTTCAAGATCAGGCGTAATACCCGACAGCACAAGCTGAGCCATCAATATCTCTTTTTCCCTGGCAAGTTTTTGAATGGCCTGGTCGTTGCGGTCAAGCTCTTGAACAAGCTTTACCCTTGTATCAGAGTCATGGAGAAAGAGATATGCAAAACTTCCCGCTGCCAGGGTTGTAACAAGGGTTAACAAAATCAGAAAACAAATAAGGGGGAGAACCCAGGTAACACAGGTCATTTTTCCGAGTTCATCAATGCGATAAAACTCCGCTTTGATTTTTTTTTTAACAGGAGCCGGTCTTGCGTGAGTCTTTAGTTCTTTTTCCAGCTCTCTCGAAAGATCTTCCATCGGCCCTCCTCGTTAACCATCTCCAGAGTCTTGATGCCCTTTTCCTTGTAATCGCTGGCCTGGTAGTCCTGAACAAACGAGACAGCGCTATTCCCATCCTGCCTGGTGATCTTAAAGTCTTTGCCGGAAACTCTTATGAAATCATACCTTCGAGCAAGCCTGGTCTTTCTTGCCACCCAAGATTTTTTGTTCATTCCATCGGAAAAAAACCTTGAGGAGTAAGAATCGGCATAGGTTTTCATATCCTTTGCAGACCAGGCCACAATCCATTTATCCACGGTATCCTGAATATCCTGCAACGAAGAGTCGACTGCTGATTTTTCATAAAGAGTATTTGCCGCATCGGCCACCATGCCGATATTACGCACCTCGCCCTTGGGAAATGTCTGGAACATGTCCCCTGTAATCTTGAATCCCTCATCCCTTTTTTCAACAAAAAACTTTCTTTTCCCCACAATTTCCGTCTGGTTACCGACCGTTAGTTTCATATCAAAAAAAATGACATAAATCTCTTTTTCCCTGTAGATCCCGGGTGAATCAAAGAAAACCAGAAAGTTAAGATTGTCCTTCCTAGCCTTACTCCTGATGCTGGACCAGGTGTTCCACCACTTTATATCTGGAAGGTACTCTGAATCGTAAAGCATGAGATATTCGTGGTAGGTACCCGACTCAATGGCTTGCTTCCAGGCCGCTGCAAGTGCGAGGAGCCCTTTTTTTTCCTCTTCTATCGTTTCCGGCTCTGCATAGGCAATGGTATCGACCATAACCACAGGGGTTGCGCCGAGCAAGAGATAAGGGGCAAGGCTTAAAATATCATCGTTGTTCATGGCGACACAGCCATTGGACTCCATGGGATTTAAGGGCTTATTGGTTCCATGTATCCAGATTGCGCTTCCGTTCCTGCCCACCCTCTGATCTATAAAGTTGGGATAATCCGTGGGAAAGGCCTTTTTCCCGTACACGGGAGACAGGTAGCGATCCTCATACTCTTCGGTGAGGAAATAAACACCCTCGGGCGTCTTCTGATCCCCGGACATAAGCTTTAATCCAGGTGCTGCCCCGGTTGAGCAGGGAAAGCGTAAACGCTCCTGAACTCCCAGGTCAGTCGAGGAATAAAGAAACAGCTGCTGGGACTTTTTTTCAACAACAACGGCATTCATGTCCTTGGGTAAAAGAACCAGAGATTCTGGAATTTTTGCCAAATCATCCGGGAGATCAACCTCTGCAAGAGAAACTTTAGCCCCGAATGTGAAACAAATTAAAATCATGCCTGTAAGAAAAAGGCAGACCCCCGATCTAATTTGGACCAGGCCATGGCCTGATCTACTTTTAAATGAATCCAACACCCTTAAAAAAGCTCCATCTGATGGTTAATGCCAAGATGCTCATAAGCGTCGACCGACGCCCGTCGCCCAGCCGAGGTTCGCATGACCATTCCAATTTTTAAAAGATAGGGTTCAACCACATCAACAAGCGTGTCAGTCTCCTCCTGAAGAGTTGCAGCTACCGCTTCTATGCCCACCGGCCCTCCCCTGTAAAATTCAATGATGGTCCTTATATAACTTCGATCAAGCACGGTCAACCCCCTGGCATCTATGCCTTCAAGTCCCAGGGCAGCCCTGACTGATTCCTGGGACATCTTCCCCTTTGACCGAACCATGGAAAAATCCCTCACGCGTTTGAGAAGCCTGTTTGCAATCCTTGGAGTGCCCCTTGAGCGACGTGCAAGCTCAAGGGCGGAAAGATTGTCTATATCCACATTGAGAAGGCCTGCAGAACGTCGAATAATGGTTACAAGTTCCTCATCCGTATAAAAATCAAGACTCCGAAAAATTCCAAATCGATCCCTCAATGGAGAGGAGAGAAGACCGACCCTTGTGGTCGCCCCCACCAGGACAAAAGGCTTCAGCCGGTAGCGGTGACTCCTGGCATGGAGGCCTTTATCAAACACAAAATCCACGGCAAAGTCCTCCATGGCCGGATAAAGAAACTCCTCAACCGTCTTGGGAAGCCTGTGAATCTCATCGATAAACAAAATGTCCCCCCTGGAAAGATTGGTGAGCATGCCGATCAAATCCCCGCCCTTTTCAAGGGCAGGACCAGAGGTTACGGTAAGGGCACCCCCCATTTCGTTGGCAATGATGTGGGCAATGGTGGTCTTACCAAGGCCGGGCGGCCCATGGAGCAGCACGTGGTCTGGACAGTCCCCTCTCATCTTAGCCGCCTGGATGGCTATTTTAAGGGTTTCCACCGTATCAAGCTGACCCACATATGCGTCAAAGTGGTCCGGGCGAAGGGAGACTACCTCAGGAGATGTATCACCCGGCTGGCTCCCAGGTGAAACGAGCTTTTTATCAGGGGCGTCCTCCCCGGCATCCTTTTCAAGCCCTTTAGATTTTTTAGAAGAAAACGAAAGAATGGAGTCGCTCATCGGTCGACATCCCCCTTGTAAACTTCGTCAAAGAGGTCTTCCGGTGTCTTTATCCCAGGGTTTCGGTCAAGGGCCTGGGCCACCATTTTCCTTGCGGTATTTGGGGCGTGACCCAACTGCTGCACAAGGACCTCCACAACCTGGTCAATGACCTTTTGAAAGGAAAAGGCCCTCTCCCCAGGGATTGAATCACCGCCCTTGGCATGGCCTGTGTCCTGCTCACCAACAAAACCTGCCGCCTTTCCCTGGAGGGCCGCAACTATCTTCTGGGCCGTTCTCCGGCCGATCCCCCTGAGGGTGGACAAAAAGGCCACGTCCTTTTGCTCGATTGCCCTTGCAATGGTTGATACTGGATGCTCCATGGCCTTGGCAGCCTTGAGCGGTCCAATGGCATCCACGGTGATGAAGAGCTGGAAAAAATCCTTTTCTTCCTTGGAGTCAAACCCAATCAGAACCGGTTTGGGCTGTCGATCTGTCTGGTGGTAGTAAATATAAAGGCTCACCAGACCATCATCGAGATTGGCCTTAACCGTTTCAACCACAGTTGCGGGCAAAAGCACCTCATAACCCACCTGATTGACGAGTAAGAGCAGGGTGTCCGTACCAAGGTCCAGCACCTTCCCCTGGAGAAAGCCGATCATGCCCGTCCCTTACTTCTGTAAAATCCGGCTAGGGCAAGGGCAAGGGCGTCAGCCGCATGAAAGGGCCGTATGGTATCTGGATGGCTCAAAATATTTCTCACGGATCTCTCCACCTGATGTTTGTCGGCACTACCCGTTCCCGTGACGACCCTCTTGGCCTCCCGGACAGACAATTCTCTAACCCTGGCACCCGCCCTGAATGCTGCAACAAGGAGAACGCCGGACACTTTCCCGAGCATAATACCCGATCCTGGATATTTTTCAAGGGAGAACACATCCTCAATCACAACAAGATCCGGCTCTTCCCGGCACAATAGGTCGCATACCCCGGTAAATATGGTGTTAAGCCTGAGGTGGGTGGGATCATTTTTATCGGTTGAAATGCTGCCAAACGAGTAGTTGGTTATGTCTCGACCGTCACCCTCAACAATTCCGACACCAGTCCCGGCAAGCCCAGGGTCAAGCCCGACTACCTTGATCAAGCTAAAGTACCTTTAGCTTGTCAGCCGCAATTTTAGCCTCGTTACTCTGGGGATACTTCCGGATAAGCTCCTTTAAGATCAGGCGGGCATTGGCCTTTTCCCCGAGGTTTGCAAAGGCATACCCCTGTTTCAAAAGAGCGGCTGGAACCTTGTTTCCCTTTGGATAGTTTTCGATAACCTTCTGGTACTCAAGGATGGCTTTTTCATACCACTTTTCCCGATAATAGCTCTCGGCAATCCAGAACCTTGCGTTATCTGCATTATCAGATTCAGGGTAACGCTTGATAAAGGCTTCAAACCCCTTTCTGGCAGGCTCAAATTCTTCCCTGTCAAGCGTTGTTCTAGCTGCGGCATAAAGCCCTGTTTCACTGGCATCATCCGGCTGTTTTTCCCCTTGAGTTTCCCCATGGACCTTGACCGAAGAAGGCTCAAATCCCATGTAATCCTCAAGGGCGACAAGGCGTTGGAAGTTTCTGGACACGGCGGCATCAAGCCTTGCCAAGTCAGTCTCCCTCCCTTTTGCACCTTGATCACCCATGGTCTTAGACGTGTGTTCCAATGCCTCGAGTCGTCCGGCAAGGCGACGGTTTTCCGATTTTATCTCCTCTACAAGACTTTTGAGCTCGGCAGAATCTTCCCGGACGATGCGTTGGTTCTGTTCAAGATCAGATGTCAAACGGTTCAGGCCAAGGGCCATCTCCCTGATTTTTTTATTCTCAATTTCACCCCTCTCTGTGGTTTGCATCTCAACCGCTGCAACTCTGTTTTCCAGCATGGAAAAATTCTGGGTAGACACACAGGCTGAGATCAAGAAAAAAGACACCAGGCCGAGGGTTGGAAAAAAAACTTTTATCATGGTAACTCTCCCCCAAAATCAGGTATTACGATCAACGGCCTCCGGCAAGCTGGAGGCTTGGGAATACCGGTAAACGCCTGGCTCCTAGTGACACGGGCGCAGCAGTCAAGTTTCTTTGACTGCTGCGCCCGAAAACAATCTTACCAGCCGTTCTATCTGCCAGCTTATCTATTTGATGACAAACTGGGCGCGCCTGTTCTTGGCCCAGGCCGCTGCATTGTGGGCTGGGTCCAGAGGTCGCTCTTCACCATAGCTGATGGTGGACATTCTTGACTGGAAAATCCCAAGATCAATCAAGTATTTCTGGGCAGCTGCGGCTCGCCTTTCCCCAAGGGCAAGGTTGTACTCAAGAGTTCCGCGTTCGTCGCAATGACCTTCAATAATAATCCGTACTCCGGAATTTTCCCCAAGCCATAGGGCCTTTTCCTTAAGAATCGCCCGGGCCATGGGGGTCAACTCTGAGCTGTCAAAATCAAATTGAACATTTTGATCGACAAATCTTTCCAGGGCCGCAGCCTTTTGGGCACGGGCTGCCTCGCTTAAGGATGCCTCTTTTAAGGCCTTTTGCCGGAGCATCTCCTCCTCCATTGCCCGTTGTTTTTCAAGGGCTGCAGCCCTTGCAGCGGCATCGGCATCAGTGGTATCTTCAATCGCAACAACAGGCTCTGAGACCACCTGTTTTTTGGCACAAGAAACCGTGAATACAAGGCCCGATATCATCAAGGCCAACACCAGATTCATCAACACCTGCTTTTTCATTCTTCCTCCTTTAATCATTTTGTAATTCATCCAACTCAATTATTTTCATTGCCGGTCGACCAAACAGGGCTGGTCTGTGCCCCTTTCATCGAAAAAAGACGCCGCTGATCACCACCCGTTGCCGTCATCACAAATATCCCCGCCCCACCTTCACGGGTGGAGCTAAAGGTTATGAGGCTTGCATCCGGTGACCAGGAGGGATCTTCATTGTCTCCGGCTTTGCTGGTCAATTGAACCAAACCAGTTCCGTCAATCCCGATCATATAGATATTTATTTCTCCATTGGCGATCCCTACATACACTACTTTATCACCCTCAGGAGACCAGGCTGGAGAGGTGTTGTACCCGCCGGTAAAGGTAAGGCGGGCAACGGTTCCCCGATCCAGATCCTGAATATAAATCTGTGGAGTTCCAGCCCTCTTGGAAACAAAGGCCATTTTTTTTCCATCAGGTGAAAACGATGGGGAGACATCAATCCCCCAGCTATCTGTTAATCTTTTAATGATTTTACCCTTGCCAGTCAACAGATAAATCTCCTGGTCATTTTCAAAGCTCAGGGTGGCAGCCAGGGAAAAGCTGTCCGGGACCCATGCCGGCGAAATGTTCAACCCCTTAAAGTTGATCAAATTTCCCCTGATCTGGTACAGATTTTTAATATAAATGTCGGGATTCCCCCCTGCATAGGAGGTGTAGGCGAGCCATTTTCCGTCAGAAGACCAGGCAGGTGAAAGCGAAATGCTGTTATGGCGGGTCACCTGACGTGGATTGTATCCGTCAAATTCTGAGATAAATATTTCCTTATCCTTGCCCACCGTGGATACAAAGGCCAGACTGCTTGAAAAGACCCCCCATTTCCCGGTAAGGTGGAACGAAATTTCACCGCAGAATCGATGAACCATCCTTCGCAAATCATCGATCTTTCCGGTGTAAACCTTGCCCTTCACAAGGCGCTCGGTAAAAGGATCAAACAGTCTGAATTTGAGCTGAATATCTCCGTTTGACTCTTCAACGCCACAGGTTACAAGAAGTTCAGACCCGATGACTGTCCAGTTCTTAAAGTTGATCTCAGCCCGGGTAATCCCCTTTTTCGCCAGATTCTCGATATAGGACATAGGGTCAAGAACGGCAATATAACCGGTAAAATCAAGGGCGTTGACCAGTATATTTCTTGCCTCTTTCCCAAGGCGATCTTCATTAACCCCTTGTGTAAGGGATTTAAATCCGGGCACGGCAACGGGAACTTTCCTTAAAAAAGGCTCATTGATGTTGAGATACACATGTTGAGCAAGAACCGTATGGGCCCGGCCAAGGAGGACAACACCTAACACCAGAAAAAAAATCAGAAGCGCTCTGCCTTTCATTTGTCTCTCTTTAACCATTAAATTTCTATTGCAAACCTGAAGGAGTGAATCTAAGACCGATATCATAGGTGGCATAACCCTTTGGAAGCGGCGGTAAAGGGTTTGATTTTTTAACAGCCTTGAGGGCAGAATCGTCAAGATAGGAGTTACCTGAACGGGTTTCAAACCAGACATCCCGAATCTGGCCATCTTTTAATATCTTGATCAGCAATCTTGCCTCGATCCCCTTTTCAGGACCTGCGAGGCGTGGGTTAAAGGCCCAGTTCTGCTGTATTCTGTACATCAGTTCAAGATTGTAAAGATCAATTGCCGTGTAATCGGTTTTAGAGCCTTTTGCGCCATCGCCCGACAATTCCGGACCAAAGCTTGAACCAGACTTTGGATCAGAACTTGAGCCTCTGCCTGAGCCAGTACTTGTCCCCGACCTTGAATCTGCCTGGGTTTCAACCGTCTTCTCGAGCCTGGCAAAGGCCTTGTCAAGGATTTCCCCGGTTGGAGGCTCTGATTTTTCGACCTGTTTTTCCACCTTTTTTTCAATTGAACTTCTGGCAGCTTCAAGCACCTTGTCCGCCTGTAAGGTCTTTTTTTTCAGTGCAACCTTGTGATCCGGTTCGATCGAAGTGGCAGTTTCTTTTTTCCCTGGAGGTTCTGGAGAAGGTTGCGGGACATGTGCGGGTTTTAGTGCAACCTTCTCCTTAACTGGCACCGCCTTCTCCTTAACTGGCACCACCTTCTCCTTCACCTGTGCCACTTTATTTTCCGGTTTCTCAACTGCCTTTGGCTCTGAAGGAAGAGTGACAACTTTTTCCTTTTTTGAACTCTCAACACTCTTGGGCACAGGCGTCATCTTTGCCTTTTGTTGAGCAGGAGCACCACTTTTCCCCGCGCTTGATGTCAGGTCCTGGGAAAAATCCATGGAGGCAAGATCCATTTGCATAACCAAAGGGAGCACTCTATGTTGGGATATTCCCTGGAAGAAATAAAGGGCCGTTGCAAGGGCAATATGAACAAAAATTGAGCATAGCAAAAGCCCCTTGCCCCATGCACTCCTGAAGCCCGATTCGTCCCGACGTAACTCATCCCGGGTAGCCCCCTGGGAGCTGTCGGCTGGATACGAAGGATTCATTTCAGCCAATCAGGAATCTTCCTGTCCAGGAAGAGTTATCATTCCCATGGTTGAAACACCGGCAAGACGCACCAGGGACATGACATTTACCACGACCCCGTAGGGAACCTCCCTGTCTGCCTTTAGAAAGACCCTGGGATCTTTAACGTTGCTGAGGATGGCCATAAGCTTCTCAGTAAGGTTGACAACACCCACAGACTGGTCGTTGATAAAGACCTCCCCCTCCCTGTTGATGGAAATCACCAGGGGATCTTCCTTTGCTGGAAGCGGTGTAGCGCTTGCCTGGGGAAGATTCACATCAATCCCCTGGACCATCATGGGTGCCGTCACCATGAATATGATCAACAGTACCAGCATGACATCCACAAAGGGGGTCACATTGATCTCGCTCATAAGGTGGCCGGTTTCAAAACTTGCGGGACCTGACTGCATCACATCCCCCTTTTCTTATGAAGGTCACGCTCAATGATGTTGAGAAGATCCGATGCAAAACTCTGAAGTTCAGAATCAAGCACCCTGATTTTGTCGATAAAATAATTGTATGCAATCACCGATGGAATGGCAACGGCAAGCCCGGCTGCCGTTGCAACCAAAGCCTCTGAAATACCCGGTGCCACAACGGCAAGACTTGCAGATCCTGTGTTGCCGATTCCGTGAAAGGTGTTCATGATTCCCCAGACCGTACCGAAAAGCCCGATAAAGGGAGCCGTGTTTCCAGCCGTGGCAAGGAAAGGAACTAGCTGGGAAAGGCGCCTGACCTCAAGGCTGATCGCTCGCCTCAGGGCCCGTTTCACATTTCCAAAACCCCTGAAATCGACCTGACTGGGCCTCACTTCTCCCTCCCCACCGTCTCCGGCAGGTTCAGATGCTCTTTTGACCTCAAGATAACCAGCCACGAATACCCTCGCAACCGGGCTCTGCTTTAACACCCTTGCCTTTGAAAAGGCATCTGAAAGATTCCGGCACTGCCAGAAAAGATCTGTAAAGTCCTCGGACTCGCCATAGGCTTTCTTAACATACCTGAACTTGATGAAAATAATGGCCCAGGAGGTGATCGAAAAAAAGAAGAGCAGCAGGAGAACCAGCTTTACAACCGGTCCTGCATTGCCCATCATATAAAAAATACCGCTTGTTTCGGGAGTCATAAAAAGGTTCGCATCCATCTGTTACAGGTGACAGTATCTAAAGCTATTATCATTATACGAGCAGCGATGCAATGTCAAGTGCTCCATGAAAAAAGCCCCTGTGCCTAGGGCTGCACAGGGGCTTGTAGAACTCTTATTCAGGGAACTTGGGCTACATCATTCCGCCCATTCCGCCCATTCCGCCCATTCCACCGCCGGGCATTCCGCCGCCCATTCCGCCGTCTTTCTCTTCAGGCTTGTCGGCAATCATGGCTTCGGTTGTGAGCATTATGGATGCAACGCTTGCCGCATTCTGAAGGGCAAACCTGACCACTTTTTTAGGATCGATAACACCGGCTTCGATGAGATCCTCATATACGTTGGTCCTTGCATTATATCCAAAGGCACCCTTACCCTCTTTAACTCTGTTTATAACCACAGAACCTTCAACGCCTGCGTTGTTTGCGATCTGGCGAAGGGGCTCTTCGATTGCCCTTGCAATTACCTTGACACCGAGTTTTTCCTCGTCATCCTGGCCAAGGCCAACAAGGGCTGGAATGCATCGAACAAGGGCCACACCACCGCCGGGAACAACTCCCTCCTCAACAGCTGCCCGGGTTGCGTTGAGCGCATCTTCAACCCTTGCCTTTTTCTCTTTCATCTCTGTCTCTGTGGCAGCACCAACGCTGATTACTGCAACGCCGCCGATTAACTTTGCAAGACGCTCCTGGAGTTTTTCACGGTCATAATCAGAGGTAGTCTCCTCGATCTGGGCACGGATCATCTTGACCCTTCCCTCGAGATTCTCCCTGACACCGGCACCATCGATGATGGTGGTGGTGTCCTTGTCGATCACAACGGACTTGGCCTGGCCAAGATCGTTAACGCCTACGTTCTCAAGCTTGAGACCTACATCCTCTGAAACAACCTGGCCGCCGGTAAGAATTGCAAGATCCTCGAGCATCGCCTTTCTTCTGTCGCCGAACCCGGGAGCCTTGACAGCGGCAACGTTAAGGGTACCGCGAATCTTGTTCACAACAAGGGTGGCAAGGGCTTCGCCCTCAATGTCTTCGGAAATGATCACAAGGGATTTGCCCATCTTGGCAACCTCTTCAAGGACCGGGAGAAGATCTTTCATGCTGGAAATCTTCTTGTCGCAGATGAGAATATAGGGGTTTTCCATCTCTGCGACCATTTTCTCTGGATTGGTTGCGAAATAGGGAGAGAGATAACCGCGGTCAAACTGCATACCCTCGACGACATCCAGAGTGGTGTCCATTGATTTTGCCTCTTCAACGGTGATAACACCCTCTTTACCAACCTTGCCCATGGCCTCGGCTATGATGTTACCGATGGTTTCGTCACTGTTGGCGGAGATAGCACCGATCTGGGCAATTTCCTTCTGGTCTTTGGTGGGCTTTGTAAAGGTCTCAAGCTCTGCAACCACCTTGGCTACGGCAAGATCGATACCCCTCTTAATACCCATGGGGCTGTTTCCCGCTACAACGAACTTCTGACCCTCTTCATAGATAGCCCTTGCAAGAACGGTTGCCGTGGTGGTGCCATCGCCTGCCATGTCGCTTGTCTTGCTCGCCACTTCCTTTACCATCTGGGCGCCCATGTTCTCGAACTTATTCTCAAGATCGATCTCTTTTGCGACTGTCACTCCATCCTTTGTGACATTGGGAGATCCCCAGGATTTCTCGATAACAACATTCCTGCCCTTTGGTCCAAGGGTTACAACAACTGCATCTGCAAGGGTCTGTACACCCTTCAGCATTGCTTCGCGGGCTTTTGCGGCATATTTAATTTCTTTGGCCATTCTATCTGTTCCTCCATCTATGTATAATTTAATTTATCGTATGAGCGTGGTCTATCCTGCGAAAAAAACGAACAAAAGAACTACTCTATAACGCCAAGCACGTCATCCTGTCGCATGATCAGAAAATCAGTTCCGTCGATCTTGACCTCTGTCCCGCCGTATTTGCTGAAAAGAATTGTATCACCAACTTTAAGCTCCATGGGGATGAGCTTTCCATCCTCGCCCACACGGCCGTTGCCTGCGGCAACCACCTTGCCCTCGGCGGGCTTCTCTTTTGCAGTATCAGGAATAATGATACCACCCTTTGTCTTTTGGGTCTCTTCTAATCTCTCAACAAGAATTCTGTCCTGCAAAGGTCTTAAACTCATGATCTTCTTCTCCTTAACTTAACAATTAATTTTACGTTAATGATTATGGTGTGGCAGCTCCAGGGCTACTTTGAGGAGCTACTCATCCTTTTGGACTGGCGGGTTGGATTTTTCACATGTTTTACAGGCAACGCCCGACTCAGTTGACGGGGGTGATTCGCTGGGAGTAGACCCACCGGACTTTGCCCCGGCATAATCCGTGACATACCAACCCGAACCCTTTAAATGGAATGAACTGTGGGAGATGAGCTTGTGAAGCTTTCCCTGGCAATGGCTGCATGTGGTAAGAGGAGCATCTGAGATTTTCTGAAGAGCCTCCTCGATTTTTTTGCAGCTTACGCATTCATACTCATAAATAGGCATTTTAATCTTTTCTCCACTAAATTGATATTCATCTCTCTCAAAAACATTGATAAAGTAGTCAGTCTTTATTCCTTGTCAAGGAACAAGCTTAAAATTTAAACCAGCTTGTCAAAGCCTGATTTCACAGACCTTCCCCCATAGTAATCAAGGATGGCAATAAGTCCGTCTATGCGGACACCCTTAAGAATTTTGAGGGTAAGCCCATGGACCTTGCGCTCCTCCTCCATCATTGCCCCGGGGGTGGTCGCAGCCTCATAGATCTGCTCAAATCTGGTGAACCTAACAATATGAATCAGCTCATGCACGGCAACATAGAGCACAAAGGGGAAGAGCAAAAACCCCTCTCTTCTTTCAAGGGCCCCTAAAATGGCACCGTCCTGGAGACAGATCCGATAAAAGTTAAACAGAGAAGAACCAAAGGGATTCTCTTTTTTTCTTGCCTCATAGCCTACAACCTGGGCAAAGGGTCCATCCACACGTTCATGGCCTGCCAGATCCCTTGCAGTCCTGACATCATAGCGGCTTTTAAACCATTGACCTGAGGACATTTTAAAGTGGTTGCTCACAAGTTCTTCAGCCAGAGTGACAGCTTCCTCAACCTCCTTGATCTGGTTCTGATCAAACAATCGGCTCTCTTTCATCTCCCGGGCTCCATTAGATTAAAAAAGGATGGACAGATTCAGGTTCCATGTGGTATGAATAACGTTTAACAGATCCTACTGTCAACAGTCAGACTTTTGTCAGATTTTTTAAAAAGAATTAAAGGGGGTGATTTTTTTGGGTAGTATTATAAAAAAGAGAAGAAAAAAGATGCGCAAGCACAAGCACAGAAAACTCCTTGCCAGAACAAGACACCAGAGGCGCAAGGGGAAATAGGTCGGCTGATTAATATTGTCTGCCTGACAAATATTGGCCTGACAAATATTGGCCCGACAAATATTGCCTGCGGGGTTGTGAAGAAAAATTCTTCGCAACCCCGTTTTTATTTAGGAACTTAATCTTCGGTTTATTTGGCTTTTATACCTTTAAAATACTTCATAAATTCTGAATCGGTTGAAAGCACAAGGGTAGTCGTGCTGTCAAGGGAATCCCGATAAACATCAAGGGTTTGGATGAACGAATAAAAGTCAGTATCCACCCCATAGGCCTTGGCGTAAATCCCGGCTGCCTCAGCGTCCGCCGTACCCTTTAACTCTTCAGCCGTCTTATAGGCCTCGGAACGGATCATCTGAAGCTCTTTCTCCTTATCACCCCTGATATTGTTTGCCTCGCCCCGGCCCTCTGAACGATATTTTTCGGCAATCTGCCTTCGCTCGGCAATCATCCGGCCGTAGACAGCATCCCTTACCTGATCTACATAGTTGATGCGCTTGATCTTCACATCCACAATTTCAATGCCGAACTGTTCAAGCTTTGGCTGGGCCTGCTCCAAAATCTTACGTGTGAGTTCGGTTCTACCCACCTCGATCTTGTATTGGGATTGATCAATCTCCCCGCCATCGATCACGTCAAAGGTATCCATGGGTCGATCAGTGTCTCTGACGCTCTCCACGAGCCTGTAGGATGTCAAAAGGTTACGCATGGCAGGATCGATAATATCATCCAGCCTGCCCATGGCTGAAACCATATTGTTGACGGTTTGAAAAAACTTTACTGGATCTACAATCTTCCACCGGGCAAAGGTATCCACCCAGAGAAAGGTCTTATCCCTGGTTGGAACCTGGCCAGGATCTCCGTCCCACTCCTGGAGGTTTTTTGGAAAATATGTCGCCTTCTGAATAAAAGGCACTCTGAATTTCAACCCCGGTTCCGTGATAGGCGTTCCAACAACCTTGCCAAACTGGGTCACCACCACCTGCTCTCTCTCGTCAACCACATAGGCCGAGGCAAGAAGAACCACAACAGCCAGGGCAACAACGCCCAGCACTACTCCCTTTAGCTTGTTCATTATTTTTCTCCCCCCCTGCTTGAGCCATTGGCAAAGGTTGACCCCTGCCCCATGTTTAGCAGCGGAAGCAGGTTGGACTGATCTGAATCAACCACGTACTTGCCGCCTAACTTTGGTAACACTTCTGCCATGGCTTCAAGGTAGAGGCGTTTTTCAGTGACATCCTTTGCCTTTACATACTCAAGATACACCGAGGTAAACCTTGCCGCATCACCCATGGCCCGATTGACCCGGTTCAGGGCATACCCTTCGGCATCCTTGACCACCCTTCTTGCCTCACCCCTTGCCTGGGGAATGGCCTTGTTGAGTTCTTCCTTTGCCTTGTAGATAAGTTGCTCTTTCTCCTGAACCGCCTCGTTGACCTCGTTGAATGAGGGCTGCACAGGTTCCGGCACATTGGTTTTTTTCATCTCAATGGTGACGATGTGAAGCCCTGTTTCAGCTTCGCTCAACTCCTTTTGAAGACTCTCCCGTGCCGCAATGGCAATCTCTTCACGCTCGGAGATAACCTCGTTGATGCTTCGATCCCCAACAACGGTTCGCATGGTGGCCTCGGCCATGTCCCTCAAAATCGAGTTGACGTTCTGAACCTTGAAAAGATACTTGTAGGGGTCAGAGATCCTGTACTGAACGATCCAGGGAACAACCGCCACATTTAGATCTCCGGTGAGCATCAAAGTCACCCCCATATCCTCATTTGGGTTAACAAACCGTGACCCACCCACGGCAGCTGTCGCAAAACCAAACTCCTCCTTGAAAACGCGCTTGATCTTGACCTTTGTCACCCTTTCAATACCCGAGGGCAGCTTGAAATTCAAACCTGGCTGGCTGATGCGGGTATACTTTCCAAACCGCTGGATCACCCCAACCTCATCAACCGCCACCGTGAAAAACATCGAACTTCCAAAAAAAAGAAGAAAGAGAACCACAATCAAGAGAATTCCACCGGGGAACTTGAAATTCTTGAATTTGTTGAGCACCTCATCCATCTGGGGTGGTCTAGGAATGTTTCCCCCTCCTCCCTGTTGACGATGTTCGTACTGTTCTTTTTTCTCTCTGAGCTTGTCCCAATCCCAGTTCATAGATAGATTCCTGTATTTACCATTAAATATTAACCTTCTCCTAAAGCTATAAAGAATACAGCAATGGGCATTATTTTCAAGGGAAAACAAAAATAATAGGGCTTTCACCTTGACTTACTGCGGTTGCGGGGATATTTTTATCCCAATGAAAATGAACTATACCTCCAGAAACCTCTCCATCACCCTTGGCGTGCAGGGTTTGTCCGATTATACAAAAATCAGCTACCCCGTCAGATATGGAGTTTTTCATGAGATCAAAACCGAGGATTGGTTTCTCCACTTCAACCTCAACAACGAAATTATCAGGGCCGTTGGAAGGTCAAGCCAATGGATTCACCCCAACGAATGGCTGAAACGTACTCCCGGAAACGACTGGATCTACTACTCAAGCGGTGGTTACACCGGTGTTTTTGAAGCCACAGGGGAATATTATCTGCCCAATCTCCAATACCCAACCAACTCCCTTATGGGAGGAAAACCGTTTGCCGAGCCCTGCATACGGGATCTCGTTGAAAACTGGCACACGGGTCTTTCAACCCTTAGGGAATCAGCAGGGGATCTACCCGAACCCATGGCCGGATTTCTGGATCAAGCCCTTGAAAACACCCCGGATATCCTCCAGAAAAAAGCGGACGACCTTTTTGCAATTCCAGGCGGAAGGGTCACGGTAATGCCGCCGGATGCAAGGCATGTGGACTACGCCATCATTCCTCTGTTCATCTCCCTTGGCTGCCTGTATAAGTGCAGGTTTTGTCGAGTGAAGTCCGACCACCCCTTTACCCTTAGATCCCAAGGTGAGATAGTCCAACAGCTTGTCCTGCTGAAGAAGCTTTACGGACGGAATCTTATCAACTACAACTCGCTTTTTTTAGGCGAACACGATGCCCTTGCCGCAGGCAAACGGCTCATCTTATTTGCCGTTAAAAAGGCAGTTGAGATCCTGAAGCTTGACCGGGGAAGAATGACGGGCAGCAACCTGTTTCTCTTTGGCAGCGTGGATTCCCTCTTCAACGCTGATCCTGCTCTCTTTGAAACCCTCAACTCCCTTGTTTCAAAAACCTACATCAATATCGGCCTTGAATCCGCAGACCAGGCTACCCTTGATCTTCTAGGCAAACCCATCACTGCAGCCCAGGTGGAAAAAGCCTTTGACCTGATCCAAGAGATCAACAACAGATACCCCAACATTGAAATAACGGCCAACTTCATCATGGGAGAAACCCTTCCCCAAGGCCATATTCCGGCATTTCTGAGCCTTGTAAGGGAAAGAATCCCCCACACAAAGCCCAAGGGAGCCGTTTACCTGTCGCCCCTTTCCATTGACCGACCTTCAAGACTTGTGATGTTTGAATTCAACCGCCTCAAGCGCTTGAGCCTTTTACCCACGTTTCTTTACATTATCCAGAGGCTTTAAAAAATGACAGACCCAACCCCTGATTTTATGAAATCAAACCCGCCTGAACCATCCTTTGTGTCTGTACATGGCGGCCACAGCGGTGAGTTCTGCCTCCACGCAAAGGACCGCCTGGAGGATATGATAAAGCGCTACATAGAACTCGGCTTTACCTGGGTCGGAATCACCGAGCATCTTCCTGCCTGGAAGGATGAATTTATGTACCCAGACGAGATCGCAGCCAACCTCACCCCGAAAAAGATGCTGAAAACCTTTGACTCCTACATCAAGGAGTGCAACCGCTTAAAACAAAAATATGATTCAAAGATCAGGATATTTACGGCCTTTGAAATCGAAACCTGTTCAGGATATGATGCCTTTGTGCCTGAGATGATAAAAAGGTTCAAACCAGATTACATTGTCGGCTCGGTTCACCATGTCAACGACCTCGGGTTTGACATCTCAAGGTCTCAATACCTTGAAACCGCGGAAAAATCGGGTGGCATGGATGCCCTTTACGAACGATACTTTGACCTTCAATACGAGATGCTCATGACCATCAATCCAGCGGTTGCAGGTCATTTTGATCTGATACGGCTCTTTGACGTCGACTATGGTTTAAGGATTAAAAAGCCTTGCATCTGGCAAAAAATTGTCCGCAACCTGGAGTGCATCAGGAGGCAGGATATCGTAATGGATTATAACCTGAGGGCCCTGACAAAGGGGGCAGAGGAACCCTATATCTCCGCCCCGATCCTTAAACTTGCAGGCGAAATGGGCATCCGGGTCGTTCCAGGCGAGGACTCCCACAGTGTCGCAGATATCGGCAAAAACATGGAAAGAGGTATTAAAACCCTTGATGACCTTGGATTTACAACCAGCTTTGAACCCCCCAGGCTTTATTCATGGGAAAAACAGGAAACTCATAATAAATGAAAAAAGAACAACTCACCGTCATCCTTGTCGAACCCCAGGGCCCCCTCAACATAGGCTCCGTGTGCAGGGCCATGATGAACCTGGGATTCACCCACCTCTGCCTTGTAAACCCGTGCAGGGCCTTTGACGGCCTTGACGCAAAAAAGATGGCCCTGGCAGCCCTGCCCATCCTTGATAAAGCCCTTGTTGTTGACACCCTTAGCGAGGCCCTTGCCCATTGCCACCTGGCCTTTGGGACCACCCGCCGTTTTGGAAAGTATCGCCAGGATTTTCTCACCCCCGAAGGTTTTGGGAAAAGTGTCGCAGAAAGACCCGACAATTTCAGGTGCGCCCTTGTTATGGGACGGGAAGACCATGGCCTCTCCACACACGAACTTAAACTCTGCCAGAGCTTTGTAACGATCCCCACAGAGGCCGCCTATGGATCCATGAATCTTTCCCATGCAACGGCCCTGCTCCTCTACCAGGTGTCCATGGCCCTTGGAAAAACCGTCCCCCTCAAGACAGGCTCCGTCCGGGCCGCAACCTTTCAGGAGCTCGAAGGCATGTACGCCCACATGGAAAAGAGCCTGTGCAACATCGATTTTCTCGACTCCGGGAATCCGGATCATATCATGCGGACCTTCCGGCGGATCTTCGGACGGGCAGGCCTTGACCAAAGGGAAACGACCATCATCCGGGGACTCATGGGACGCATCGACTGGACCGAGGCTGAACGACGAAAGGCCAACGCTACCCAGGGGGCCCTTAACCCGAATGATTAATTCTGCATCCTGCCAGAAACCACCAACGGTCGAACCATCAATGATGACAAATGGGCGACATTATAATCAAGGCCACGATACCGCCACCGACATTGTAGGGGCTTCCCTTGCGGGTGCCCTTTGTAACGGCCAGCTCGGCGGGAGTTTTCTAAACCCCACATCTCCTGGCGGACATAACAAATTATAAAACAAGATATTACCGGGTGGGCACTAGTGTCATTCCGCCCCCTTTGGTTTTCCTGACCGGGTTAAATGGCAACGGTGGACACGAGGTCCAAGGAGTTGCCATTCCCCTCGGAGCAGGCCATGGACGGCCTGCGAGAATGAGAGAAGGGTAACACCCGTTCCCGCCTGCCGGTCGAAGCGAGTTTCATACAAAACAAAAACAGCTAAAAACAGGGGTGGCTGGTTTACAAATCATTTTTTCATAACTATTGTTAATTGTCAGACATAAAATATTTTAGGCCTGTTTTTCCGGGTAACGGGGTCGGTTCTCCCCAAGGGAAACCATTGGATGGATGCCCCCGTAACAGGCAGAACACAACCGATTTTCACCAACAAACCTATCATCGGCGATTTTAACAAAAAAAGGAGAGGATCATGATAAAACAAACCATGGGCGATGAATTGAACGAACAGATCAACCGGGAAATGTATTCGGCCTACCTTTACATGGCCATGTCCAACCACAGCAACACCATTGGCCTCAAGGGCTTTGGCAACTGGTTCATGGTCCAGTACCACGAGGAGATGTTCCACGCCATGAAGATTTATGAATATCTCTCAAGCCAGGGCACCCCGGTGGTTCTAAAGGCAATTGCCGAACCACCGGCCGTTTTTGAATCCCCCCTTGATATGTTCACAAAGACCCTGGCCCATGAGCAGTTCATCACCGGCTCCATCAACGATCTCATGGAGCTTGCCATCGCAGAAAAGGACCATGCCACCCAGATATTCCTCCAGTGGTATGTCCTCGAGCAGGTGGAAGAAGAGGAAAACGACAACGATATCATTGCCCAGCTAAAGCTCATAAAGGATGACCCAAGGGGGCTCATGATGCTCGACCGAGAGCTTGCCGCCCGCATCACAACGGTTCCGGTTGATTTCAGCAAGGGTGTAAGCGCCGAATAGTTCC
>Ga0265295_1001343_pt1 | contig 43520 bp, 59 predicted proteins | sample Munlansysbiofilm_FD_192503 | JGI IMG/M metagenome (GOLD analysis project Ga0265295, IMG submission 192503) | Leachate microbial communities from a municipal landfill in Southern Ontario, Canada - Methane capture system biofilm | ecosystem: Engineered > Solid waste > Landfill > Unclassified ... | reverse complement strand
GTGGTTGACTGTTCCGACCCATCAGAACTGTTTACAGAGCCACGAAAGAGGCACAAACTAGGGAATCATTCGTGCGTTTCTACATGTAGGATAACGTAGTTCATTGAACTAAGGCTAGACAACCAGGGCTTTTACAAGTCCCCACTTCAAAGCGTTTCGCTTAAGTGGTGGGTAGTTGACGAAAAGAAAAAATAGATAAAGCTTGGTCCCGTGTAAAAACGAGGTGTTCTTGACCTATTCGCCTTGCGTCTTCAATGCTGTCTTCATCCGTAAAAACCATGCGCAAGATGTCTGACTCGTCGATGAAATCAAACTCTGGCTCAGGGCGGTTTATTTCCCTAACGCTTAAAACTAGCGCGTTTGTGTTAGAGTCTGGCTTTACGAACCTCGCCTGCCCTCTGTTTAGTATTAAGAAATCCACTATATAGTCTCCAAATTATAACATTGTAGGTTGAGTCAAACAGTAATGACTAATATAGTAAATATCATTTTTTGAAAATCGATGCAACAGCTCCTGATATATCTCCGGGGATGCAGATTACTTTTGAATTTGGGCTTCTAGCTAAATCTCTCATTGCCTTAACATACTCTTGTGATATCAGAAACGAAGTTGATGATTCATTATTAAGGTCGAATATGTTTTGAAGAGATTCTTTTTGTGCCTTTGCCTCAATGATTCGTGACTCTGCTTCAGCGTTAGCTAGCACAATTTTAGATTCTGCAAGCCTTCTTGACGACTCAAGCTCAGCTTCAGATTGCATAATTGTGGCCTGTTTTTTTCCGTCTGCTTCTGTAATCGCAGCCCTGCGAAGTCTTTCTGATGCAGCCTGTCTCTCCATGGATTCTCTCATGTTTTTCGACGGAGATATATCTTGTATTTCCACTGACTTAAGCTTTGCTCCCCAATCTTCAAGCTCAGTCGAAAGGATGCTTTTAAGTTTTGACTTAATGATATCGCGTGAGGCCAAAGCTTCATCTAGGCTCATTTCACCCATAACAGATCTTAGAGTTGTTTGTATCAACGCTATTATTCCAGACTCAAAAAAATGTATCTCGTAACAGGCTTTGTACGGATCATGTATTCGGACATATGCGATTGCATTAGTTACCAAGACAGTATTGTCTTTGGTAATAATTATCGCCGGTTAGAAACAAAAGTTAAAAATTATGTAAAGATCATGTAATTTTGGTAAGTTATATGTTGACAATAATATGTTGATAACCTATAATTATTTTTGTATTCGACGTAATTATAAAACGTAAACTTTTGATTAAAATTGGTGTCAGATGAAAATAAAAATGATTCGTTTCCTAGGTGGTGAGCGGTTTTCAGTAGTCGTCGATGATGATGGTGCTCCTGTATCTATCCCAAATTTATATTTGCTTACAATGTCTCGTCAAAATGATGCATTAAATACAATGAAAGCTAAAGCAAGAACAATAGCTCATTTTTATAAATGGTGCAAGATAAACAATATAGATATTGAGTCTAGGTTTAGTAAAAATAAGCTTTTATCGATAGATGAAATTAATAGTATGTGTGAGTATTTAAGGTTAGATTATAATTATAATAAAACACAAATAGATAAAATTTGTAAATTAAAATCATATAACAACAAAAAAATTATTAACTTAAATTTCAAGTTAGGAAAAAATAAAAATTTAAACGTTTGCAATGAGACATATAATCAAAGAATAAACTATATTAAAGATTATTTGAGTTGGCTAGTTAATGTCAAAACTATTCAAAAAAATTTTATTGAATCTGAATATGCGAATATTATAATTAAAAGAAATGAAATGATAGACTTAATTAAGTCTCGTAATCTTCCGTCACGTAATCAGGAATCACCTAAGGGATTTGAAGATGTAATCAGAGGATTATTAATTGATATCATAAACCCAGATAGCGAATACAACCCATTTCGTGACAAGTTTGTTAAAACTAGAAATGAAATATTTGTGCTTATCGCGTTAAGCGCTGGGTTGAGGCGAGGAGAGATGTTAAAAATGAAAGTAGAACATGTTGACTTGGTTAATAAAAGGATTATGGTTGAACGTTGTCCAGACGACGTGACAGATACAAGAGGTGTAGAGCCGAATGTAAAAACAAAAGAACGCTATATTAGGATTGAAAATTCATTGGTTATACCGATAAGAGAATATTTGAAGGATAGAAGAGGGCGAAGACTGTCAAAAACACATCCATTTTTTTTCGTGGCTCGGTCTGGCGCACCATTGTCGTATACGCAAGCAGGAGATATTTACATAAAATTAAGAAATTGTGATCTCGGATTGCCAAGTGATTTATCACAGCACGAAATTAGGCACGCCTGGAACTATAAATTTAGTGCAATGGCAAAGGAGAGAGGTGTTTCAGACACGGAAGCAGATAATTTGAGAAAGAATCAGATGGGATGGTCGAAGAATTCTTTGATGCCTTTCAGGTATAATAAACGTTATATACAAGAAAAGTCAGATGAGTTGTCTTTGCAGTTACAAAAAGAAATAATGGATCATAGATCAAAATCGAAAATTGAAAAGGACAAAGAGTAATCATGCATAAATTAGCCAAAAAGAAATATGAAGATATTCGAGTTACCCAAGAGGGTGTGTCGTATGATTTTGATTTAGATCTGTGGACTATAGAGTTAGCACATTATGATAATGTTTATATTAATTTTAAAGGAATAAAAGAAAATTCTACATGTGAATTCTTCAATGAAGTGAAGCAGTATGCATCATTAATATTGAAACAGATGAAGTCGTACACGGTTGCGAAGTTAATAATAGCATTAGATAGATATGTTAAATACACAAATAGAAGTGCTCAAGTTGTTGATAACGTGCGTCTTTCTGAATTTTTAAATTATATGAATAATGGTTTAGAATATACATTGCCAAACTTGTCTGTTATAATTAAAAATTTTAGCGCGTTAGGATTTAAGTATATAGATAAAGATGTTGTTGATGCAGCAGAGAACATGAGTTTTGCTAGAAAAAACATGTACAAAAATGTTCTTACTGCGGATGTGAATCAAGGTCCATTTACATCAAACGAACTCCATTTGCTGTTGAATAAACTTGAAGAGAGGTTTGAAGAAGATCAGATATCATTCAAACAAATGGTGTTATCATATATATATTTTTGTCTTGGCATCCGGTCAATTCAAATCTCTCCTTTGAAAGTTTGCGATTTTTATAGTAAAAGAAACTCTTATGGAGTGCTTGAGCATTACTTAAAAGTACCTAGGGCAAAACAGCGAGGGGTAAATGTAAGAGAATTATTTAAAGATAGAAAGCTCGATCCTACCTTGGCAGAAATGATTCAACATTTAATTGCTGAAGAAAAAGATAAGCATCTAGTATTTGGTAATGATATTGAATTTATAGATATGCCACTATTCCCAAATTATAAAAGAACTCAATTTACAGATTTGAAATATCACTCAACATCACAGCAGATAGCTGCATTGTTTAGAAACATATGGGATAGGGTGAATGTTGTTTCAGAAAGAACAAATGAAGCAATTAATGTCAATCCATATAGGGTTAGGAGAACTCTTGGTACAAGGGCTGCGCTAGAAGGTAAAAATCCCCATTACATAGCAGAATTGCTAGACCATTCAACATTGAATTCAGTTTTTCACTATGTAAAATTCGCACGTGAAATGGCAACTGAAATTCAAGACGCAATTATAGATGATATCAATCCAGTAATTAGTGCATTTCGCGGTGAAATAATATCAGAAGCTCCTATCGCAGGCACCAAGAGTCGCATTAGGAACAATAGTTTGAAAATTGACGCAGGTTTGTGTGTTAGCAAATCAGGCTGTGGTGTCTATTCCAGTTCTGGGCAGCCGTTGACGATTTTGGCTCACATCCCCTTTAGCTGTTATACATGTGTAAATTTTAGCGCATGGAGTAATATTGAAGCGCACATAGAGAATCTTAATATTATTTTGCAATTGCGTGATAAGGTTATGAAAGGATTTGGTGAAAATTTGAATAAAGAATATTATAATATGGCTAGTTCATTAGATGTAACAATTAGTGCTATAAATGAAGTCATTAGAATAATTGATAGCGGTGAATTAATAACTGGCTAATATGCTAATGCAATTCTTTATGGAATAATTCATGACAAAATCTATCGTCCCTGAAATTCTTGCTAAGTTAGAGCCATATCTTGAAGATTTGGACAAAAAATTCGAAGTTCAAAAAAACGATATACGCATCCCAACTCTGCCCTCTACTGTTGATGGCAAGGTAAACGTGCGTCAAATTTCTCGCGAACTGGGATTGCGAGAAAGTCAAGAACAGCATTTTTATAAAAAGCCTGAATTAGCATCAGTCATTAATGCAATCGCACTCATTCAGGGGCTCAAGCCCATCGGATCTCGTATCCTTAATGATGCAGCAGATGCTATCGTAACAGCTCGGCTCGCAAGAATCTCGACTGACAAAAATGATCTTGCCCGTTCTCTTGCTGCAAAAGAAGCAGAAATCGAGGCTCTTCGGGCTGAGATTTGCATTCTAAAAGCAAAGCTTCAGTTTTTTGAAGACACAGGGCTTGTCATACGTACATATTAAAAGTCTTAAGCAGAGGGAATGTTTGGAAATACTTGTTACAAAAATTATAAGTCAAAAAACTTTTGGCTTTATTTTTAACTGCCAACTACTTGAAGGTGATCAGAAAGGGTCATCAATTCAAGTCAAGATCGATGCCAGCCGTATAAGTGGCTCCCCGTCTCCTGGCGAAGTATGGGACGTTCAAGGACTTTTGGTTTCAACTCGCTGGGGACAACAGATTGTAGCAGATTTTGCGTCTAGAAAGTTACCCACGGGTAAGCTTGTAGTCCATTTTTTATCCTCTAGATGTCCTGGAATCGGAAAAACACGTGCACAAAGACTGTGGGATAAATACGGAGAAGGCCTCCCTCAGGCGCTGAATGACAACAATCTTTTAGAGTTAGCTGAAATTATAGATGCTAGCCGTCCTATTCTAGCTCTTCGTTTAGCAGCGTTTCTTGTTTCTGCTTGGAAACATGCCGAAGCAGAATCATCTTTGACAGCCTGGTTGCAACATCATGGAATTGACAACGCTTCGGTGGTCAGACTGTGCGCTGACATTTTCGGCATCAATGCATGTGAGCAGCTTAGTCGAAATCCGTATTGTCTATCGCTGTTGATACCTTGGTCTAAATGCGACGAAATTGGGCTTAAAATCTTGTCAGAGACGAACCCTTCTGTGAGGTCTTTTGAAGCCCCGCAACGGCTACTAGGGGCCGTAGAAGCGGCAATGCGCGACGTTCTGAATTCTGGTGACACTATTATCAGTAGGGACGAGTTGCTGCTGATATTAGGCAACAAACTGCTAACTAGGAAAGATTATCCTGCTGACCTTCCTGATAAAGCTCTGGAGTTAGGTATTCAGGCGCGGGCAGTAATTGATTCTTGTGGTAATTTCCTGCCGGTTGGCTCTGCTTTTATGGAGAATTCGGTTCAGGAAACTTTACAAGGCCTAAAGTCAAGTCCAGAAAAATCATTCGAATCTGATAAAATTAATTTTTTACTCACAGAACTTGCAATAAATCATCATTATCCTGATTCAGAACAGGAATTTGCGATATTACACGCCATCCATTGCGGTTTATCATGTCTTGTTGGAAATGCTGGAACTGGAAAAACAACTACTCTTCGCTACATTGTTCATCTATGGAAAAATCTTGGCGGAAACGTTTTAATGTGCGCTTTAGCTGGAAAAGCTGCTTTAAGATTGTCTCAAGCGACAGGTTTGATCGCAAAAACTGTTGCAAGAACACTAAAAGACTTACACGGAGACGAAAATAATTTATCTATTAGAAAATCTGAGAAGATAACTATCAACGACAGAACACTTGTTGTGATTGATGAAGCAAGTATGATTGATATTCCGACTATGTATAACATTTTAAAATTTATGGTTCCTGGTGCAAAACTTTTGATGTGCGGAGACCCGGCTCAATTACCACCAATCGGGTTTGGCCTATGTTTTCATAAACTTGTAGATGACGAAACTATCACTACACGACTTACAAAAATATACAGACAATCTGATGAATCCGGAATCCCTCTCGTAGCTGCGAAAATTCGTAGAAGAGAAATGCCTGATTTTATGGAATATTCTGGAAAAGGATGTGGTGTATCGTTTATCGATGCTCCGGTAGATAGGATACCCAGCATCATTCAATCAATATCCCATGATCTTGGTGGTTTTAATAACAATGAAGATTTGATGATTGTAACCGCAACAAATGCAGGCGTCGCTGGAATCAATAATCTCAATCGGTTGTTCCATTTGCTTCATTTGGAAAAATCAAATTTCACTGAAATTAAAGGATATTTTGGTCAGTATTTCAGTCAGTTAAGTCCTGTTATACACCTTAGAAATGATTACAAAAGAAATCTTTTTAACGGTTCATTGGGGATGGTAAAAAATGTCAATGCAGGTATTCGCAGCCTAATAGCCGAATTCGATGGAGAAGAAGTTGAATTTGAAAAAGATCAATTAATAGATCTGGCACTAGCATACGCTATCACGTGCCACAAATGTCAAGGCAGCCAAGTCAAACGAGTTATTATTCCAATATATCGAACTAGGGTAATAGACCCATCTTGGATTTATACGGCAATTACACGCGCATCAAAGCAAGTTGTGCTTGTTGGAATTAGGGAAGAGCTTAACAAGGTGCTGCAAAGGTCGTTTGCATCAGATAGACGTAGTGTTGGTTTCAAATGGTCTTTCATACATAAGGATAGATAAATGAATAGTAAAGTATTGCTTTTTAAGCCACGGGAAGAATATACTGTTGATCAGAATATGTCTGCATTTATTGATTTTGCTAAAAACGAATTGATATTATGGGGTGATAACTTAGATTGGAATTCCTTAGTGTGGGACATTACAGGCCACTTTGAATTTCGAGGGCGAAACGAGAAGGTTCACATTATATGGGCAAATCTTGAAACGTGTGGCAAAAATATAAAAAAACATGAAAGAGTTGCGATTAAGGAGCCACTATTATCGTTTGCAAAAGCTTATATAAGGTATACTCAAAGTCTAAAAAAGAAAAGAGTGATAGATGCTCTTATTTCTGCATTTCGCATTTTAGAAGTTGTTCTTGTCGACCAAGTTAAAATTGCTGATATTAAATACATATCCCCAAATGTTTTGAATTCAGCTTGTGATATAGTTAAAAAACGTTACACTCGTGGAGATACAGTATTAAATGCAATAAATAAGGTGTATAATGATATATGCGAATTTAAATTGTCTTATATGCCTTTGCCATGGAAGAAACCGGTAGTTAAGATTGAAAACATATACAAAGTTAGTAAAAAAAATCAAGAATACATAAGAAGTAAGTGTCCTACCGATGCAAGTCTCCGTGCGCTTGCGAAAATATTTTGTGAATCAGAGCATGATGTTGACAAGCTTGTCTCGTCGATTGTTGTGATAATGCTTTCGCAACCTTGTCGGATAGCAGAAGTCTTGACTATGCCGTATAATTGTGAAGTCGAAAACATGAACGGACTCGGTACATTTGGGCTACGCTGGCGGCCAGCCAAGGGAGGAGACTTATGTGTAAAGCAAATACTTGATAGTTGGGTTGATCTCGTAAAACAAGCCATTGTGAACATAAAAGAAATTACAAGTGGTGCTAGAAAAATTGCGCTTTGGTATGAAAATAATCCAAATAAAATGTATATACCTGAAGAATATGAATTTTTGCGTGATTCAGCGTATATTGATACACGGGATGTTAGGGGTTTGCTTTCGTTGACAAATAGTGGTGTGCAGTACTTTAGGAATATGCATTCTATTGATATATATTCTAAGAAAACTGCAAACCTGCCAACTATGCATCATACATCTAAGGCAGTGTTAAGATCTGATCTTGAGAAAGCTGTATGCTCATATTTGCCTCAGAATTTTCCATACGTGGATCTTGCTATCAAGCAAAAGTATTCTGAATCTTTATTTGTTGTGACAAATAATTTTTTTAATTTAAATACTACTAAATCATTTAGTAAAGTTATGTTCAGTCCTGTTATTTTTTCAGATATAAACATTTCGCTTGGTGGTAATAAGCAAATGTCTTCTGTCTTTGAAAGAAATGGTTTTTTCGAACCAAATGGTAGTAAAATTAAGTTTTCAACACATAGTCCTCGGCATTGGCAAAATAGTATTGCAAACGCTAACCATGTTCCGGATATCTTGATTTCACTGTGGTCTGGAAGAAAAAATGTTAATCAAAATGTGGCTTACTATCACACGACTGATGAGGAATATATTGAAAAAGTAGAAGATTTTATGGGTGATTTAAGTTTTATTCCATCACATAGTGGTGTAGAATTAGGTAATAATACAAACGTGTATGATCCTGTAAATGCGATAAATAATGTGCTAAAAGAGTCTCTTGGATCATCTCATTTGACTGAGATAGGTTTTTGTGTGCATGACTTCGCCGCATCGCCTTGTCGAAAGATCTTGGATCATACCACTTGTTCTGAGCACATATACTTGAAAGGTGATCCACGAAATGATCTGCTTCGATCTTTTTTAGCAGATGAGCAGCGTGCTTTAAAAATCGTTGAAACTGAGTCAAAAAATGAAGCGATATATGGCGTAGATGTTTGGTATACATTTAGGTCACAACGAGTTAGGTTATTACAAAATATTGTAAATATTTTTGATGACGACAGTATTCCAGGCGGTTCTTTTTTTCGACTTGTAATTAATAATGAATATAATCCAATTCGCATTGCTATATATAATAAGACAAATAATCTGCTTGGAATGGACAAGCAAGATTTTAATCTTGAGTTTATAAAAGAAATTGAATTGGTATAGGAATGACATATGGCTAAGCATTTACGAGATACAGATATTGAAAAAATTGTAAAATTAATTGATGTATGGGATCATGAAAAGTTAACGTGGCCTCTATTAGTAGGATCTATTAGTGTTAATTTAGGCTTAAAATATTCACGTCAAACACTATATAAATACAAGTTAATAACTGATGCTTTTGAAATTCGTAAGCAGTCTCTGCGTGAAAAAGAAGGTGTTGATCCAATTTTCAAGTCTAAACAAATGCAAGATGCTGCCAATACAATTGAAGAGCTTAGATTGAAAATCCGTAGATTAGAAAAACAAAATAATGATTTATTAGAGCAGTTTTTGCGTTGGCTGTATAATGTTTCACATGCTACTCGTCTTCCAATAACAATCGACGACTTGAATAAGCCACTACCGGAAAATAAACGAAGTTGATCAATCATCGACAAAGAGAGGATTGCATGAGCAGGAAATTTGAAGAGTTACGAAATGATATGAGTTTTGAGGCTCAATCAAAAGTCGAATTGAGCATCGAAACAACGATGCAAGCTATGAGCAGTCAACCAAAACAAAAAGTGAAGCTTGAAAATTGGCGTGTCCTATACTCGGCTGGAATGCCATTTTTAGCCGCGCTAGACGTTTTTGGGCACCCCCATATCGCTCACGGCCCGATAATCACAAGTATTATTGTATCGGGTGAAGTCAAGACGGGCGAAACTATCATCACAAAGTCTGGAACGAATTATGTTCTCGGTGTTGAGCTGTCCGCTGATAACGACTGCGAGTTTGCCAGGCCCTACCTCATTGAAAGAGTCAGTAGGAATTTCGCCAAACAAGGGCAATCCTTGAGACTAGAGCAACTAGATGAGCTTAACGCCCTTATTGATCGGGTTTTGGCAGGAGAGAGGTGTCAGGTGGCTATTAAAAGTTTCTAGAAAGATAGAAGGTTGCCCTCCTAAATGTTAAATTAATTGTCTAATTGCCTTTCTTTATACAATGCATAAAATGAATCACATCATTTTTAATAAGGTCGTCATAGCAGAATGTCTCACCTGTAAACTCTCTTGATATTATGTCAGCAAATTCAATAAGACATGCAAAGTATTGTTCGTCATGATTTTCTGAAAATGTACCGAGTTCTTTTTCTAATATGATTGATTCTAAATCATTATGAGATATGATTTGATTACGTGCTTGTTTTATACTTATGTAAAAAATGTCCATGTTTTCTTTTAAATTTTTCAGTTTAAGCAATTTGTCCTTGCTAAAAGGAAGTGTGTTTATGATGTACTGTAATGACAAATTGTATTTATCTCCAAATTTTACTTTATCATGTAGATTTACAAGTTTTAAAATCCATAATTCTTGCAAGGAATTTATGATTATATTGAATAAATTTCCAAAGTTAGGATTTTTTAATACATCAATGTCTTCGTTTGTATCGAATAGATGTTTTCTTAATTGCCATGTTTGCAGTAGCGAATTGCAGATATCGCAAAATTTGTTTGCTATGAGCGCATTATCTACCATAGGAAGTGCTCCGCTTTCAGGCGATTATGCATGATTAATTGATGTTGCAGTTTGATATGAATTAGATTCTTATGGCATAAGATCCTTTTTGTAATTTGTTGATCGCACAATGGGCAACTTTGGTATCGCAGGCGTTTCTTGGAGTCACAAAGGTTGATAGCAAAAGGTTCTAGGCATAGTATAAACTAGCAATAAAATGATGTTAACTAGAGCATGAGAGGCAACTCTATCTCAATTATGCCATTCATCCAGTTTGATGGTGAGACGATTTCTCAAGTGCTGCAATTTGGGGATGAGTAGGTTGTTTTGATTGTTTTATGGCAATAATTATCCCGCTTCTTTAATTTCTTCATTTAACCAGCACATATATTGATCTACTTGTTCTTGGTTCCAGTACCCGTTTTCTTTATACCAAGTGATGCATCTTTTGTGTAGTGCTAAATATTGTGTCCCTAATAATGATAGTACGCCTCTATATGTATGAAATTTTCCGCTTAAGATATATTGTTTTGAAATTTCAAAAAGAATATTATGCGCTATGGAATTTTTAGTTTGATTGTTAGAATTAATTTCCAGAAGTATTTGTTTTAAGTTATTACTGACATGATTTTCTGATAATTTTATAATTTCATCATCCTTTGAAATTAGTAGTCCGTCGATTGCCACATGTATTGTATTTAGTATATCTCTCTCGACATTTGATTTGCTCTTTATGTTGCTATATTTTGAATATGATTTTGATTTCAGCCAATATGTCAATATTCCGAGTGCTCCACCAGCAAATATAAGAATGTTCATACTCACGCTTAATTGGTTGATTTCGGATGAGAAGAAGGGAATTAGGACGATTGGTATTGTAAGTAATATCATGTAACTATTTCTAAAAAATACTTTCCATTTTGGAGATAAATATAAAATTGATAGCATTGGAAAATATCCGAATGAAAATGAACTAATATAAGCAGTATTTTTGGCGTCGCTGCCCGTAATCAATGCTATTAACGGGCTTACAAAAAAAGATAATATAAACGATAATACAAATGCAACCCACTTAATGAATTTGCTTTTATTGTATAATTTTATTATTGTTGTAATAATTGCTGCGAAAACCGCTAAAATTAAAAATAAAATTATCCATTCTGCTGTTCCCATTTAAGTCTCCATTATAAATATAGTTTTTATTATTAAAAATATAAGTATTATCTAAAAATTTTCTAACTTTAAGTGCGCTTTATGTAAAAGTTTTGGCGAGTATTTACTCTCCTTTCATGATCCATTCATAGAGCCATAGGCAAATACTGAGAGTAAAGATAGGTATAATTAAATTTGCAAAGTATATGTCATCATCCCATTTTTCAAGATAAAAACCGGCTAACTCATGGTCAAATAAAGTTCTAAATGAAGCCCATAAGGTCCATAAAAAAGACATCGCGATGAATAGTCGTTTTGTTTTTTTTTGCTTATTTAATAGCCGTTTTATAAAACTCTGTTTGTTTGGTATGTTTGGAAATACATGGTTCCTAGATTTAATTTCTTTTGAAGTTTTGGCATCAATACCTAGCATTCGATCAAAGACGTCAATTACCTCTTTGGGCGGTATATCTTTATGAAATTTGTAGTTGTTTTTTAATGCTTCAGAATGATAATACTCGAAAATTGGTTGCAATTTACTTGCAGGGGTCGTGCCGCTTGAGAGGTATGCTTTCCATGCAATTCCGATCTTATTTAAGTCTTCTTTTGATAGATCGCCGCCTGTGAAATTTAGCCAATTTCTAATGATACCCCAGTCTCGTATAATATCTTCGTTTGCATCTGCTGATTCTGCAATTTCTTTAATCTTGCAAATAAAGAAAATACCAGATTCTACAGTAAAGTCAGAATTCGGGTCAATGCTAATTTTGCTACTTATTGGTGCAGTTCTCATTGAGAACCTCCTGTTTTCTATTTTAATTGCAATATTTTGTGTGCTATTATTGATAATATGATAATATATATAATATTTTTACATACAAATGCTATAGCTTGAACTATTTTTAATAAATAGCTCTATTATTTTATAAACATGTCTTCAATTGTGTTGTTTCCCTCTAGCATATCTTTTATTTTGTTTTTTAATTGTGGGTGGGATACTCTTTTAAATACGACGTTGTGAAGAAAATTGCTTACACCTTCTTTTTGATTAAGAAAGTGTAGTGCGCATAGATTAATATAGGCGACTAGCTGCGCGGCGTTGGTGTCAATTTCATCAAAATTAATCTTGTTGCATAATTTCTGTATCATGTAGAGATCAAGGATGTTTTTTCTAATTCTATGTAGTTCAAAGATGTCCAAAACCAAGTCGCTTTTGATCTTAGAGGAGTTTGGTATAAGTTCGGCTCCTGTGATCAATACTTTGCAGCTAACTTCTGCACCCAGATCTTCTCTCAATTTATACGCTACGTCTAAAATCATTTTTTCTGTTGTTAAAAACTTGAATCCTAATCTTAGTCTGTCTAATAAGATTCTCCAAAGGTCATCATTTTTTTGTCTGTCAATCTTGGGGTTATGAAAACTCCAGTTTGTCAGAATACCAGTCAAGAGCATAAATTCATCCAAAGGAACTGTTCTTTCAGACTTTATGTCGATTAAGTTTTGTCCATAGATTAAATAGGGAATATCTCCACCTATTTTAAGATTGAATTCTTTCGCAATATTTGAAGTTGAGGTGATTTCTTGCCAAACAATCGCGTAGTTTTGTGTAGTGGTTCCTTGTGGAGGGCACCAGTTAACAGGATGGGTGTCTTCTGAGTCTGGCCAGTTTCTCGGGCGGTCCCATTTCTGTTTTCCAACTTTATTAATTGCGCTGTTGATCATGTTTGCAAAAAACATTCCTAGGCCTGGACTTAATTTGTTTATTCCAAAATCTTTGCAAACAATATCCGCAAGACCGTATGGAAAATTTTCAACTTTTTGGTTTGTTCCATAAATTCCATATTTAAGAAACGATTTTATATTATTTGGAGTGTCACTCCAATTTATTAAATACAACCCACTTGGTGCTTTCTTTGATCTATATGTGTAGTACATGTCGAGATAGAGTCTGTCCCAATGTTCTCCGTCCAGAGAAACTAACTCGTAAAGATCAACATTATTTCCAGTAGTTTTTGATTTTTGGCTTTTGACCCTATGGAACATGAAGCCTACGTCTGTTTTGCCTCTCAAGCGATTTAAGTAAGCGTACGAGCCAAATAAGCCATTCACAGGTATCGGGTTCGATGGTGTTCTTCCAAATTCCCCTTCAGCTTTGGGCGATTGGTCACATCCTTCTGAGATCTTCCATAGTCCCTGCTTTACAAGCGGACTAGTCAAAGCCTCTTGTCTTTGCTTTTCAATTGGCTCATCAAGTTGCTCACCGCTGAATGCATTTTTCAATTTCTGAAATATTTTCACTTTAGTCTCAATATTTGATAACTATGCTGTGATATTCTTTGTACAATCGCATTAATTTTGTTTAACATCATTTGTCATGGACAAACTGTTTAGTTTTTTGCGAACTTTTGTTTATTTATAATGAGATTTATATTACATGAAACGTTATTATAATGTGTCTTTTGAATCATAACAAAGTTTTGAGGCGCAATGATAAATTAATTATGCATTGATATCATGCCTTCTCACTACCTCTGGTTTTTTTTACGATTCTTTACTTGATTCTTTTATGTTTCTCAAGCCATCACTTTGTCATACAAGAAGATTTTTATATCTGTCTGTTTATGACTAGTGTTTGGTGGGCTGTCCAAGTCTTAGGGAGGGGTGGGTGTTAGGGGAACGTTCAGAAGGCAAGGACAGGTAGGATGGGCGGGGAAAAAACGTCAATTTTTAATTGAATGTGACATCGTTTTTATTAAATAGTTTACAGAATATGATTTTTATCAAAAATAATTACATGATAACCATCTGAAATTCAATAACATACATACATACTTGACGGTATTAAACCGTATATAATGATGATTTCTTGAGACGGTATGTCATAAACTAAATCTTTTACTAAAACCTTATGAGCCACTTTTTCAACAAATGGAATGACAAATCTTAAGCCAGGATTCAGTGTTCTATTGTATTTTCCAAAGCGTTCTACGACATAGTTTTTTCCTTGTGGAACTACTACGAGACAAAAACCTATTAGAATGAAGCAAAAAATTATACCTGCTGAATTTAAGTAAAAAGGTAAGTCCATATTTCCTCTTTTGTTATATTAGAATAACAGTACATCTTCGCTCTTTTGAAACAAGCAAAGATGCACTATGATTAGTTTTTCCAAACCTTAAATTTTCCCATATATTGTTATAACGGGGAGATAAGATAAAACAATCAAATTTAAAAAATTAAATTGTTTTTCTCGAATATAAAATATAAAGGTTTATGACGTGAGGTGAAGCTATGCCATTCCGGCTGACGTAAAGCCACCAACGAGCGCTAGTTGCTCTGATTTAGATTTAAAATTTGTTTGGGTAGTCACATCTATCGACGATAGTCAGTGCCTTGACGGTGGAACTGCAACAGTTCAGACTTCTGGATGTTATGCGGCTCAAGAGCAAACCATTTTTAAGGTAGATGATAAGTATTGCGTCTCCGTACCCAAAAAAGAAGACGGGTCTTCTATTCCTTGCCTATAAATAACTGACATTTAAACGACAAAAGCTTTGCAGTCTTTGATTGTAAAGCTTTTTTTGTCTTGTAAAAATGTATGAAAATGATATAACCCTTTTGTGTTGAATGCACGAAAAATACTATAAAGGAGACATTGAATGCGAGATGATATGGGAAGTAGGCTCAAAGACATAGAATCGAGAACGAAATATATGTTGCCTCGTCGTTGTTATACATTAATTCGGATTGATGGGAAGGCATTTCACACCTACACTAAAAAGTGTGAGAGGCCTTTTGATACCGACCTTCGAGAAGATATGGAGATGACTACTAAGGCTCTTTGTGAACACATTCAGGGGTGTAAGTTAGGGTACACTCAGTCGGACGAAATTTCTTTGCTTTTAACAGACTTTGATGCGATTGAAACCAGTGCATGGTTTGACGGCAATCTTCAAAAGGTTGTTTCTGTTGTAGCCTCCATGACATCTGCATATTTCAATCGGTTTCGAGCGATTCGGGCTGGTTCGCCGGATTATGTTCCAGCCGTATTCGATGCACGAGCGTGGACAACCGCAGATCCTTGGGAAGCTTACAATACTTTTTTGTGGCGGCAGAAAGACGCTATGCGTAACTCGATTCAGATGGTTGCTCGGCACCTGGCGTCTTATAAGGAATGTCATGGAAAAAACTGTAAGCACCTCTTGGAAATGATGGAAGATAAGGGGTTTAACTACTATTCATATCCGCACAACTGTAGACTTGGGTCCTTCGTTATAAAGGATGGAGATCGCGGTTGGCGCATAGACCAAAACTCGCCCTACTTGCAGGAAAACAGGAATTATTTCTTTTCTCAAATCCCATCTATACCGCAGTTCTAATTAATTGAAATTGCAAAAAAAGGTGGAAAGTCAGACTTGTTCTGGTTTCCCACCTTTTTGATTTCGATTAGCCCAAAGACTTGATTCTATTGTCCAGCGGAGGGTGTGAGTAATTTAGCGCAACGTAAATCGGGTGTGGGGTAAGATTTGTAAGGTTATCTTTGTTTAATTTCATAAGACCTTGGATGAGTGATTCGGATGACTCCATTATGTTTACAGCAAACCTATCGGCTTCGTATTCATTTTTTCGTGAAAAATATGTCTTAATTGGGTCAATCAAGATGCTCATCGGGGTTAAAAGAAGTGATGTGAGTAATATCCCAACATAAGTTGAAATCTCGTTAATTCCAAAAGCACGATAAAGCTCTATTTCAAATATAAACTGGTTTGTCATCCAAAGTAACAAAACAATATACAAGAATTGAAGGGCAAAAGATTTAATAATATGTTTCTTTTTGTGATGTCCAATTTCATGAGCTAGAATAGCACAAATTTCATCTGCTGAATATTTCTCGACTAGAGTATCGTATAGACCAATTCTTTTATTCTTACCAAATCCAGAAAAGAAAGCATTTGCCTTTGTTGATCTTCTCGATCCATCAATAACAAAAATGTCTTCAATGTCAAAATTTGCTTTTTTGGCTACAGCTAAGAGTTTTGATTTTAATTCTTCGTCTTCGAGTGGTGTAAATTTGTTAAATATAGGTAAAATGAATTTTGGCGCAATATAAAGAAGTGTAATAGATAGTAGTATTCCGAATCCAGAGCCGACAATCCATGCCTTGTCTTGGTATAGGTTGAAAAACTTAACGATAGCAAGAAAAAATATTCCACCTAAAATCGAAGTAAGTAGATATGATTTAATTTTGTCTAGAACATAGGTTTTGACGGAGGTTTTGTTGAAGCCGAATTTAGACTCAATCATAAAAGTTGAATAAATTGAGAAGGGAATCTCAACGACTTCTGATAAAACCATGAATAGGCCCAAAAAGCATAAGGCATTCAAAGATTCGTTTCCAGAGATTTGAGAAATCTCAAAAAGCGTGGCAAAACCCTCAAAGTAGATAATTGCGAGCAAAAAAGAAAAAGAAGTAATGTCTTTAGTTATCTTAAGCCGTGTTTTTGATTTTGTGTAGTTTTGTGACTTCTCATACTCTTCAGAATCATACAAGTCTTTGAGGTTTGAAGGAATCGGCTTTCCTAGACTTGAGAGGTTGAGCATTTCTGATGTTAAGCTAATGATTATCGACAAAAACAAAAAGGTCACAATAATGACAAAATATAGATTCACAAAAAGTCTCCTGTATCTGTAGCTTTGATTTTACTGATTGTTTTATAACACTATCTGTATCGGGAAACAAGATTTATCAACAACTATTAAAAACAGGCTATTTTCCAGAATAATGCTCTTCAATCAAGATTATCACCATAATCTGGAAACCAGTGGGTGTTAGAACTTTTTTCAGAACTGATTTATTCTTTGATTTGTCGTTTTTTATCGGGCGTAAAGATTTTGCAAAGTCTTTGAATTTGAGAGCAGTCCATACTTTGGAACGATTTTGTTTTGTTGTATTGACATTCTTGTTTATCTTGATAAAAACTCAAATTAGTCCGCATCTATTGTTTTCGACAAACACAAAAACTTGGGGGTTGCATGGATATCAAGTTTCGCACGCACCGCTTAACGCATGGTAAAAACCTTCTTATCAAGGGCAAAGACTTGCAGAAACTTGGAGTTTCTTCTTCTGAGGACACTCTTATTGAGTTTGATGTACCTGGCTTGTCCGCAGTTATCATTATGAAGCTTAACCCACTCGAACCGGTTCCAGTGGAGATTTTAAAAATGATAGAAAGGCGAGAAAAAGAAGATAGTGAACAAGTCGACTCCTCTCCCTTTTCTTCTTGTGCTCAGGATGCCCATGTTTTGAGCCAGAGCAGCTTTCCCGGATCTTTTGAAGAAGGGCGGATGGGTTAGCCATGTCGAGCCTCTCAGTACAGGCCCCACGACTGCGTAGTGAGCGACTGACTTTTGAGAGGGTCATGGAATTGTTTGTCTTGTGCGGGGACCAGGCTCCGGAGTCTTTTTTTAGGTCCATGCCTGGTCTCACCCAAGACGAACGTGCCATTATCTATTTTTTACGTGTTGTTTTCTCTGGTTCTTACAAAACGATTGAATCTTATACGCGTAATCTTTGCCGCTTTATTACATATCTTGACACTATCGGAGCGCCGTCTCTTGCTCTCGTTTCTCCAGAAGTCATATCTAACTATGTTTCGCATCTAAAAAAACAAAATTTAAAGGTTTCGTCTATAAATACGTACATGGCGACAATCAAAAGTTTTTACGGACTTATGTTAGATCTGGGAATGATACAAGGTGACCCGGCAAAGATATTCAAACTTAGGCTTCAAAAGGAAACTGACAAATTATCCAAAACAGTTCATGGAAGACTAACTGGCCACACAACAAAGACGCTCTCAATGATTGAAGTGGATCGCCTTCTAGAAGAAACCGTCGTCAAGGCAGGAATACGAGACTCTGTTCTTGTTTTATTTCTTTACTATACGGGAGTCAGGGCCGTTGAACTTACCAGGTTGTGTTGGCAGGATGTTTACGAGACTGGTGATGATGGATGGTTTGCGAGGATAGAAGGCAAGGGCGGAAAGGAAAGAGAGGTTTATCTCCCCTACCACCTCGTTGAACAACTTATGATGCTTCGACGAAGGGATTTTCTTGTTCCCTTTTTTGCTCCAGCTCCAGGGATTGGGCATTTTCCGATATTTTCAAAGCATGGAAAGCGACATGAAAGCCTGTCGTATGACGCGATTTATAAAATCGTCAAAAAGTGGGGTAGGGAAATAGCGAAAGATAAAGTTTCTCCGCATTGGCTTCGGCATACGCACGCGACTCATTTATTTAAGAAAGGGGCAACTGAAAGTCAGATTCAGCGCGGACTAGGTCACGCCAGTATGACGACAACGCAAAAGTATATTCACGCCAGAAATCGCGACAATCCGGCAGGAAGGCTGTTCGAATCCTGACATTATTTCAGTAGTTGAAGCTTGTCGGTTAATCCTATGAATTCATCTTCAAACATTGGCCCGATACCGACACATGTGTATGTAGGAACTCCATTGAAGCACGTCAGTCCGCAGTCTTGAACTAGGAAACACGGCTTGTTTGCGTTTTTGGCTTTTTCGTAGACGGCTAGAAGCTTTACCTCTGATTTTACATAAACCACAACCTTTGTAAAAATTCCGTTAAGCCATGAATGAAGAGCCGAGTCTGGGGGTGTGTTGATATGGATTTGATTGAAGCGATGTAGCGACACTGACATAACTGCCCCGAGTGATGCGTGAGCGACCTGTGCGGCTAGTTTGCCAGGTGGCATGTCGAGGGCCTTATTGACTACGATGACTTGTTTGCTGTTTTTCATTTTTTTCAACCTTTTTATTGGTGACAAGCATAATATATCTCTTGCCCTTCTTAACTCTATCCTCAGTAATGCTGATAACTGTAGACAGTGTTTTGCCATTAGCGCCCGCCTTGGCTTTTTTCTGGATACGATATTTCTTTGCCTTACACCTAGTGCAGTACTGAAAGTACTGATTGGTGTTATTAGTCCATTTATGTCCAAAGATAAAACAAAATAATTTACTTATACACATAGGTCTTCTGCCATAATATACACAAAATGGGAAAAAATAAAAAAAAGGGAGGCTTGTGCCTCCCGATTGTGATTATGTGAAAATCAAGCAAAAACAAAATATGACCGCGCTGATCACTAAACCTATCACCCAGTGCATGAAGCTCAAAAGCTCTATCGACGTTTTATGCCTGACAAACCAAGTCTTTGCACGCCCCCAGCAATTGCTCCAAATCGTACGTCCGTCCTGCACCATCCGACGAATAAGGCCGCGATTCGTCTTCGGTTCTTCGTTGATTTCTTCGTAGAACTCCTCCGTGTCCACGCCGTAGTCAGCAATAGACGCGGGGCGCTCTTCCCTGCTCTTTCTTTCTGTGTTTATCGGATACCTGCGCCAGACCCAAACAGGTTGGCCAGCATCATCCTCTTGGACCCAATACTTGTCCTGAGAGTTTCTGTTGTTATGTATGGACAGTTCCCGGTCTTCCTCTTTCATGATATAATCTCCTATGCGGTGATTTACTAGTTATGCTTGAGCTTTTCGTCTTCGCATATAAAAGTGAGCCAAGCGAGTTTTGCAATGGAACACAACATTTTTAACACTCCTTTTGAGTACATTTGGTTTGCTGACTCTACACAATATAAAGTCAAAATATGGTATTGAATAATTTTATATAATCAAACTGTATATCATGAATTTATATTTTTTTACATTAACAACAACTTGTTAGGTGAGTATTGACTGGGGTGCCAATTTGTCTAATTCCGTTTTAAGCGTTTTTGGAACAACAAAACTCGACTTAAATTTATTTATATCACAACTTAAGATCTCGTGATTTAATCTTAGTATATTTGCAATCTCGCTTATAGTGGTGAAATTTGCCGTAACAACTTCTTTCATGATCAAATTATGAAGAGAATAAAGTTTTTTGATCGATGAATCATTTGTGTTTTGTTCAAACTGAGTAACGGGAGAGGCATAGTAATGAAAACGTTGAGAAGAAATAAGATACTTTCTTGCTATAAGTTGCCAAGCCTCGACGTCGATTAGGTTTCCGTTTGTGAGTTCTTTAGTTTGGGCTGTTTCTGCAATAGCCCCACCTACAAGCATTAACATGTCAAATACAGCATCTTTGTGTGTGGTGACACCGCCATAGTATCTCATTCTGGCTGTTTCGCCGAGTTTCACCCTATTATCTTTGATAAAGTTTACGCGAGAATAAAACCAGTCAGGAACATCATCGAACATGCAATACAGGATGCAATGGCCAGATTCATGAAACGCCGCTTTTTCTATATCTGATTCTGAATATGAAAATTGATTACCTGGAGTGAAATTATTTCGCTCCGAGCAAGCAAACGCGAATATAACCAAAGGAATTAATTGAAATATTGCGAATATCCAAACCAGAGCTGTGTTGTCGTGAGTAGAATTCGCTACAACAAAAACAACAAGAGACGAAGATATGCAATGAACCCATATTTCAGAGTAAGCATTTGTAATTCGCTGGTTTCTTACTTGGAATAGACTTGTCTGTTTATAAAATTTAAAAAGGCTGAAAAAAAACAACACATAGAGTGCCGTAACTATAAACACATTCAAGAATAAGTTATTCGTAAAAATTATAGTTTTTGCAATATAATCTAATCCAATCGTTGTAGTTAAGAACAGCAACGCACCTGCAATAAGATTGATTATCTCAGGTTTATTGTTTTTTATATAATCAATAATACTTATTCTGCATTTATAATACGTATAAATTTCACTTGATAACATGTAAGAGAAAATTCCAAGTGTAATGCCCTTTAACAAAAGAATATAAAAATTGCCATTTGGTGCTAGTGCGCTTGATATGCAACCAAATATAATAGTGATAAATATTTGTATAATAATCATTTTTCCCCGCTTTGTGTATTCTATTTTATTACAGGAATAAAAATAAAAAACCCTAGACAAATCAGCTTTGCCTAGGGTTGGGGAAGTGTGGTGAGGTTGTGTAGTTCTAGATAATCAATGTCTGATAAACTAAACGTAACACGTCAGTTTGCCTGCCTATTTCTAGTAAACAATAAAATGCGTTCCAATTTGTTTGATTTTAACCCCTCTCAAGTCTTTGCAAATTGCCTCACCATAAATATCCACCAGGCTTGGCGCATTTTTGATCAAAGAAAATACAAACTGTTCTAAGCACGGTACAATTACGGCATGGTCAATGATTTCACCGGTCTCAGGGATATGAAAATCCTGAACAATTCTGGATTCCATGTATGGAGAGTCAATAATAGCGTTTAAAATAATATCGACATATTCTTTTTTCATAATGGCCTCATGCTTTAAATTTGACCGCCGCTTGAGCGGATTCGTTATTTATAATCGAAGAAGTTGTAAATGTCTGACAGTGCGACTTGGGAAACCAGGCCCCCGCTACCCCACATCTCGGACTGGCGTAAATGGGCTACGATCCTATCACAAAGTGTGACAGCTTTTTCTATTTCAAATTTACTATTTATTTCAAATTCAATTTTTTTTGAGTCACAAAAATTAAGCATTGTAAAAACAGACTTGATTTCATTTTTTAAACCAAAACATTCTTTGCTATTCTCATTAGTACGACAAATATCTTTTTTTAGTCTTAAAACATATTCAATAAGTGCTGGCTTATCGATTAATCTCTGAATATTGGAAAACAAATAGTCTAAAACTTCGTCCTTGTACATATATGTTTGATTGTCGAAGTAAGAAATTATAAGTTTTATTGTTGAATGATCAAGATTTTTGAGTTTTGTATTTACAAAAAAATTTAACTCTACTCCTTTCAGCATTATATCTTCAGTCGACGTGCTGTCTTGTTGAATGCAAAATTCTTTGATGCAAGCAATGTTGTCGGCTTGAAGTTGCTTTGGTCGAACATATAAGAATTCTGTAACGTGAATATCTGGTTCAGAGGACTGATTTTGCTGTTCTAGATTTGATGCTAGAAGTAGCCTCTCATTGGTATTTAGGTTTTTAATAATTTGAGATACAATCTTGACCTTATTCACATTATCTCCTATTTGTTTTTTGAAATTTTAAAAAAAATAAAGGCACTCGTTATAAGTGCCTTATATAGGAGTTCACGGAATAATGCAAGCAACAAATTATTTGTTGCAGTTACTCATTGCCTGTCCGAATTTTTCATAGAAAGTATTGAGTTCTTCGTTTGTGGCATTGCCAAGCTCCCCCTCTCTGATCATTTTAGAGAGCGGCCTCATTTCTTCTGGAAGATTATTCCAAATACAAGTGCACATATCGATTCTTTTTACGATCATGCTTGGCCCATCTACATACATAAATGGGGGAACTGGTTCCTGACATTCAACTTCAGAAACGGTTGGCGGCATAATTACTTCTTCTATTTGTGCATCTTTAGTCGCATTATTTCCCTTGGATACATCTTTGTTCGTACTCAGCTCGCTTTTTTCAGATTGTTCCTTGGGGCTGTTGACATCATGTGTCTCTTCGCTACTTGAGCATCCAAGTGAAGCCACTAGCATCATGGTCATAATTAGCATTGTTATTTTTTTCATCGATACTCACCTCTTTTGTTTTTTCTAACAACCACTCTGCCATATGTACACAGGCCTCAGCTTCGCACTTAGTGCAGGAACTCGGAGTGTTTGTGCATGATTTATCGTGAGTCCCTTCCAGGATCTCGTAAAATTCTGTCATATTTAAAGACAAGTAATCGCGGTTTGTCGTGTATAAAGGACTTTGATCACCGGTTTTGTATTCGAATATTGACTTGGCTAATTTGTACTTATTCATTTTGCGCAGCAGAAACAGAAATTATTTTTATGATTTTTCCAACCATATTAATACCTGCCAAGTCTTCTTGTTCAATTGCGGTAACTTCAACGTGCAATCCAGCTTTATGATATTCTTTTAATAAATTCATGGGGTCATAAATCGTTCCATTACTGGCTTGAATAATAAATATTTCGTCGTTAAAGCTCGGTGTTGTGACAGTGCCCTTGAAATAAAATTCTTTATTACTGTTTTTATTATTCGAAACTTGCTTTTGTTTATGATAGCAATCTAGAGTTGAATTACTTGCGAATACGGCTGTATGACCTATTACTGAGAACAGAATTGAAACAAGTAAATATGCGATGATTTTTTTCATAAAAATTCCTAAATATTTGTATTACTGGAGCAATACGGTTGCTTTTCATTTCTTAAAAGAGTCAAAAGGCTTTCTTTATTTGCTTCGACCACTTGGTGGGAACTGAGAACAACCAAAAATTGCTTAAACAATTTGTCAATTTCAGAAGCTAGAACGATAGATGTATTAATTTGTTTTTTTGGAAAAACCCAACTTATTGTGTTTGTAAGAGTGATGCATTTTCCTGCTGAAAGTGCTCTATGTAGTACTGAGTCATTTAAAATTATCAATTTATTAACATCGTGCTTCGATATTGTTTTGACAAAAATAGAAAGGTGTTCTTTAGAGAAGTCTTGATAACATGGTTTTGATCCGACACAGGCTGTCTTAAATAGTGTTAATGTCTTCATGTAGAGCTTATCTATCGCATTTGACTCATTATAATCTCTCAACATAACATCATTAATAAATTTGAAGCTCTGGCCATAAACACTATTTGATATGAAATTAACAAAATCATTCGACGACATTTTAATTATGTCGTGTGTTTGATTGCTATTCATGTAAAGTACCTCTTTTTTTTAAGTAGTTCGCGAAAAAAAGCTCCCTTAAGTTTATTTGAAGCCACTATAAAAGCTTCTCCTATTACGAAGGAATATATGTGAGCAAAAATATATCCATCTTCGAACAACCAAATTATAAACAGTGTTGGGGTGATAAAATAGACTAATATTAGCCCAACCCATTCTGTAACGATAGAAGCAAGCAAGTTGCAAGTATCACAATTGATTTTATTTTTAGTCATTGTAATAGTTTGTGGGACAAAAAAAAATTCGGCTTATTTAAAGCCGAATTTTATTAGTCATAGCAAGTTTGGTTTGATGTAAATCTTGCTGATGGGAATCTCAACACAACCGCTATCGTCGTTTCGATAGGCGATAAGCTTAAGTCCAGCGTTTTCGGCAACGAACTTAAAATAGTGAGTTCGGCTCTTTGTGCGTATATCTTGCAGTCCGAATATCGGAAGATCCGCATAAACTATTTGACTTATTTCCATTCCGTATTTTTCGCTATAGTCTTTGATCTGGACAGGAAACAGGCAGGAGTTGCCCTGGATCTTACAATAATCAATTGGGCAAAACGATTTTCCTTCGGGCTTCCAAAGCAAAGTTCCTGTCATCGAATCTGTCATTTCGATCTGAATACGAAACAATTCCTCCTCACTAACAGGGATTGCTCTATTTATTCTTGAGTGAGAATAGCCATGGAGCTTTTTTGCAAATACCATTTCTTCTGCGATGGTTTTAGCTGTGTGATTCGTTGTGACACAGCTTACAACTCCATTGATTTTGAAGATAGAACAAAATCCTGCGTCAGACATAATTTGAACATTCATAATTTTCTCCGTTGTTTACATATAAACTAACTAAATAATATATGAATATTACGAAGCCGAAAGTTAAATGCAATCAAATACTTTTGTCTTCAAGGATGCCTGTACCCAAAATAGTAATTCATTATCAGTTTTTGAGCTTCTTCTCTCGCTTCGGGTGGCATGCTTTGAAACAATCTATCTCTTGCCTCAATTAACCCCGTATCTTCGTTCGTAGCAGCAAGAGAAAGCCACTGGTAGGCCTTCGCGGGGTTTGGGGGGACTCCAATTCCATATAGATATGCCAGTCCCATTAACCCTTGTGCTCTCGCGTCCCCGCTATCTGCCGCTTGTTTGAATGATTGCATTGCTTTTACAGAGTCTTTGGCAATTCCTAATCCTTCTGAATATGCCACGCCCAGGTAATATTGAGCCTTCGCGTGCCCTTGTTCTGATGCTTTTTGAAACCACTGGAAGGCTTGGTTTAGGTCACGCTTTACCCCATCTCCATTTTTATAAGCTAACCCCATTACAAATTGAGATAAGCTGTCCCCTAGTTCGGCATTAAGTCGATACTGTTCTATTGCTCGACTAATTCCTCTTCCAAGTTCTTGTTCTATTGTTTTCGCAATTTTGAAAATTTGTTCATAGTAAAAATCGTGCTGAATAGATTTTGATCGCAAATCTTCCACAAGTCCTGCATTCGAAATAGCTGGAATAAATGTAGTTATTATCAATACAATCATAATTATATTTTTCATTGTATCCTCATGAATATGTCAATCATTCTTCAGAGTTATGTAAATTCACCAAACACTTTTTTAAAATTTTAAATGTATATAAATTTCATCCTTATGCAACATATTTTCCGTCATACTGTCTTCATATTGTTCGTTTTCATTATCGTGTAAAAACGGAGGCCATCATGTGCGCTACCCTTTTGAAGTCTGTGAGTGGTGAGTTGTGTAAAGGCGAATTTGCCTACACTAATGGTCGTGAAGTTTCCGCGACCTACGTGAAGGGAAAATACGAAGTGTGCTGCATTATAAGCAGTACTACGTATTTTTTAGACGGATCAGTGCGACACGAAGTCGTACATATGTTAAAAAATGAGTACTAAAACAAAAATGCCAGCTTCGCTGGCATTGTCTTTTACTTAAATTCAGGGTTGTAATAGAAAAACATTTCCATGATATGTGGTTTTTCAGGGAGAGATTCCAGGAACTTTGGAAACTCTTCGTTGCAATAATCTACAAACTGTTGATGATGCTCAGGCCGAGACCAAAATTCGATCAGAACGTAGTCCTTATAGAAACCCTGAAGGAATGCTCCCGCAGCCTTGCTGACTCGATATTCAGCGGTATCTGAACGATTACAGCAAACCAATCCCTTAAGGAAGCATGCCTGTTCAGGTGTGGGGTTTTTAATTGAGATACCGTTCATATTGTGACACGTCGTAACGATGCTAAACATACAAAATCTCCTTTTCACATTTAAAAAGTTGATAAAATAAATGAAATAATTTACAATTGAGTCTTTATTTTGTTTTACTTCAAGTTTAAATATAAATATTTTGATCCGCGAATACCTGTATGAGGCGAGTATGAATAGAAACAGAGAAAAGCTTAGGCTTGGGAAAAAAGGCAATCGTAAAATTCATGAGGCTTGGACAAGTACATATGTTCAGCCGTCGGGAAAATTCTGGAAAAGACAGGCTGCAAAGCGTGCGCGTCGTTACTGCGAGTTGCGGGACGGTATGGGATACAAGAAGAGTTTTGGATGGTTCGAGTGGTCTTAGCATTTGATATGTACAGTTTTTGGCCCTGTTCAAAAATTTTGACATAAGTCAAAAACTGTACAAATATCCGCCAGTGTTTTTGTAGTCTATCTCCTAGCTTCTATTTCGTCGATTTCCATCATTAGCGTTTTGGATTTTGCGCTGATGTATTCTTGCCGATCACGAAATTTAACTTTTCTTAAAAATTGCCCTTTTGTTCCAATTTCGTTTTCTCCAAAACTCCATTCTAGTATTTCGCATTCATATTTGCCGTTTCTGTATATTTCTTCTTCCTTGGCTATGAATATCGCTTGGTCAACATCGTTTGAAACTCCAGCGATATATGTATGTCCTTCGCTATTTCCGTATCTTCGAGCTATGATTGTGTAGATTTTGTTCATGACGCTGCTTCAAAAAAATATGGTATTAGTTTTGACCATTTGTTGGGTTTTTGGTTTTTCTTAAACTCTTTAGCTGATTCAAGAAGATCGAGGTTTTCACATCTTTCGGGGCGCTGAATTGGAAAAGTTGAATAAACATGGCTTAACACCCCATAATACGTTAGTTTTTTGGTGTGACTGTCAATGTGTTCAAGCAGTCGATACTGCCGTGGGTTAAGGTGTGTTTCATAGTCATCATTCCACAGTATTATGTTAATTATAGTAGAGTCGTTTTCTTTTTTATGTTCAAAAAACAAGCTGTGTTTGACTACTTTTGAAAGTTCGCTAGAATTAAGCGTATAGTTTGCGTATTTCCAATCTATGCTCGTGAAAGTTTCTCCAAACATAAGAACATGTATCCAGTCATATAAATAAATTATATTATTGAGTCTTTGAAGAGAAATTTCTGCGTGTTTTTGTCTTTTTACAAAATGAATTGAAAGTTGTTCTATGTTGTTCATGAAAATATATATCCTTTTTCGCATATTTTGACAATATGAAGAAAAATTAAAAGCCTTCTTTTGAAGAAGGCTGGGTTATACTAGTTGTCGTTTAGCTTTTTACCTAAGGCCTGAAGGTATGCGATAAGCTTAGCCTCATCCCAAGCATGAACCATTGTTTCTGACTTCGTTACGTCGTCGTCAGTAATGATGCCTCGATTCGAGGTGTCAGACCAGTCTATACAATACACTCGTTTCCGTGGCCCGATCTCGATTAGTCCACAACTTGTCTGAACAAGCCACCAAGGGTTGTTTTTCCGAAGTGTCTCGTATGGTTCAAGGTCTGGCCAATAATCATTTGGGAGTTTCCAAATTTTTTTGACTTCAAACCCACAACCAATAAATAAAATCTTAACGCTGTCTTTTGTCTTAATTATAGAACTATTCATCCTAATACCTGTTCATTTCCTTTTTTACGAGTTCGGTGTCCTGTGGCCTACTGGGCACATTCAGGCTCTCGGATTTGCCGTAGCAATGCATTTCTCCAGCGTCGTCGAGCGAAAAAAATCCAGCGCTTCGGACTTCGTGAATTCTCATAAATTTCGCAAAGTCATTATGATTGATTGTTCTTGGAAAAATGAAAACATGTTCAGCACTACTGTTTCTCACTATTCCGATTACATATTTCATAGCATCCTCAATTCATACAGTTATATAAGGTTACTCCCAAAGGCCAATTCGTCCTTTGTTTTTTGTTAAGCGCATGGTTTCAGCATCTGTATAGCAATGATGTTTTAATACATTTTTGCCATTTTCAAGAAAGTATTCGCCTTGCGTCTCTCTAACAACTCGATATGGTTTATTACCCATTCCTCTGATTGAATTAACTTTAATGAATAAAACCTTTTTTTTGTCTTTGTACATGTTTAAATTATCAACAGCATACACAAATGAGTGCGATGCCGGGAATTTCAGCTACATGAGTACAACGACAATATTCGAATCAATACATGACTTAATTCCACATTCATCGCATTTTGCAAACATGTAACCGTTGCCGAGATTGGCGTCATAAATCGTTCTTTGAGTCGAACAGGTTTTGCATTTGCCGTATTTTTTGACCATGCTTTTTTCCCATTCACCAAGTTGAGCCTTAACTTGTTGTTCATTATAGACAGACATTTACTCACTCCAAAGAAATTTAGAGATTGATATAACAAAAAACATCAATTAAAAATTGACGCTATATTATGCCATGACATTTATTGAGCAACGAAATTCATAAATTACATTTATAGATTGGGGATTATCTTTTTTTTGTCTGGATAAATTTGAAAAGCGGAAAAACTGTATTTGTGGGTAAATTCATCGGCTTTTGTGGCCCCCAAAAACAAGAAAACCACCTCAATTCAGGTGGCTTAATCTTTTTTAGATAAAGACAGGGCTGACTTCTTCTGGTCGCCATCCATCACTTCCTACGTCATTCATGTCATCCCCAAGGGTTAAGTTGAGCCGACTGTGATGTCTATCCCAATTGATTCCAACAATAACAAGAGTCGTGCCTTGATAGTCAGTAAAGTATATTGACCTTTCATTTATGCAGACCTTTAAACCAATCTGCAACGGCTGCGAATTCGCCATAAGAAAACTGGACAATTCGGACTGAACACATGTCTCGACATTGCTGTGTTTTACTATTTTGGGCTCGATTTCTGTGTATTGTTTGGCCTTAGCCGTATTCACAGCGTAGTTATTCCAAGCTTCTCGTGACCGAGTTGATATTTCGCAACACGAATAAAGTTCTCCAGCGCTCCATCTAACCGAGACTGGTTTTCCACACTCCGGGCAGTTCAAGACTTCGCGATCAAATGCGCCAATCTTGATAGATCCTGTATCCATTTTTTATTATCTCCGTTTTTTCTAAAACATTTTATTCGTGACATATCAAAATACGTACTTCTAAAGACTCTTATTTTTTTCAGTATTTAATTAAAAATCAAATAAATACAAAAAAATTTAATTTTTTCAAATATTCGCTATTCGCGAATAACGAATACAAAATTGTCAAAAAATAAAAAATGATATATAATTTCAGTTATACACCACTTCAGACTGCTCAACCCTTCTTTTTTTTATGACAACCAATCCTGTTTTTTTAAAAAAGCATTCAACCTCGCCATACACGGATAATGGTGCAGAGAACGTTGGAACATCTGTTTGCAGCCAGTCTGCACTGGTTTTGACCAACAATGCCCCAACACCCTTCCCCCTGTGAGCCTTGTCTACATATAGCGTGCAAATTTTGCTTTCATGACAAGTTCTCTTCGTGATGGCTACGCCAATGACCTCGTCATCTTCAATTGCGCAAAAAATTTCTCGCTCTCCAGACATTAGACCGGGAACAACCTTTTCGTAGAACCATAAATTGAATTCTGGATAAAAATTATCTAAAAATGATATAAAATCATAAGTTTTATGAACCAGTTCATTGAAAATGTCAGAGTTTGAAACCTTTATGATTTCGTATTTTATAAATTGACTTGAATCACTACTCATATCTTAATATATCAGATTTCTTGATTAAAGAAAACCACGGCAAATCGTATAGTTTGTGCCCTGTTTTTGAAAAATCGTAAAGAGAATGAAACACAGCGTTAAGTATTGGATTATTGTCACGCTTTTTAGTAAATTCTTCATCAGTTTCTAATGCTTTGAAAAGATCTAGTTCTGTGTGCATATAATATCTCCTATAGAAGTAGTAGCGTTGGCGTCCGTAACGGGGATCGAACCCGCATTATCCAGATTGAAAGTCTGGTGTCCTAGTCCAATTAGACGATACGGACGAATTGGGGTGATGTATGAGGTTTGAACTCACGACGACCTGAGCCACAATCAGGTGCTCTACCACTGAGCTAACATCACCAAATCAAATATGGAGTCGGCATCCGGACTTGAACCGGAGATACTGGTTTTGCAGACCAGGGCCTTAACCGCTTGGCTATGCCGACAAAATTTGGCGTCTACAACGGGATTCGAACCCGTATTATCCAGATTGAAAGTCTGGTGTCCTGTCCAGTTAGACGATGCAGACAGAATGGAGTCCCTGCCGAGATTCGAACTCGGAGCCTCATGGTTCGTAGCCATGCGCTGATCCAATTCAGCTTCAGAGACTCGTTGGTTGGCCTGACGGGGATCGAACCCGCATATCCAAGTTTAGAAGACTTGTGCTAATCCAGTTTAGCTACAGACCAATAAAAATAAAAAACCCAAGGTTTTTTGCGAACCTTGGGTTTTAAGAACCGTACAATGACTGCTAACTAGTCAGAAGACGAAACCAAGGAATCGCATCGAGTTCTTGATACGTTCTTCACATCTATGGTTACGAATTCTGGCGTTGTTCATTTTGTTTTTCCTCGTTATTGAATACTTAATATCTGACCTGTTTTAAAAAGTCAAGTTTTATTTTAAAAAAACCAAGGCCGTAAAACGGCCTTGGTGAAACCAATAAATCAAATTATTAGTTTTGTGTGCAGCGCACATATTTTAACGTCTGATTTCTCTCAATGTTAATTAAGAAAATTTGCCTTGCCTCTATTCAAGACCAGATGTACAATTTTTATTTATATATTAATATCACGAGTTGTCAAGTATGAATCATAAAAAAACGCCACATTTGAGTGGCGTATGTTGTTTAAGTTAAATTTTTCTGATTGTAATCTGCGAAGTTGTGGTGCTGGATCGATGTGGTTCGTCGTAATTGACGCCCATCATTGTATTCCAGTCACGTGTTGAAGGATTACCCGCCTTGTCCCAAGAGATACGATGACGAAAAACCGTCATCATGTCCCATGCGACACGGGCATCATCTGAAACTTTATCAGAGTGTATGCCGTAACTAGCTCCTCGTTCAAAACCGAAATACATCATGCGAAGAGCGCAGAAGATCCGATCAGGAATTTCATAGTCGACTCTGTCACTCAAGATGGTATGCATGCGTAGAGTTTCTTCAACAATGTTGATTTGTCCGAGATGAAGTCTTGCAACCATTTCTAGCGCCTTGCAAATATTTTCAACTTCGGAGTCAAGACAAAGCACTACGATACCGTCTTCTTCCGTACTATCTCTTCTCTCGCTTTTTTCGTTGAAAGAGTCGATCAGCTTGCTAATCTCAGGAAGAGACTTGTCGCAAAGCTTGTTTTTTTCGTCACTCTTTGCGTCTGTATAAATATGTCGTATAACGTCCCATAAATTGCTCGCGGCCCGACTCGTGCGATTATCACCAAATGGTGAAAGTCTAGTCATGAAGCTTTGAATGAGGTATAGCTCAACACTTAAGATGTCGAAAAGAAGATCCAAACTGTCTTTAATAATTAAGACATGCTTTTCTTCCAATCTAATTTCGTATTTTGTGGCCATAATTATTCCTAATTTTTGCGTGCGATGTTGCTAGTAATAGTGTTATAGTCTTCCATCGCCAGGGTGCAGGCATTACTGTACTCTGCTATCCCGGTGAGTGATGCCATTTCTTCAAGGAGGTCTTGGTCCTGATACTCAAAAAAATCAGTGTCAATTTCCTTGTCGTATCTGGCTTTGTATATCGTATACTTGTAGATAGATCCGTTGCACCAAGCCGTGTATTCAGTACAGGTTTGACGTGCATAGTCCATAAGTTTCGCATTGAATTCTTCATCCGAGACCTTGGAGTTTTCTTTTATGAAAACTTTCCCGGCATAAAAAAGGCCTGCGGTATCGACACTGTCGAATTCGCATTTTGGACCCTCTCCTCGAATACTCCAAACACAATTGCCATGTTCGTAGTATGAAAGCATGACGTACGGTTTTCTTTTTGCCCCTTTGTATTTTTTTATAATGGACTCGATTTTATGCGGATTATGGTTGGTATGTCTTGTACCAAGAGAGTGTATCACGCATTCGTCGTTTTCGCCACTTGCGGGATTTTCGCCCGAGTCATCATTTTCAATTACAACGAAAAACACGTCTTCATCAACTCTCGCGTCGTAATAAATTTCTTCATTTTTCATAACACATCCTGTGCGTTTAGTTATGTTTGTATTTTTCAGTTACGTAGACTTGTGCATCTTCTAGTGACACAATTTGTCCATCTAGCTGCTGCTCGTACACATCGCTAAGAATCATACCAAATCTTGGTCCAGGCGTCATCCCCATGACAATCAAATCCCGGCCTTGCATCAATGGAGTTGGCACAGAATCTGAGATATTCATGTCTTGGGCTTTTTCCATCATAACATCAACGTCTTCTGGGTAGCTAGAAGCACCCCCTCTTCCCATGTGATCAGCCACAATAAGGTGGCGAAGCATGGAGAGAGAGCTTGTCGCGTTGATTTTTCTGGCCAGCTTTCGAACCTGTCTTGATGAAACCTGTCCTCCGACCAGGGCCATGTGATTTTCACATAGCGTAATAACTGATTCACGAATGGAGATCGGAGCACCAATCGCCTCCAGAAAGTCCGATATGGGATGCACCCCAACCTGAGCATGTCCTGGTGATCGAATTACTCCATTCTCAATGATTGTTGTCATCGCTTTACCAAAATCATGGCAAAGGCACGACAACATGAGGATGGTTCGATCATGATTGTTTAACGATTCGTCGTCAGCAATTTTTGCTCCTTCGTCCAAGACAAGCTTGGTGTGATTCAATGCATCGCCCTCTGGATGATAAACTGGATCTTGTGGTGTCTCCGACAGAACCGAAAGTTCCGGAAACAGAACGATAGAGCCTGTATCTTCTAAGAACTGAATTCCCAGCGAGGGGGTTTTCGCTTTTAGAAAAAGCTTTTCCCACTCTGTCCAGATTCGCTCTTTCGACATATTCAAAACCTGTCCGGAGATAAGAGCACAAAGATAAGCCGTGCTTTCCTCAACTCGAAGGTTGAATCTGCCACAAAACTGCATACCCCTAAGTACTCGTAATGGATCGTCCAGAAACGAATTTCCAACAGCACGCAGTCTTTTTGCCATAAGGTCATCGACTCCATTATGATGATCCACCACAACACCGTCAATTCGTTCCATGATAGCGTTAAACGTGAAATCACGTCTACTGCTAGCTTCGTGTAGACTCATGTTTGGATCAGGGATGATAACATAATCACGGTGCCCTGTTCCAGTAGAAACTTCTCTTCTCGGAACCGCAATGTCAATCTCAAGCCCGTTAATTAGCTTTGCTTTAATAACATTAAAGCTTTTCCCACACTCAAAAACATCTTCGATGACGGAAATGTTTTTGATCTTTTGTAAGATTTGATCGTAATTGTGATTAAAAACTTCGATATCGATGTCTTTTGAAGACTTTCCAAGGTATTTATCTCTGACGTAACCTCCGACGAAGAAAGCACAACCACTGAACTCAACCTTGAGACCTTCTATAAAATCGCGCAGCACATTCATAATTTTCTCCATTTGAAAAAACACAAATTTCAAATTAAATAATTTATAAGTTTCTCGTGTTTTATAAAAAAGTCAAACGTATATTTATGCAACACTTTTGCGGAGATCCGTGCCCGTCTCGGAAAAAAGAAGTAACGCCATGAAAAAACAACTTGAAATCTTGGCCAAACCTAACGCGGTGTGGTGCTGATCTTTAACAAGGTAAAAGAAAACGGCGACCCTAAGAGGACCGCCGTTTGGAATGATAAAAACAGGGTATCGGAAGACTAGTTTCTAACCTCTCTCCAAGACCTTACTCCTTCGGATTCGGTTGATTCATCTATGATTTCAACCTTTGACGACGACGTATTAACTAGTTTGGATTCTGTCTCATCGAGTTTGTCTATAATAACGGGTTGATAAGCAAATCCGTCAATTTTAATACCTGACGGGACTTTTCCACTCACAAGATCGTCTCCGTCTATATCCCCGTCTCCGTCTATATCTAAGAATTCATCGTTTAATGCCGCTCCCGTATTGGGGTCTAGTTCCATGAGCATCGACTTGCCCCCAGTTCCACATGCGACCATAGTCGGGACAGAGGTTACAAAAATAGCTCGGCCATTCTTGATAATCGGAGAATTGATAAGTCTTTCGCCGTTTACTGTTTTTACCGGATCACCCTTAAAGTCTTTTCCGTCCTCGCCGTCCTTGTCTGGCTTTCCGTAGCCGGGAAGATTCATAGCCCATCCGAGATGAACGACGTCTGTCGGCTGACCCATTTCATCCTTGGGAGGATGAGGGATTAATACTCCATCTGAATCTGGAATCAGTTCATATTTCGCAATGTTTTTCGATGTGAACCGATACTCAGCGATAATCTTTTTACTATCGGCGGGGTCAGGGATTTTCAGGTATTCGTCTTCATGCTGAAGCAAGATTTTTGCATACGGCATTGGCGAAATGAGCTTGTTATCTACAGCGCTGAATTCACCAACATAAGAGAATTCTCCGTCAGTATGATAATCCCAAATCCCATATAACGTATTTGGGCTTTGGTTCATAATGTCATTGATATGGAAAAACGTACCTGTTCCAAACACGACCATTACGCCAGCGTCTCGCTGTTTGAATGAGTTTAGATGCCATGTAATGTCTGGCTTTGTTGTTATTTTTTGACCAACCGCCTTAAAAAGCGGAACCGGCTTTAAGTTGTTATACGCAACCTTCCAGTTCACAGGGTACTCAGATGTAAGGTCAAACTTCCAAAGATTGCCATGCAAGTCCCCGGCATACACAAAATCAGCCATGGAATCCGCTGTCTTGGTCTGCCCATGTGGGATATCAATAACGGAGGGCGTGGAAAGTCCATTCGGGTCCAGTGTGCTTGCTGCTCCGGTCATGATTGTTTTTTTTAGGGAACCCGTAAGTGCGTCAACAACATAGAGTCCAGATTCCCCGTTAATCGAATTATATCCATTGCCGAAGATGACAGAGTAACTCCCATCGTTTGTCTTAACAATGGAAGCACCACTGTAAGATAGACCCATGTTCGGATCGTTCGACTTGGGAAACTCCCACAGAAAACGATTTTTTATTTCATCAACTTTATTCGCCTTACTAAAGGCATTTTTAAGAGCGGTTTTGATGTTTGAAATATCAATGGCAAAGTATCCCTTACCGCCTGAACCAAGCCCACAGACAAGGATTGTTTTGTCCTTTGCGATTTTCTTTACATGAATCTGTCCATCTACATAAAATTGATGTTGAAAGTCAATAGAGACAAGGTTGGTGAGCTTCGGTATCAGGAAAGAAGGTATGATATTGAATAGTTCTACCCCTGTTTCAGCGTCGAACGCATGAAGCATGCCGTCGTTTGCCCCCACATAAACAACTCCATCATAACTCACAGGAGAGCTGTGAACCATGTCTCCATATAGTCCGTCTTTTTTTCTATACCCATTAATCGATTCGCCCCTGAGTACTCGGACAACCTCATCGGAAGCAAGAATAGTTTTGTGTTTCTCATTAAGGCTGCTCCAGGAGAATTCCGTGGGCGTGTCTGACCACGTGACAATAACTCGATCAGACGGATTAAGGTTTTTGTTGGCGATTGCAGCGCTCCATAACTGATCACCGATTGAAAGAGCATTGCTTTCCGTGCTTTTGTCTAGTGAATAGGCAAGAAGGTCTCCCGTCCATGTGCTCGTTTTATACTGAGATTTAAAAACTACAGAAGAACTACTTAAGTACGTAGTACTTACGGCGACCTTGCTAGAGGATGCGCTGAGTGTTTCAATCGTTCCCATAACTGATTCCATAGCCTTCTCTAGTTCTGACGGATCATCGGCAGAGAAAAAGGCCCCTCTTCCATTGACAGCGGCATGCCAAAGGTCGTCGATTTTTTGTGGCCCCATAGCATATGTATGCGGGTTTAGCCAAACCGGATACGTGCTTGGGTCTGCGTTTTCCAAACAACGCGGGTAATTCATGTAGTCAAGAGTACCCTTGATACCAAATGATAGCGTAAATGTTACCATATGTTGTTTCGTATTATCGTCACAATTGCTTGTCGGCACGGAATTTGAAAGATCAGATCTAAGGTCTTCCTTATAGTATTTCATTGCGACGTCAGCCAAGGTGTCCGAATACTTGTCAGCATACGGTTTTCCTTCAGAGCCATCTTGATTTCCAATGTTTGAAACACTCGAATCGTTCCAAAACCCATCTGTAATCAAGACGGTGAATGCTTGTTGACATGAGCCGCCTTCGGCTTCGGAATAATATGGTGAAGAGCCAATTGGGTTTGAATTTCCCTTGAGATATTCACCAGTTTTTTTAAGTGCGTTACGAAGTGGAGTTCCTCCGTACCAATTCATCCTGTAAAGATTTTGAATTAATGATATAGAGTAGTTTGTATTATCAACCTTAACTGGTACTGCACCCTGGATTACTGATTCGTTAATTGAATAAAGAGCAATAAGTGTTCCTTCTGCCTTATCAATGGAATTTGCTACGGTCGCAGTTGCCGCAAGTCCTCTTTTTCTGTAATAAGTAAACCAGTTTGCAAAGTTTTGAATGTCTTCTTGAGCGTCGGCAACAATCGGGGTTCCAGCTTCAACTGCGGTTACAAGCTGAAGGTCGCTTGAAGAAATAATGTCCAATTTGTCCGAAGGATTAAATGTCTTTACCTTGTAAATTGAGCGTTTTAAATTACTTTTTCCGCCAGTGAAATTTACCAGATAGAGAGTGTCTGTTGAATCAAGGATATTGTTCGAGTTCTTGTCATTAAAAGTATAGTAGCGAGCACTGGTTAATTTAATTGAGCTACTGAGGCTGAGCACAACATCATGGAGATCAAAGACAATATTGTTTCTCCACTTGTTACTACTGGACGTAAAGACATCTTCTCCGAGATATTTGTTAGCATGAGCCTCTGGGAATTCTATATCAGCATTTGAGCAACCCGGCCAAGGGTTATACTTTGTTGTTGGATTGTAAAATATTGTATTATATTTATAAAATCTGGCCTTCCAGTACTCTTGCGAATATGCAGTAAGGTAGTAGCTACTATAACTATAAGAGTTGTCTCCGTGAGAATATTGATATCCGTTTTTTAGATACCTATTATAAGCGAACAGGTAATATAGCCCGCTAAACATCCCCTCTGTTTCCTTTGTCATGAACTCAAAATCCATGCTTCCAGAGTCGTCTACGACAAACGTAACAATTGATGGAGCGTTGTGGGAAGATTGCTCAACGGGTACAGTGCTAATATCGAGGGCAAATGCGACCGAATGGATTGACAATATGACTATAACAAAAAACAGTCTCAGCATGTTATCCTCGCTTTTTTGTTCCGACCATACCAGTTATCGCGTTTGCCAATCTTTGAGCAGGGGTATCAATATTGTGTAAAGAGACTTGCTCAACTGGCTTAATGTTATGATGTTTGTATATTTTTTTCTTATATGCCAGCGGCATGCACATAATACAAAAAAGCATCATGACGATAAAGCAGCAGTATGCATTCATATTTCTGCGTGAAGACTTATTAGTATACATTTTTTCCTCCGTTGTTTTAATTGTTATAGCATACCTTAAGCTAAAAAACAATCAAAACATCTTTTTGTATGAAGATTCAACTAGAGATACAGATTCAGACGAAATCCCTTTGGCATAAATGTTATAGTTATGCATTTTTAACGAAGTCATATCAAGACTCTCTCCATCCGAAATTCCGTTATACTTAAACAATACCTGTGTTTTTTGGTCTTTTTTCCCAACACGAACGGTATTTGTGCTGTTGTCGTCAATGTCCGTAACCAGAGTCCCGAGTAGCGAGCCGCTTATGTTCGATAACAGTACCTGATCAAAACTAGATGAGGTGAGCACGAATTCGTCGTGTTCATCGGAAAGTATTTGCGCACCTATATTAATTCCAGAATCCGCAAGGATAAAAGACTTAAGACCCTGCGTTACTACTGAGGACGTTTGCACACCTTTCAAGGAAGTGTTAAGCGCGGTTGTCGATAATATGCCCAAGAGCACCATAAGGACGAGTACGGTGATCATTACATATCCGTTTTGATTTTTCATCGTTTGCTCCGTAGCCTTAGTTGTTAGCGCTAGACACACTGTATTCTCCATAAACACTAACCTGTCTACCCATTTCGTTTAGCTCTGCCAAAACTTCAACTGTATTTACGTTTGGAATAGTCGAATCAACTCGCGTTATTCGTAAAGAAATATCTTTGCCGTTATGGCTGATCAAAAAAATCTGTTCATTGTTGATGGTCATGCTTTGCGTTTCAGCATAGGTAAGTGTTTCAGTGTAGTTAGAAATTACTTCGTTAATTGTTTTTTCGTTTTTAAGTTGCACATCGTTTTTAACAACTGAAAATACTGTTTTGTGAATACCCAAAAATCCAATTACGAAAATTGCTAGTGCAACTAATGTTTCGATAAGGGTAAAGCCATTTTTGTTTTGAGCTTTCATCTTTTGTTTCTCAGTCTAACTGTTGAGTTTGAGCAGATATTAGCGGTCATGCATATTTGATATCTGACCAAGTCTGCGTTTGTCGCATTCATAATATTTGTTCCATTACTATTGAGAAATTCTACAACGAAGCTGGAAACACCACTGATAGCTTCTGTGGCGCTAGTTCCGTTAACTTCTAGGTAAATCGAATCTCCCTCAATGTAATATGAATTAATATCTCCATTATTCGCGATGATAGCAGTTTGATTTGAGCCATCCAAGCAACTCGAAGTCTTGGACACTCGTTGTCCGCATTCTCTAATTTCCGAGTCAATCAGTCTTTTGAGAGACAAGACTTCTGTGGTTGCCTCGTCTATTCTAATCGAATTCGTAAAAATTTTATTTAAACTAACTTGGCTTAGTAAAACGCCTGTTAGAAGCATTGACGATATGGCAAGAACAACTAGCGCTTCAATTAGTGTAAAGCCGTTCTTTTTAGAGTGCTTTAACATATCCTGTAATCCTGAAATTAAGGGTTTTTGTTTTATTGTTTTTACCCACGACCTGAAGACTCCCCTTTGCGGTCCCGTTTTTTAAGGTTGAGTCAGAAATTCCACCTGATGGCGTAAATATCACATACCGCTGGTCTTTGTTTCCTGGAATTTCAGCGTTTTTAGTGTCAAAGCTAATTTCATTTAATGTTCTACTTTTTACTACCGTGTCGGTATTTTCTCGCTCTCCTGAGTAATTGTTGTCTGCAACAACTAAAATTTGGTTATTTTCAAAAAAAACGATGTGCGGAATCTTTTTTGAAATTGCCATATTTTTTGCCAAGACAATTTCGTTTTTAATATCCGACGTGTCCAAGTTTGTTTTATAAGAAATTATGTGTTTAAGTAGTGAGTATGCACCAATAGAAACACTGATTATAACCAAGACTACGAGAAGCTCGACAAGCGTGAGGCCAGATTGTTTGTTCATAAAAAACTCTTGTTTTATGGTTTTTAAAATATATATTTATTGTTATACACTATCAGGGCTTTTAAGTCAACGGTACTTGAGTATTGAGTTTGTTGTGATGACAAAAAAATTTTGAAAATTTAATTTAAGGTCATGAACATCTCAGTTATGGTGCTTTTATTAGAATCTTGTATTTTTTGTGTGTTAGGGGTCGGTTATTTTTTGGGATTACTTCTAATCTCGTCGCTGTTATTTTTGGACGACTGGCAAGGTTTGCCATGGTCAGATGCCACGGCATTTTTAAGGTTTGGGACCAAGTGTTAATTGTTTTGGGAATGCCCTTTTTTAATTGGGTCGGAGCTTCTTTTGATCGGGGAAAAATTTGTTAAACGGCTTTAGTTTGTTTGGATGGAAGCATTGCGACATGGAGGGGACTTGTGGGGGGGGATTCGATAAGCCTTGACACGGATTCTAGTAAGAAAAATTTTTTATTTTTTCTTTTGTGTCTATTAGGTGTGAAACTTCTGTGTATATTTCGGTTTTGTTTATACTGTAAAACTGTACCACAACCTCTCTTTGGGAAAATGGGATGTTTTTGATCGACTCAAACAATATTTTTTTCGTGATCAGCATGGCGATGTATGGATGCTTAATTATATTTCTATAGTCTTTGTGTATTTTTAAAGCCGTGCTTATGAGTAGCAAATACCCGTCTTTGTTGTTTTGTATCGCGTAATAAATGAGATCCTTTGATGGAAATTTATGGTTTATGTTATCTTTATTCTTGTTTTTCATTTGTTTTTTCGCACATTTTTAACTCGTAGTCTGTTTGATCAGAGATATAATTGATATCACCATCCAAGTAAGTATACATTCTTTTCTCCAAGGCGTGTCTTTCGTTTTCGTTGACGATAATCACTCGAAAAAAACATGACTCATCAGTGTCTGCATCCTTGTATCCATAATTATTCATGATTGTATTTAGAGCAAGATTTGCTTCAGGCACAGGGATATTAAAGAAATGAACAAGTTGGGCGTTGGTTACTACTGGTGCCCCTTTCATTATTTCTAAAAACCTTTCTATTTCTTCGTTTGTGATTATTTTAGCTGTACAATCCGTCATGACACCTCTCCTTTTCGTTGTCGTTTGTGTTCATGTTTCGGAGGCAGGAGATAAGATTTTATTTTTATGTTTGAGACTAATTTTTCAAGAATGATGAGATATCTTTGGCCCCCCTGTTTTTGGGCAACAAAAAAGGCTGCGCCTAGGAAGGAGCAGCCTTTTTTGTTGAGGCTTAAATGAAAACGATAACTGTTATATTAATCTAAAAAGCCTCTTCTACGCATCGACTAGTTTTAGAAATGTACCACGTTACATTACCAAGCTTAGTGCAATATGTGTTCATGAATTCACAGAAATCAGAATGACTCGACTCTACCCTGGTTATTGTAAAGGATGTGTTGTCTTCAACAATTAAAACACTTGCCGTGTACTCATATTTAATTTCTTCAAGATACATTTGTTTTACAGACTGATCAAATAGATTAACGTATTCTCCAGACTGCAAAATATCCCAGTGTTCAACTATGTAGTTGTGTGCATTGACCATATTGAAAGTTGGCCAAAAAATACTGTTAGAATAAACTTTTTCAGGATCTTTTAAGTCTATTAAGTAATACATAAATCCATTATGCAGCATTGAAAAATTGAAGTCCCCAGATTGGGTCATTGCAGAAAATATGGATTCATCATTAGGGATCACTTCTAATTTAATAGCTGCCACAACGGTGTTTGAGTCTCCGTTAAAAACTTCAAAAAATTTAATATTGTTTTTGTCTTGATTCCGCATGTTAGACCTTGAGGCGATGATTTTCAAAAGTTATGGTGGATAAGAACACGAGGCTCTCGTATGACAAAGCCGTAAGACACGAGTTTTGGCAACGTCAAGTTTTTTTAGAGGGGCAATTATGAGTTTTTTCTTGCTCCTGACTTGAAAATTTTTTGTTGTTAAAAAAATATGCGACATATTTTAATTTATATAAATTTTTATATCCCAAGATGCATCTTAAAGAAATGCTGAATAGATTTTTTCTTTTTAAGGCAATCGAACTTGTGTCGAGTATTTTTTTGCGACATGATTATCGTCTTGACTAGATGACTTGTCTGCTCTGTTGATTCGAACTTGTCGACGGGATTAGACTGCCAACCTAGTGTATGACACAATTTTGTGATCGATTTTTTTATTTTGCGTGTCTAGTTGATATAATTTTTGAACAATCGTCAGGCGCATTCTACGACTCAATTCTTTGAATGAGTCGCTAGTTAGCCTGACTGTCCTTGTGATAAAATGTACTGTCTTATAACATTTAGGCTGACCCCACCCGCACTAATTACCGCATATCCCCTAGACCAGAAATATGGTTTCCAGAAATGTCTATCAACATGAGTTTTAAAGCCTGCTCTAATGTGTCTCGCCGAAACTGATTTCAGGTTGGTGATGAGAGATGATAGGTTTAGCGTCGGATGAGATTTAACCAGCAAATGACAATGATCTGCTTCATGCCCGAACTCAGAAAGACAACATCCCCACTTCTTTAGCAAGTCATCAAAAATCTTATTTAAAGAACATGCGATTTCATAATTAATTATTGGGCGTCGATATTTTACAACGAGTACGATATGATAATTTAAATCAAACACTGAGTGATTTAATGAGTGAAGACAAGTTTTGTGTTGCATTTGTTTCTGGCTTATGTTATTAGTTTCAGATGTATATTATACGCTCAAGTACATTTAAAATCAATACCAGTAGGGCCGATCACGAAGCTCTACGCAATACCGTGGAAATATACAGGCGGTACGTTCGCGATCTGATGGTATTGGTTAATGCACAGTGGCAGGTATTGAGCGCATGCAAGGGAAACGAGGTTATTAAGGCAGTAGAAGCCATTGTCCATCCAACCACGAAAAGACCGGACGTAAAACACGGGTATTTCAGCCGCAGGTACTACAAATTCCCCAGTTATCTGCGACGGGTTGCTATCATGGACGCCGTTGGACAGGTCCGGTCTTTTAACACCAGATACGATCAATGGCTGGACGGGGATCGCAAATCCAAGCCTCCAAAACTGACTTGTGCTACGAGCACGTTCCCGAGCTTATATAAAGGGCAGTGCATCAGATTTGGAACCAAGAATTTGGTCGAGATCAAGGTTTACCGCGACCAGGACTGGGTTTGGATAACACTGCCCATGCGTGGGTCCAAGAGATTTGTGGACAATGAAAAGGATATGTCTCCTCTGCTTGTGTATAAAAACAGGCGTTGGAAACTCAGTATTCCTACCAGAATCAATGCAGACCTCAAGAACAGAACCGATTTTACAGGGCTGGTTTTGGCCGTCGATGTCGGCATCAACACGACAGCC
>Ga0265295_1001342_pt1 | contig 43525 bp, 42 predicted proteins | sample Munlansysbiofilm_FD_192503 | JGI IMG/M metagenome (GOLD analysis project Ga0265295, IMG submission 192503) | Leachate microbial communities from a municipal landfill in Southern Ontario, Canada - Methane capture system biofilm | ecosystem: Engineered > Solid waste > Landfill > Unclassified ... | reverse complement strand
CTTCACAAGAAGAATTGAAATTAATGTTACGGCTCTTTAACCCTAAATATTTCATGCCTGTCCATGGTGAATATCGAATGCTCAAACTTCACTCAGAATTAGCACAAAAATTAGGAATGCCTAAAGAAAACACTTTTGTCCTCAAAAACGGCGAAACAATTCAATTAAGAAATCACCGTGTCTCTGTGGGACCGATAATTCCATGTGAAGACATTTACATTGATGGCAACTCCCTCAGTGGCGTCAGTGAAGCTGTTCTTGATGACAGAAGAAAATTAAGTGAAGACGGGATGGTTAGTGTACTAATCGCCCTTGATTCCAAAAACAATAAATTGATGATGCCCATTGAATTATATTCACGTGGCTTTATTAACTTTGAAATCTCTCACTTGATTCCTCGTGCGCAAGTAAAAATAAATGAAGCGATGGGCAAATTGATGAGCAGTAAAAATACTACCTTTGGCGAAGTTAAACAAATTTGTCGCGATATACTAGAACCTTATTTTTATGAAAAAACCGGACGTAGCCCAATGATAATTCCTGTGATCATGAATAGAGTCAAGTAAGGTGTTAATTCTCGCATCGCAATCGCCACGTCGTCAGGAATTACTGCATATGATTACTTCAGATTTTATCATCATCCCGGCTAATATTGATGAACGTGTCGTTGTTAAAGTTCCCAGTGATCTTGCTAAAGAAATATCGAAGATGAAGGCCTATGAAATATTTAAAGACCATCCGTTAGATACTGTCCTCGCCGTTGATACGATTGTCATTATTGATAAAATAGTTTTAGGCAAACCAACGTCAAAGGCCGATGCTCGTCGGATGCTTGAGTTATTAAGCGGCCGTAAGCACCATGTTATTTCTGGTTTCACGCTGCTAAGTGCTAAACGTGAAATCAATGCTAATGTGATGACTGAAGTCTACTTCAATGAGCTCAGTGATGAGACCATTGAAAAGTACATTGAAACAGGTTCCCCATTTGATAAAGCTGGTGGCTATGGTATTCAAGATGAAGAATTTAAATTGGTCAACCATATCGAGGGTAGCTATTACAACGTAATGGGCCTACCAATTGAAGAGTTGCGCAAGTATATAAAATAAAATAGGCTCACGCCTATTTTTTTAAATGTTTGAACGATTCGTCAACTAAGAGCATTAATCTTGTCTTCATTTCAATTACGCGGATAACCCCCAGCGCTTTAAGTTTTTCCTTATCAAAGTTTTTCATATCTATTAGTTCGACACTTAAGCGAGAACCATTGAGTTCAAATGTATTAACGTTGTTTTCGCCCCCAAGTGCTTCATAAAATTCGTTTAATTCGACCTTTTTTACTTCTATTTTGGGTCTTTTCTTTTTTCTTAGCAGTGGTAAGAGTACATAAAATGTGAGAACAATCGCAATCAGTAAAAAAATTGTGAAAGAAATGTATTGGCTGTTTTCTTGTAAGAAATGTTCAAATGTCATAGTCCTACCTCCTTAGTTCTTAATAAAAGCCTTATGTAAAATGCTTAGATATGGTCGCGCTTCATTATGAATCAACGTGACTTTCTTCGTGCCTAATCTTACTTTAAGTTTAAAGTTATCGGCATCAATTTTCTCACTAAGATGATCATAGCCTAAAATAGTTTGACCGGCAACGCCACTGAAGGTGACAATGCGGTTGCCCCGTAAAACTAGTGAGGCATTAAGAGGACGATAGATATTATTACTAAGCGGTGCAATTTCACTTAACTCTAAAAGTTCTAAGCCACTTTCAATAATCGCGCCGCCAATTGATTTATTAAGCCCGCTACTACCTAGTTGACTCGATACAAGCAGGCCATTGCCTCTAAAGGTTTCCAGATAAAGATCATCGATATATACATCGCTAATAATCGTGTGTTGAGAATTTTCAATTCTTATTTCGTTGACTGCATAAAATAATCTTTGGTCTTTTTCGGTCTCCAGACATGCTTCCAGCAACCGGTAACGGCGTTGATAAGGTTTCTCTTCTTTAATAAGATTGACAACATGCTCAACTTCATCAACCGAAAAGTCACAGAAAAAGCCTAGTGAACCTGTATGAACACCAATAAATTTTATCTCATTAATCACGTCAATAAATTGATTAACGGCGCGAAGAAAAGTTCCATCCCCACCGACAAAAATGACGATGTCTGGATCGTGGTCAACAAGCTTAAGTTCGGCCTTTTTCAGTAAAGTGACTAAAGTCGCTTCAATCTCGTTGCTATATTCGTCATTACGACTAATAATTGCTACTTTCATGCTCATTCCTCTTTTAAAATGTTCTAAATTATTGTAGCATATTAAGATAACAAGGAGAAAATTATGTCCACTAATATTGAAATCGAAGTCAAAACGCTAATTACAGAGGCTAATTATCGCCAAGTTCTTGAGTTTTATAAAAATGAAACTATGACACCAATCGAACAAATAAACTACTATATTGACACCAAAGATGCTGCTTTAAAAAAACATGAAATCAGTTTAAGAATTAGACGTCTTAATGGTTTCGTCATGACCTTAAAAACACCTTTAAGCGAGGGTCTTTTAGAGAAGAGTCAGTTAATTAGTGAAAAAGAATTTAAAAACTTTATTGAAAATAACACTTTTCCAAATGGCACCATCAGTGAGTTTATTGAAAGGCTTTATATTGAACCAAGTACCCTCACTCCTCTTGCCGAATTAAAAACAACCCGGATTAATGTCCCCTATGATGGATATATATTATCGATCGACCGTAATGAATATGCCAATGAAGTTGATTATGAACTTGAAATGGAAGGGCCGTCTGTTGAAAAAGCCCGCGCCTTCCTTGAAGAAGTTTGTAAGAAAGTTGACGTGATTTTCACCGAAAACAAAGTTAGCAAACAAAAACGCGCGCTCCTGGCCTACCGCAAACTAAAAGAGTAAATGAGCAAAAGAAAAAGCTAGTGCAACGCTGTACTAGCTTTTTTATTGAACGTGCTCGCAATGCGGATAGTGTGGGCAATTTTCCTTTGTACAAGCTTCCATCGCAATGCGTCGTGCGCGTGGAATAAAGGTCATAATTTCTTCCGAGTTGTACCCAACCTGTATCCGGCGACTATCAACCATGATAGGTCGTTTGAGGACGGAAGGGTTCTCCTTGATGAATTCAATAATTTCAGTGACTGACATTTTGTTGATATCGATTTTTTTGTCTCTTATCACTTTAGAGCGAGTAGAGATGATATCTTCCGTGCCGTTTTCTGATTTATATAGCATTTCTTTAAGCTCTTTTTCATTAAGAGCAGCTGCGAATATATTGTGTTCTTCATAAGGAATGTTTTGTTCATCAAACCATTGTTTGACCTTACGGCAAGATGAGCAACTCGGAGATGTATAGATTTTAATCATAATCTGATACCTCCTAGTGTAAATAGAATACTATATAATATTTATATTCACAATAAACATTTATAAAATTGACAGTAGGCATAATTGTTCTTATAATTTAACAAGTGAGGTTTTATATGCGATATTTAAGTGGAATTAAACCAACTGGGCGTCTGACCTTAGGAAACTATATCGGAGCGCTTAAGTTTTTTACTCATTTTCAGGCCGAAAATGAATTATTTTTGTTTATAGCAGATTTACATGCTTTAACTCTGCCAATTGAACCTGATTTTTTAAGAGCCAACATTAAAAGTATCGCGGCTTTTTATCTTGCCGCCGGCTTAGATCCTGAAAAATGCGTAATCTTTCAACAATCACGTGTCAGCGCTCATGCAGAACTTAATGCAATCTTACAAAACTTTCTTTATATGGGCGAATTATCAAGAATGACACAGTTCAAAGACCAAAGTCAAAAAATGGACCAAAACGCAATCGGATTAGGACTTTTTGCCTATCCTGTCTTAATGGCCAGTGATATTCTTCTATACGATGCTAAGGAAGTTCCGGTTGGCGAAGATCAAATTCAACATGTGGAGATTACGCGCGACCTTGTTAATCGTTTTAACAATCGTTTTGGTGATATTTTAGTAATGCCATCGCCTAAAGTTCGTAAGGTCGGCAAAAGAATTATGTCTTTAAGTGAACCAACAAAAAAAATGTCAAAAAGTGATCCAAAGGGCGATATTTTCCTCGATGACCCCGAAAAAGTAATCCGCAAAAAAGTCATGTCCGCAGTTACTGATTCTGGTGATGAGATTGCATATGACCCTGAAAATAAACCTGGTATTTCTAACCTTCTCCAAATTTATGCCGCCCTTAAAGATGTGAGCATCGAAGAGAGCGTCAAAAAATTTGTAGGATTCCGCTATGGATATTTTAAAAAAGCGATTGCTGATGCTATCGTCGAAGAAATAATTCCGCTTCAAATTAGATATAATGAAGCTCTTAATACGGGCCTGGTCGATAAAGTTCTGGCCGAGGGAGCGCTAAAAGCTAGTGCCATCGCTAATGCCACCCTCTATCGCGTACAAAAAGCGATTGGACTAAGATGAGCAAAAAATATTTAATTGCCATCGATTTAGATGGAACGCTTCTAAACGATCAAAAGATTATTACCCCTAAAACAAGAGATTACTTAAATGGCTTGGCCCTTGATGGACACTGCGTTGTGATTGCGACTGGTCGTCCTTTACGCTCGGTCTTGGTCTATCAAAGTCAATTAGGCGTTGACTGCCCAATTGTTTGTTATAACGGAACGATGACGCTAGATTATCATCACAATCGGTTTGAAAAAAGAATCGTGAAATTTGATCGTGAAATTGTCAAAGCAATCATTGCCGAAGTCGGAATCGAAAACTTAGATAATTTGATGGTGGAAACGGAATCTAGTATTTATCTATTACGTGAGGATGAAGAATTAAACTCCTTCTTTTGGAATAATGGTCACACAATTGTTTATGGTAAGGATTTTGATTTTGATGATGACCCAATGACATTAATCTTTAAACCCCATAATAATGGTGAAAAGATAAAACGTAAACTAAAAACAGCTGTCGAAAAATATCCTGACTATAACTTAAGATTTTGGTATGACTCTTACTACAGTGAAGCCTTCCTAAGTTATGGGACAAAAAGACATGGACTTGAACATATCGCCAATTGCCTTGGGATTGATCATCGCCATACGATTGCCTGTGGTGATGCCGAAAATGATATTCAAATGCTCGAGTGGGCCGCGAATTCAATTGTGATGAAGAACGGTGAAGACAGCGTTAAAGCACATGCAACATTGATTACTGAACAAGATAACAACAATGATGGACTTGTTGATGCACTAAAGAAAATAATCGGCTAATAACCGATTATTTTTAATATTTCATGATGAAGATGATTGGCAATGTCTTTGGCGTCTTCTCTACTCAATTCGCTCTTAACACAATAATAGAATTTACATTTAGGCTCTGTTCCACTTGGGCGAATTGCAAATGTTGCTTTATTGTCTAGAAAATACTTTAGGACATCACTCTTGTCGGTCCCTAATTGATATTTTTTCTTACCCTCAACGCCGTATTGTAAGAGATAATCTTCGCGTTTAACGACATTGTGCTCATCTAATTCGGTGATCGGATTATGTCTTAAATTAGTAAGCATATGGGCCATGTTTTTTGCCCCTTCGGCGCCTGGAAACATAATTGAATAAGTAATGTCATAGAAATAACCATGTTTTTGCATGAGCAATTCATAAGCGACATCTAGACAAATTCCTTGCTTCTTGTAATAATTGGCCATTTCACTATAGATGACAAGGGCTTGTAAAGCATCTTTATCACGGACAAATGGGGCGACTAAAAGTCCATAACTTTCTTCATAGCCAAATTCAAAATGAGCACTCCCATTGTTAATATCTTTTTCGACTTGATCGCCAATATATTTAAAGCCTGTCAGAAATAATTTGACCGCTACACCGTAACTCTTAGCAACGTTGTTACCTAGTTCAGAAGTAACGATACTCGTGTAAATTGCACTGTTGGGTTTGAGCAAACCTCTTTGCTTTCTCATCATTAAAATATAATCAAGAACAAGGGCGGCACTTTCGTTGCCAGTAAAGCGTTCATACCTCCCATCTTTGTTTTTGTAACCCAAACCAATACGGTCACCATCAGGGTCCGTCACGAGAATAATATCAGCGTCTCGCTCGATTGCTAGTTTAATCGCTTCTTCATAAGCTCCATCTTCTTCCGGGTTTGGTGTTTTAGTATTGGAAAAAGCTGGATCAGGATTTAATTGAGATTCGACCGGAATGAAGTTGTAGCCAAGACGCTTAAATGCTTCTTGGCCCAGCATACTTGCGGCGCCATGTTCTGGTGAGAAGACTATTTTAAAGTCATCTCTTCGCAAGTCTTTATTAATTTGGATTTGGAGAACTTCATTAAGGTAGGCTTCATCAATCTTATCGTCGAGCACATGGTTGTGGCCAATTTCCTTACTTACTGGAATTTTAATATCAATTGCCGCTTCCATTGCATCAAGAATATCTAACATTGGTGCAAGTTTAGTGGGGACTAATTGCGCACCATTTTCATCATAAATCTTATAGCCATTATATTCTTTAGGGTTATGCGAAGCAGTAATCATAATGCCCCCGACGCACGATAGATATCTTACTGCATATGAAAGTTCCGGCGTTGGTCTTAAACTATCAAAAATATAAGTGTTGATGCCCATTTTGTTGAGCGTTTCCGCAGCATCAAGAGTAAATTCTCGTGATTTATACCGATTATCATGCGCGATGGCTACGCCTCTTACTGCGGTGTCACTAAATTTAGCAAGTAGATACTTACCAAAAGCAACCGTGGCTTTTCTAACCGTATAAATGTTTACACGGGCGGTCCCGGCACCTAAAACACCACGCATCCCGGCTGTACCAAATTCAATATCCTTAAAGAAGGCATCTTCAATTTGCTTATCGTCCATAGCTTGCAGTTCTTGCCTCAAGTCCTCCGGCATCGTATCTTCTTCAACCCAACGACGATAGTTGTTACGGACATTCATGTTCTATTCCTCCAAGCTGTTTAATATATTTTGGATATCTTCTGGGAGGTCTGCCACAAATTCTAAATCATTAAGATATAGTGCAGGGCCCTCCATATTAGCAAATTTAACTTTGTGATGGTGGAGACACAATGTCCTAAAATCATCTTCAATTCCGTATTTATGATCACCGACAATTGGATGAGCAATATGTGCAAAATGAACTCTAATTTGGTTAGAACGGCCTGTTTCAAGTTTGACTTCTAACAGTGAAAAGTTTTCATAGGCTCTTAATAACTTAAAATTAGTGACCCCTTCTTTTCCACGTTCATCAACTTCAACGAGTCCCTTGTTGTAGACGTTCTTCGTGAGCGCTAAACGAATTTTGCCACGATTGTCGGTTTGACCATGCACTAAGGCTAGATAAGTCCGATCGACGCTGTTATCGTGGAATGCTTTAGCAAGTAGTTGGTTAATTTCTTGTTTTTTAGCAAAGATGACAATTCCGCTCGTGTTCTTGTCAATACGACCGACGGGACTTGGGATGTATCCGCGTTTACTAGCATCAAATTCACCTTTACTATGTAAATAAGTTAAAACTTGATTGGCTAAAGTAAATTCTTGTTCGTTAATATCGCTATGAACGAGTAGACCTCTTAATTTGTTAACGACCAAGATATCTTCATTTTCAAAGATCACTTCCGAACTTAGTCTCACAAGTGTAAATTCATAGGCAACGATAAAATCGTTCTTTTGTTCCGTGGTCAAAAAGATGGTAATTTCATCGCCGTTTTTAATGATGTATTCTTGGGGAACACGAACATTATCTACTCGAACATCTTTAAGGCGAAAAAGCCGAAAAATAAAATTTGCCGGCGCTTTTGGCAATTGTTTTTTTATGTATTTGTCGATTCGTTGGTTAGCGTCAATCTCGGTGATTTGATATATAATTTTTTCCATATTAAAAGTTTATCATATTAGAGACTTTAGAGCCTCCAATAATTTTTTTCCTGCCCCATCTTTAGTCGCGAAAATATGTTATTTCTTAATGACAGAAAAGCAATTAGTTGTTATAATAAAAAGCACGGAGAAGTACCCAAGTGGCTGAAGGGGCGGGCTTGGAAAGCTCGTAGGCTTGTAACAGGGCGCGAGGGTTCAAATCCCTCTTTCTCCGCCATTATATAATCGAGCAGTTGAAAGACTGCTTTTTATTTTGAAAATTACCTTTTTTCTTAAAAACAACATTTATCAGTGATACAATACTCTAAGACATTACCAAAAGTGAGATAAAAATGAAGTATTTAAAGATTATGTACAAAATGACAGAAGGTTACCGCAAACACTATGTGTCTGTTTTTGTCATGATGTTTGTAAATATCTTTTTAAGCCTCATTTTGTCCTATTTAAATGCAATTTTAATTGATGTCCTAAACAATGATATTCCTAACGGTCATATTCCACGTTTTATCCTTGAACTACTTGGTGGGCAAACTTATTTAAGAAATAATATTTGGCTTTTAGCGGTTTTAATTGTAAGTGTGGGTTTAACCGCGGCAGTCATCGCCGCAATTCGTCACTCTTTACGCGGCTACATTGCAACTGGCATTGGCAAAAATACTCAGCTTAAACTTTTCTATCACATCGAAAGACTCCCTTATGAATCACTAAAGAAAATGCAAAGTGGCGATATTATCCAAACTTGCACAAGGGATGAAGAAGTTTTACGGCGCTTTGTAATATTTGAAGTCTCAATGATCGTTTATACAGCGATGCTTGTGACTGTTTCCTTTATCATCCTCCTGGATATTTCATGGGAGCTCGCCTTAACTGCAATTGGTATCTTACCAATGATGATGATCTATTCCTTCTTCTTTGTTAAACGTGTCCGTAAACTTTATCGGATTGCCGACGAAAGTGAAGCCCAAATGACTGCAAAAATTGAAGAAAACATTAGAGGAACGAGAACGGTAAAAGCCTACAATAATGAAAAGTTCGAGATTGATAATTTTGAAAACTATTTAGATGACTATCAAACCAAGGCCCTTAAGTTTGAAAAAACTAACAGTGTCTATATCTCCTCAAGTGACGTTTTTGTCTTTGGTCAAATCACCTTAACAACACTTTTTGGTATTTACCTAACTTATACGGGTCAAATTAGCGTTGGTGCTCTTTACTTAGGGATAACTTATGTTTCCCAAATTGTCTGGCCAGTCCGCTCTGTTGCTTCAATTCTTTCTAACCTCGCGAAGGCTGTGGCCTCAATGGATAGAATGAATCTAATTTATAATCAACCAATGGAAGATCTTGAAAGCGGTCTAAAGCCTAATCTTAAAGGTGAAATTGACTTTAAAAATGTTTCCTTTAAATATGAAGACGGCGATGAATTAATTCTTAAAAACATTAATCTTCATATTGGCGCTGGGCAAACAGTCGCAATTATGGGAAAAACCGCATCAGGTAAATCAACCTTCGCGCACCTTCTTAGCCGTTTGCACGACTCCAATTCTGGGCAAATTCTCATTGATGGCATCGATATTAAAGATATTAACCGCCAACATCTCCGTAAAAATGTCGCGACTGTTTTACAAGAACCATTCTTATTTTCTAAAACAATCATTAGCAACTTACGGATTGCAAATGATAAAGCTAGTGAACAAGATATCCAAAAAGCCGCACAAATTGCCCACATTCACGATTCGATTATCGGCTTTAAACAAGGCTACGACACTCCTGTTGGCGAACATGGCGTCACCTTATCCGGCGGGCAAAAGCAAAGACTAGCAATTGCACGCACGATTATTAATCAAGCCCCAATTCTTATTTTTGATGACTCCCTTAGTGCGGTCGATACCGAAACTGATATTCAAATTAGAACCGCCCTGAAAGTCAGAGAAAAAGATAGTCATACGACAACGCTGATCGTTACACACCGTGTTGCAACCGCGAAAGATGCTGACTTTATCATCGTGCTTGATAAAGGTAATATTGCGCAAATCGGCACACATGAGGAATTAATTAAAGACAAAGGCCTCTATCAAAGAATTTTTGAAATTCAATCGAGAATGGAATAAGGAGCATATGAAAGATAGTTTTGTTGAAGAAAAGTTACCTGACCGCGTAAACATGTCGGTTTGGATAAAAATATTCCCGTACTTAAAAAAGTACTGGCTTTTCCTCATTTTCATTATTGCTTCAATTGCATTTACTGCCTTTTATGACTCATCATTTATTCCGTTATTAAATCGAGCGGCCTTTAGTTATCTCCAAACCGCCGAGCTACCGGGGGTTAATATTGCCAACATGGTCTTTGGTGTAAATTTCTTTGGATGGAAATTTAGCCTTAACTTCTTCCAATATATCAGCCTACTTTTAGGGGCAATGGTCATTCGCGCCTTTGCAATCTTGATTAATCACTATTTCACAAACTATTTAGCGGTTAAAATCATGACCGATATAAGACGTGATGCCTTTATTAAACTTCAAGAATTAACCTTTAGTTATTATGATAAAACCCCGTCTGGTTGGCTCATTGCCCGACTTCAAAACGATACAAGTAAGATCAGCCGTATCCTTTCATGGGGCTTAATTAGAACGATTTGGGTGACCGCAGAGTTGCTCTTTACATTAATTACGATGTTTTCGATGTCATGGAAACTTTCTCTTGTTATCTTATCAACCGCGCCTATTATTATCTTCCTTGCTCCGTATTTTGAAACACGTCTATTAACTTTAAGCCGCAAAGCACGTAATGCTTATAGCCGTTATGTGGCCTGGCTCGCCGAATGTATCATTGGTGCTAAAACGATTAAATCACTAGCAATCGAAGATACAACTTATCAAGAGACAAGCAATATTACTGAAGACATCCGTAAAAAACGTTTCCGCTCTTCAAGAATGCACGCCATCTTCCAACCGGCGGTTAATGCCGTCGCGGTGATAACGACCGCGGTCATTGTCATCTTTGGGCCTATTGTCGCGCCTAAACTTCAAGATGGCGAAATTGAAGTCGCACTCTTAATTATCTTTATTGGCTTTATTAGCAGTATTTATAACCCAATTCAAGAATTTGCGGATATCTTTGGCGAAATCATGGATACGCAAGCAAGCGTGGAAAAAGTCATGTCGATTATTAATACCAAGCCAGAAATTGTTGATCATCAAGAGGTTGTCGATAAATATGGTGATTTCCACTACCCCAAAACTGAAAATTACGAAAAGATGGATGGAAACATTAAATTTGAGCACGTCGCCTTCTCCTATATTGAAGGTGTTGAAGTCTTACATCCCTTTACTTTAGATATTAAAGCCGGCACAAGTGTGGCCATCGTTGGTGAGACTGGCTCTGGCAAATCAACGTTTGTTAGTCTTCTTCTTCGTTTCTATGAGCCTAGCAAGGGCCGAATTCTCATCGATGGTAAAGATTACCGCGACCGCTCAACGGGCTGGTTACGGAGCAATACAGGCTTTGTCTCCCAAAACAGTTTTATCTTCAATGGAACGATTTTTGATAATATCCGCTATGGCAAGCTCGATGCCACCCTTGAAGAAGTAATCACTGCTAGTAAAGCTGTTAACCTTCATCAATTCGTCGTAAAATTGCCAGACGCTTATATGACTAAACTTAGTGATGCTGGCCAAGAACTTTCGGTCGGCCAAAAACAATTAATCAGTTTTGCCCGGGCAATCATTCGTAACCCACGTTTAATGATTTTGGATGAAGCGACTAGTTCGATTGATACAGAAACTGAGGCCCTTATCCAAGATGCCGTTAATAAAGCACTATCGGGACGGACGAGCATTATCATCGCTCACCGGCTTTCAACAATTGTTGATAGTGACCGCATTCTCGTAATGAAAGATGGTTTAATCATTGAAGATGGTTCACACACAGAGTTAATGAACCGTAACGGTAGTTACCACAAACTATATATGAATCAATTCCGGGAATTACAAGTTGATGCTCAAATAGAGCAATATGAAAAACAAGTGGAGAAAAAAGAGCAAATTTTCGACTAGATAATTTGCTATAATCAAACTATGAACAAATTAAAAATTAAAACAAGTTATGTCGGCCTGAAGATTCAAGGTCAAGGTGTTGGGGCCGCAACAATCGAACAAATAAATCTTTTAAAAGACCGCTGTAGTGAAGAATTTAGCGTCCTTGAAAATAAAGGTCGCGGTGACATCCTTCACGTCCACACGATTGATCCTCGCTCAAGCCTGCGCGCAAGATGCTCACGAGTCCCTGTCGTTATGCATGTACACTTTATCCCCGAAACACTCGAAGGCTCAATTAAATTACCTAAATTATTCGCCAAAATATATAACTGGTACGTAATTAGAACTTATCGATCAGCGACCAATATCGTTGTCGTAAATCCAATTTTTATTAAAGATTTGGACCGCTACGGCATTGTCAAAGAACGCGTTACTTATATCCCGAACTTTGTGAATGAAGAAACATTTTTTGAGGCTAGTGCCGAGGCAAAAGCCGCGATTAGAGAAAAATACAAGATCGCTAAGGATGCCTTCGTCGTTTTAGGTGTCGGCCAAGTACAAACTCGTAAGGGTGTGCTTGATTTTGTTGAAGTTGCCAAAAAGTGTCCTGATATGCAGTTTGTCTGGGCAGGGGGTTTCTCCTTTGGGAAGATCACTGATGGCTATGAAGAATTGAAAAAGATTATTGATCATCCGCCCGCTAACGTGAAATTTTTAGGAATTATCAACCGCACCGAGATGAATGATATTTATAATCTGACTGATGTATTCTTTATGCCGTCTTATAATGAACTGTTTCCAATGGCGATTCTTGAGAGTTGCAGTGCCAACATCCCAATGCTCCTAAGAGACCTCGAACTTTATGAAGATATTCTCTTCCATAAATATTTACAAGCTCATGATAATGCTGGCTTCGTTGCGTTACTAAGAAAACTCAAAGATGACGAAGCAACTAAAAAACAAAGTAAAGACTATTCCGCCTTCATTAAAAATCACTATTCCCGTGATAACATTGCGAAAATTTGGATTGAATACTATCAGAAAGTTAAAACTGATAACCTTTGTAAGATTTACAAAATCAAACGTAAAAAGATTAAGAAATAACTAATATAGAAAAGCATGAGTGTAAATCATGCTTTTTTTGTTTGGCTTTTGAGATTAAATTGCGATAGATATACATCTGTCGCCCGCAACTTGCTGTAAAACTAGTTTTAAGCGAGCCCCCCAGCCCTTATGTATTCAGTAAGCAATTGATAGGCAAAAGTCGGCGGATTCATATTTACAACATCAGTAAGATTATTAGGAGCGTAGGCTGACGTATATTGATCAACGACAATATAGTAAGTGGCGCTACTGCTAATACTATTTCTAATTGTATTACCGTAATCACTAAACGAAACATAGTAATTTGAATTACTGCTATTGATGAATTTTGAGAGTAAGTCACTACCTCTGATTGAACAAAGAACTAAATTATTATCAAAGGGAAATAGTTCTTGAACCATCGAAACATTAACCGCACCTGGAGCTAAGCTATAAGGTTCTCTTGATTGCAAGAAGCCGCCTCCGAGGACAATGTCGTAATCTTCCCAGACCTCAACGGCCTTTTCAATGTAAAGGTCCGCGACAACTTGACCAAGATAAGCACCACTTCGTTGCGTGGCGTTAGCGCCTATTGTCGAATAAATATCGCCAATCAGTTCTGAATATTTGTCAAAAAGACCATTCGTGTATTCATCTTCCGCCAAGTTAATAAAAGAACTGGTGTAAACCATGTCAGCTTCATTAACGCTAAATTGATCACTAGTTTTATCAAAAGTTAAATTAACATATGATATCGCTTCGCCGTATCCACCCGCTTGCAGGTGATAAACACCATATGGATCAGTGTAGACTGTTTTTTGGTGGGTATGACCTTCAAAGACAAGATCAACATATCCATCACTTAACGAGGAATCATAAAAACTCGAAATTGCCGAGGCGCTAAGCGGAGAAACGCTTGGCCGACTTGGATAAGTACTTCCGCCACTTGAATAGCCTGCGTGCATTGAGTAGATAATTAAATCCGCGCCCTCTTCTCTTAATTTAATTGCTTCATCCTTAACTAATTTTGTCAGGGCAGAGCCAGTTATAAAATGTACATCTTCAACCCAATAACTCAAAATCGAACTGTACACATTGCCAATCGCCCCAATAATGCCAATTTTTAAGCCTTGACGTTCAATCATTACTGAAGGTTTACTGTAACTGACTGGTTCATTTGTGTCATTGTCGAAAATATTAATTGCTAAGAAAGGAAATTCCGCGAATTGTTGATTAGTCTCAATCGTCGAGATTTGCCAATCAAATTCATGATTTCCAAGCGTCAAACTTTCAAACTCAAGATCATTCATCCAATCTGTAACTAGTAGGCCTTTTGTATTATTGGATTCCGAACTTCCTTGCCACATGTCTCCGCTTGAAAGAAAAACAGTGTTTTCTTTTTCCACCTTTGCATTTTTTAAATAGGTTGAAGTTTTTGCAATCCCTGCATTGCCGTTTTTATCAACGACCGCGCCATGCATATCGTTAATTGCATAGATGTCGAGCGTTACGCTGTCGGGATTTTCACTTGAAGTGTTTATTTCAGACTCACTCGGGATAAGGCTCGTGGTCTCACTTGTGGTCTCGCTGATTAGGGGGGTTGAGGTTGAGATTGAGGCTGAGGGTAGGCTATCTTGGCTTACTTCGCTGGTTTTAGGTCCACAGCTACTAATTAAAATCGCGATAAATAAGGTTAAAGTTTTTAATTTCATAAAGTCCTCTTTCATGTGCTTTTCCTGTTTATTATAGTACTTATCTACTCTTTTTTAAAACATTATAATGATTGCAATTTAAAAGGCCTTATTAGCTAAGGCCCTATTGATAAATATTGCGTTATTTGACTGGTTTAATGTAGAAACGACCAAAGACTTGACGAAGGACTAGCACGTTAATAAAAGCATGTGGGTCGATTTCCTGCACAAATTTAACCAAACGTGCCGTTTCATTTGAGGAAACAGTCATATACACAATCGACTTTGGTTGCCCAGTATAGGCTCCCACTCCTTGAACAGTTGTGGCTCCATGCGGGAAGGCAACAATAAGTTTTTTAGCAAGTTCGCTATCGTTGCTCGTTATTTGCACCTGCGTCTTTTTATTTCTAACATTAATTAGGTCGACGACAAACGCATTCATGAATGTATAAATAACCGAAGAAATCAAACTAGTAATCGCCAAACTTACTGATGTAATACCTACAACGTTAATGTTTTCATTAATGACAGCATCTGGATGAATAAGGTTTAGTATAAAAAATAGGCCAAACACAAAGGAGTTTGTGATGATTGAGTATTTGCCAACCCCTTCACTTTTACGATTGGCAAAGTAGTAGGCAACAATATCCATGCCGCCACTACTGACGTTGGCCTTAAAGGCAAAAGCCGCACTAAGTCCTGCGAGGATCCCGGCGAAGAGCGTTCTCGTTAGTTGTGAATCATAAATTACCGCGTGATCCCATGTGACAGGGATAATACTAATAAAGATTGAAGTGAGCGCAACGTTGAGTAAAGAGAAAATTGTGAATTGTTTACCAATTTTAAACCAGCCCAATAAAATAACTGGGATATTTAAAACAAAATATAAAATTGATTGCAGATGATTCGGATTTAAAAAGCGGATTCCAAAAATATCATAAATTATTTTTACAAAGTTTTGTGCAAGTCCGGAAACCCCGCCACTAACGAAGTGGATTTGAATTCCATAACTTCCGGTTAAGTCAGGGGCAATAAAAATACGATACGCGAGCGCGTAAGTAAATGAAGAGAGTAAACACATGAAGATAATAAACGAATATTCTCCGATAATTCGCATCCGTGGATGCTCATTCGTGTAGTTGTAATAAAACTCGACAAATTTGAATTTTTTTGCCATACTTAAACCTCTGACATTGATTATAATTGTAATAATTTTATTATTCAAACTAAATATAAATAATGGCAAAAAAGATTAACTTTAGTTGTTGAAATGGTATTACTTGGATGTTATTATAGTAATGCTATATTTTAAAAATATAGGAGGTTATACATGAAAAAAGTTTTATCAGCTCTAGGACAATTTTTTGTCCGCATCGGCCGTTGGATCAAAGATACTGCATGGATTCAACCGCTACTAATTGTCGGAGTAATTTTCGCGATCATCTTCTCAATCCCATCAATTGTTGATGGAATTAACTCGATTAATGATCGCCGTAACAGTGCGCAAGAATACTATAAAAAGTTTCAGGTCACTCTTAAAGGTTCCACCAACAGTCCCGCTCAAAAATTATTAGACGAGATTTATGCAAATGAGAACGGCGACAGCGATACATTAGATGGACAAAAGTTCTTCTTATTATTCTCACAAGAGGGCTGCAGTGCCTGTGAGTCCGCCCGTGAAGGATTTGAAAAACTCTCAACCTATAAGAAAGATGCTTTAGGTGGTTCAAACTTCTCCCTTAAAACAATTGATGTCAAACAAGACACCAATGAAGACTGGAAAGAAGAAAACTCAACTGCTACAAGTGCATTCGAAGCTTTCTTAGATCGTAACATTATCTACTTTGAAGGTTATGCTTCAGCCGCCCAAAATAGTAACTACTATTTAAATGGTGAAATTGATGATGCAACAATCGAAAAGATTGAAGGCGCTGATATAAGTCAATTTCTAACTCCAACCGTGCTTTTAGTGGACTTTACTGCCACTTCTCCAATCGGCAATGGTGGTGTTACCAACGTGTTTATTAACATTAAAGGTGATACTTCAGTTCAAAAAGCCGCATTCCTCAGTGATGCTTGGCTCTACGCGAACGACTTTGCTGCTTAATTAAGTTCGACAAAAAAAGAAGGCTTCATATGAAGCCTTTTTTAATTTGTAAGAATGTTTTTTTGTGTGATAGTCTTTATTAGATTTTAAGAATTAGTTTGGCGATGAGGAAGAAGGCTGTTAACGCGCCGGCATCAACAATAGTAGTAATCAGTGGCGCGACCATTAGGGCCGGGTCTAATTTTAGCTTTGTCGCAAGCAGTGGGAGCATCGCACCAATTGTTTTAGACATAAAGACGACAAGGAGGACTGTGATGGAAACGACGGCCGCAAGCTTAATATCAAATTGAATCCAAATTCTTATAAAGTTTATTAGCGCGAGGCCGACACCGACAATAAGACTAACGCTTACTTCTTTCAAAAATATTTTGAACCCGTCCCTTGGTCTAATCTCATCAAGGGCAATACCTCTAATCACGAGCGTTGAGGCCTGTGAGCCAGCATTACCTCCAGTATCCATCAACATCGGAATAAAGGTTACCAGGGTTGGAACAATAACAATTGCTTCTTCAAATGACTGTATAATTGAGCCTGTTAGGGTCGCTGAGATCATTAACACTAATAACCAGACAAAACGGTTTCGTGCAAGATGGAAAGGGTTATCAGTGAGGTAAGGTCGATCAGAAGTTTTTAGTTTACCAACTAATTCGAAGTCTTCGGAGAATTCCTCTTTAATAACTTGCATCGCATCATCATGCGTGACAATTCCGACGAGTCGATCCTCAGAATCAGTAATCGGTAGGGCGAGAATCGGATATTTGTTAAAAATCGCAACAAGCCGTTCTTTATCATCGGTCGTCGTAGCTTTAACAAAGTCGGTACTCATGATATCTTTGATTAGGATTGTTTCTTCATTAATCAATAAGTGTCTCGCTTCGACAACTCCGAGAAGTTTTTTGGCAGGTGAGGTAACATATAGTGTATAAATTGTTTCCTTATCAATTGCTTCTTTTCGAATTTTTTCAAGTGCAATTTTGACGGTATCATCAATTTTAAGCGAAACGAACTCGACCGTCATTACCGAACCAATTGAATCTTCAGGGTAATTCATTAACTGATTAATAATTGCCCTTTTACCTGGTTCCGTATGTTTTAAAATTCTTGTGACAACACTTGCTGGCATTTCTTCAATAAAGTCAACAGCATCATCCGCGAATAGCTCAGTCATGACAAAGTTAATTTCTTTATCTGTAAAACGATTAACCAGCTCTTGTTGGGCATTACTTGAAAGATAGGCAAAGACTTCAGCGGCCTTATCTTTTACAAGCAAACGAAAAAACTTTACAGCATCAGCGGGTGGCAGATGCTCGAAAAGCTCCGCAATATCGACTTCATTCATTGTTTTGAGTATTTTTTTCTTTTCAGCTAAACTTATTTCATTATTGAGTAATTCAAATTCATTCATAGTTATACCTCCTTTGATAAACATTGAAAAGGGGATAACCTGGGTAAGAAAACGCTAGGACACATTTATGATGAGCGAGTTCAAAATTGTCGGGCATTTATTGTCCAGGTTATCGTTGCTACTTCGCTCATGACTAGGTTCCATCACATTTTCCTCCTTCTCTATTTGATACTATTAGTTAATCAAAAACCCTGACTAATTACAACTTTAAAATGGCAAAATAAGATGAAAACGACAAAAATAAATTTTATATATAAATTAGAAGCCGAGACTCATAATATACTTAACGAGTAGGTCACAGGTCTTTTCGCATAATTCTAAATCTTGCGCTTCGACCATCACGCGAACATAGGGCTCAGTTCCACTTTTACGAACAAGGATACGCCCATTGCCATTAAGTAATTTAGTTTGTTTTTCAATAAGGTCTTTTAAGCCCTCATGTTCAATTACGGCATCTTTATTGTCTACCGTCACGTTTGTTAATTTTTGTGGGAATTTTTTGAAACCTGAGAAGGCTTCTTCGACCGATTCATGTTCAGCCAGAATGTTTAGAATTTGCAGAGCACTTAATACTCCATCACCCGTATTAAGAATGTGACCGATGATAATGTGGCCACTTTGCTCGCCGCCTAAACTATAACCGTGCTCAAGAATTTCAGCTTGAATGTATTTGTCCCCGACATCGACAATTTTACAAGCGATCTCTTCTTTTTCTAAGGCTCTAATGAGCCCCAGATTAGACATGACTGTAATCACGACAGTATCTTTGGCTAATTTGCCTTGCGCTTTTAGCGATTTCGCTAATAGATAAAGAATAAAGTCGCCGTTAATCTCACGACCATCCTTATCAACTAAAAGGACCCGGTCAGCATCGCCATCAAAAGCAATTCCTAAATCATAACTGCCTGTCGCCATTCCTTGTTTTAAAAGATCCAAATGTGTCGATCCACATTTGAGATTAATATTAATCCCGTTTGGTTCATCGCCAATGTAATCAATATTGAAATTAGTATGGGCAAAAACACGAGGAGCAATATTACTGGCGGAACCATTAGCGGAGTCCACTAGAAGACGTAATTGACAATCATGTTCTTTGGTTGCAACAATAAAGTTAATATATTCTTCAACTAGTTCTGGAACATAAAAGGAACGGCCGACTTTATTATTTTTTGCAAGTGGTAGGTGATCTTTGATGCTATCGATATACTCTTCGATTTTATCTTCAATCTCTTCGGAAATTTTAGTTCCATCGCGAGAAAAAACTTTAATACCATTATCATAAAAAGGATTGTGAGAGGCACTAATCATAATGCCAAAATCATAACCTTTTGTTTTCACTAAATAAGATACGCTTGGGGTTGTCGAAATTCCAATATCATAAACATGGCCCCCACTAGTGAGAATTCCACTCGTTAAACCGGCCAGTAACATCTGGCCACTTAATCTTGTGTCACGTGAAATTAGAATTTTAGGACCTCGTCCGTTGCGCGTAAGGCTTCCAAGATAACGACCAATTCTATAGGCTAAGTTACTATCGAGTACGTCATTTGCTGGACCTCTAACGCCATCTGTACCAAAATATTTTCCCATATCTATTTTTCCTTTTCTTCAAGACCCATATCAACATAATCTGTCAAGATACGTATAAAGTTATCGCGTGGTACCGATTGTAGTAAGCCTTTATAGGCGATTGATATCCGTCCTGTTTCTTCACTAACAACAATCGTCACTGAATCGCTAATTTCGCTGATACCCAAGGCGGCACGGTGTCTAGAGCCAACTTTGCCTGCTAGGGGTTTGGTTGAGGGAGGAAAATATACACTAGCGGCGATAATCATGTTATCGCGAATAATTACTGCACCATCATGTAAAACTGTACCCTTATAAAAAATACTTAGTAATAATGGACTGCTAACTGCAGCATTAATTATTGTGCCGTTACGAATAACATCATCAAGTGGTGTTGTTCTTTCAATTGTAATTAAAGCACCCGTTTTCGTTTTTGTGAGACTGTCGATTGCATTTTCCAATTCATGGAAGACTGCGTCACGATCATAAATTTTGACATGCTTTTTCTTACCCCAACGACCTTTAAGGGGGATTCCTAAAAACATCGCATCTTTCTTCAGTGGGTTACCTGTAAGAGGGCGAAAGTCGGGAATATTTGTGACGGTAAAAACAATCGTTGCTACAATAATTAAAGCGATAGCAACAAAAAAAGCTTCCGTGTAACCAAAAGCGAAGAGTGCTAAAGAAACAGGGGTTAAAATAAAAAAGGTTGCTGTGATAAATATACGTCGTAAATGTTTAAGATAAAAAATATTTAACGTTAGAAGTAAGACTGCGATTGCGGCAAAATTTATCCAAAAGTTAAAGTCTCCGTAATTAACGCCATTGATTAAAAACATACATTCCACCACCTTATATACAAGTATTTTAGCACTATTTATAATGTATTAACAATTCAATTATCAACCTATTATTATATTGGCTAATTTAACCCTATTTAATACATTCTACTTGCAAATGATTTGCAACTGCTTTATGATTATTTACGAGGTAAACATGAAAAATAAATATGCATTATTACTCATTAATGGCTTGATTTTGACAAGCTGTGGGCAAGGTTATCAAAGCGTCGATGTCACAACAAGTATTTTCCCACATTTTGATTTAGTTCGTGCGGTCGCCCAAGGATCAGATTTAACATATTCAATGATCGTTCCGCCTGGCGTTGAGGTTCACACATATAGACCAACTCCTAGAGAAACAGCACAAATTCAAGACTCTAAATTATTTTTTTATTCAAGTGACTTAATTGAAACTTGGGTGAGCGGCATGAGTGTAAAAGGGCCAAAAATAGTTAATGTCTCCCATTCATTATTTGAAGACGATGAGCATCAACATGATGATGAAGAGGTTGCTCATGGTGTCCACTATTGGACTAATCCATTAAATTTCATTGCTGAATTAGAATTTATCAGAAATGAATTATCATTAATTGACACGGCTAATTTAGCCTTATTTGAGAATAACGCCAATGATTATCGTGATCAAATACTGAGTGTCAGTGATGGCTTTACCGCTGAATTAGTGGCGGTCGATCATCCGCAAGTGTTTTTTGTCGGCCATAATGCGATGGAAGATTTTGGTGAATATTTCGGAATTGAAATCATTCCCCTTGTTGAGGATATCAAACCCGATGCTGATGTAACTCCTTCTCAACTTGCTAATTTGGTTGATGAGATTGTTAGTGCACAAGCAAAGTATTTATTTGTGGAAGAATTGGCCTCGCCAACTTTCGCTCTCACCGTTAAGGCGGAGTTAAAAACCAAGCACAACTTAGAGGTCGAAATTCTTGAACTACATGGTTATCATAATTTAACGCTGTCAGATTTTGATACGGATGTAACTTACTTAGACCTCCTAAATCGAAACATCACCAATCTTAAGAGGGCATTATTATGATTCACATTAATAATCTAAGCGTTAAATTCAATGACTTAAAGGTCCTCGACAATATTGTCCTTGATGTAAACAAGGGGGAGATTGTTCATATTTTAGGCCCTAATGGTAGCGGAAAAACGACACTTATTAAGATTCTTCTTGGTTTAATTCGTCCAACTTCTGGTCAAGTTGTGGTTGGCTCAAAAAAAATTGGCTATTTACCACAAATAATTAAAGTTAATAATAACTTTCCAACTACAGTTGCCGAGGTCATTTACAGTGGCTTTGCTAAGCAATCACTTTTGATGAAATCATCACAACTTAAATTAATTGCGACGTGGTTAAACAAAATGCAAATACCTGATCTCATCAACAAACAATTCAATGAACTATCGGGTGGCCAAAGACAAAGAGTCCTACTTATTAGAGCAATTATCGCCAAGCCAGACATCCTTGTGCTTGATGAACCCACAAGTGCCCTTGATCCTGAATTTCGTAAACGTTTCTATGAAATTATCGATGAATTACATGCGCAAGGGATGACAATTCTTAATATCACCCATGATTTAGATTCCAATTATGTTGACTGCTCTAATAACGTCCTTTATCTAGACCGAAGCATTAAATTTTATGGTAGTTATTGTGACTATCTCAAAGATTACAGCAGCAAGGAGCATCATCACCATGTGGATTGAAATTTTTTCATACAACTTTATGATTTATGCTTTTATAATCGGAATTCTCGTCGCTTTAGTGACTGCATTAATTAGCCCCTTTATTGTTTTAAACAATCAATCAATGCTCGCGGATGGATTGGCTCACACTAGTTTTCTCGGCTTTGTAATCGGGGTCATCTTAATTGACCAACCTATTTATATTGCGCTCATTATCGCAGCGTTTGCCAGTTTTCTGATTAAGTTAATTTCGACGAAAGCCTCGATTAATAACGATGCTGCAATTGGTGTTGTTAGCTCACTCTCGTTTGCAATTGGGTTAATTATAATTAGTGTCACCAAAGGCTTTAACGTCTCGATTGAGAGCTTAATGACCGGTTCTTTACTGACAACAAATAGCGGTGATATTATCATCACCAGCGTGCTTGCCGTTGTCACGATCTCCTTTGTCTTATATTATTACCGTAATTTGTATCAAAACGTTTTTGACAAAGAAAACATTGTCATCAGTCGGAAGAAATCAATTATTTTAGACTATGCCCTTTCAATGATTAGTGCGCTCATTATTGTTGTTGGCGTCAAAATTGTTGGAGCCTTACTTGTTTCTTCGCTAATCATCTTTCCAACACTCATCGCCACACAGTTCAAACGAAGTTTTAAGGCGACGCTCGTTATAAGTGTAATTACTTCAATTCTCACAATGTTTATCAGTATTTATATTTCTTATCTGTTAGATATACCAGCAAGTTCGACCGTAGTTGTTATTAACGCTCTAGTTTTACTTGGCGCCTATTTATATAAATTTATCGGAAGGAGCTTAATAAAGTGAAATTTAAATTAACCAAACAAAGAAACCAAATAATTGAAGTGTTTAAAAATAGCGACATTCCCTTGAGTGCCGAGTTGCTCCATCAAAAACTTAGTGACCCGACGATTAATTTATCGACCGTTTATCGCACAATCGACACGCTGATGGTCTTTAATATCATTAGTAAAATATATCTCAATAATCTCGCCTGTTATTACTATAATCATCACGACCATATTCATTATATGGTCTGCGAAACTTGCCACAAGATGTTAGAGATTGATTGTATCTCAAACCATTTTCATCAAGTAGCAGAGCATAACAAATTTAAAATGACTCATCACGATTTAGTCATCTATGGAATTTGCAAGGACTGTCAAAAACTTAATTAACGATAAATTGTTTCAACAATATATTTGACGTAGCGTCCGGCTACGTCTTTTTTTGAGTATTTTTCGATTGGCGAGAAGTAAGCATTAGCATTTACCTCCATCAGCAAGGGTTCATCATTTTCGCCATATAGTAGATCAAGGCCACAATAATCAAGATTAAGAATTTTAGAAACTTTTATCGCCATTTCCGCGAATTTAGGTGGGATTTCTACTTGTAAACCAATTCCCCCTGTTTCAATATTACTTCTAAATTCCCCTGCAATTTGGGCGTTTCTTTGCATTGATGCGACGATTTTATGATCAATTAATACGATTCGTAAATCTCTTCCACTGCTTGAGGCGATATATTCTTGATAGAGGTGTGGGGTGTTAACTAAAGTTGCCGTCATTTCATAAAAGCTCTTTTTGTCTTTAGCCAAAAAAACTTGTTCACCTAATGAACCATAGTAATGTTTGATGATTATTGGTAAGCCCAGTTCTTTTAAGACACGTTGATGAAATCCTGCATCACTGCCTGCACCATATCTAAGTGGATAGTTAATTGTCTTCGGCATTTTGATTCCCTTATTAGTCAAACTGAGATGTGTCAGCATTTTATTGTCACAAATATTAATTGCGTCGGCATTATTAAAAAGTTTAAAGCCGGCCAGTTCTAAAAGTTTGGCAATATAATAATCCTTATCAAAATAAATGATAAAGTCGTAGTTTTCTAAGTTTGTTTTTGCATTGCCGTCTTCATCAATATAGGCGAGAATCTCATCGTTCCTTTTATGGTCGATTGCGACATCAAATTTAGCGAATTCATCTTGGAGACGTTTAACCATATGGAAAAACTCTTCCCAAATTGTAAATGCATTACTAATGACTAATCCTTTACGCTCAAACATATTACTACCTCTTAATTCATATTATATATTAACACTAAATAAGTCGAGATTCTTACACGGTCAGTTGATCTAGCCACTAATAGTTCAGAAATAGATGGCATATTATTTAAACGTTCTGATTTAGCAAAGAAAAAAAGCACCTAAGTGCGATTTTTCTAGAATGGCGGAGCAAGAGAGACTCGAACTCTCGCGCCAGTTACCCGACCTACTTCCTTAGCAGGGAAGCCCCTTCACCAACTTGGGTATTGCTCCAAACATTGCCATTAAATATTATCATGTTAGCCAAAGGTTGTAAATAAGATTAATGGCAAATTTCATCTGTTTTTTTAGTAGGCTTTTGCGACTACGACAAGATATTTTGCTTTCTTACCACTGACGATACATTTATCGCTGAATCCAGCTTGATTAAAGGGCATGCACCGCGCTGTTGCACTGAAACGTTCTTTGATTAGTTTGAGACCTTCTAGGTCGCCGTCCCACATAACTTTGGCATAACCAAGTTTAGTGTTGAGGACTTCATCTAACTCTTCAAGGCTATGAGCTTCCGTTGTGTGATCTAATAAATAAGTCAGAGCTTTTTGATACATCGCATCATGAATATCACTAAGGAGCGGAACAATTGTTTTTTCTAAGTCAGCATCTTCCATCACGAATTTCTCGCTGTTATAGCGTTTCGCCCCACTGATGTGGCCATTTTCAAGGTCACGTGGGCCGACTTCTAAACGAATTGGCACGCCTTTCATTTCATACTCACTAAACTTCCAACCAGGGGTCCGATCACTGTCATCAAGCTTGACGCGCAAGCCTAATTTATCTAAACGAGCTTTTAAATCGCGAGCCTTGGCTAAAACGCCTGGCTTATTTTGTTGGATCGGAATAATCACGACTTGTGTTGGCGCAATATAAGGCGGTAGTGAAAGTCCGTTGTCATCGCCATGAACCATGATAATCGAACCAATTAACCGTGTCGAGACGCCCCAACTTGTTTGATGGGGATTAACTAGGGTATTATTACGGTCTTGATATTTGATATTAAAGGCTTTGGCGAAACCATCTCCAAAATAGTGGGTCGTCCCACTTTGAAGAGCTTTTCCATCCGGCATTAACGCTTCAATTGTATAGGTTTCAACTGCCCCAGCAAATTTTTCATTCTCAGTTTTAATCCCGGTAATGAAAGGAATTGCAAGCACATCCTTGCCCATATCGTTATAAATTTGTAGCATATCAAGTGCTTCTTGCCGAGCTTCCAATTCAGTTTCATGCATTGTGTGGCCTTCTTGCCAAAGGAACTCGCTTCCTCGTAAGAATGGTCTCGTTGTTTTTTCCCAACGAACGACCGAACACCATTGATTATACTTTTTAGGTAAGTCGCGATAACTTGAAATAATCTTACTAAAGTGTTCGCAAAACAAGACTTCGCTCGTTGGACGAATAATTAGTGGATCATCAAGTTTGGTTGTTCCGCCAATTGTCGCAATTAGTGTCTCTGGGGCAAAGCCTTGGACGTGGTCTTTTTCTTTTTGGAATAAGGACGTAGGAATCACTAAAGGCATATAGACATTTTCATGACCCGTTTGTTTAAATCTCTTATCCAAATAGCCTTGGATATTTTCCCAGATTGCGTAGCCATAAGGTCTATATATAATAAAGCCCTTTACGCTACTGTAGTCCATTAGTTCGGCCTTGCGGCAAACATCTGTATACCATTGAGCATAGTCGTCTTCTAAGCGAGTAATCGCTTCATTTTTAAAGTTGTTTTTCATATTATCTTTTCCTCGTAAGATTTGTTATTTTTTGCATACGTTTCTTCTCGACTGGTAAGAGCATTGAAGACTTCTTAGTGATTTCTTCACTGCTAATAAAGTCTACGCCCGCTCGTACAAAATACTCAATATCACTCCAGTTTAATAAATCACTAAGAATGATAGGCTTTTTGTAGCGCAATAATTTTCCAAGCGCTGCTAATAAGTATACGCGATTGCGTTCGTTTTTATAAGATTTTTTGAGCAGTCTGTCATCAACAATATAGAAATCAAAGAGCGAATAAATTATATTAGGCAATGTCAGTTCACTGTCTTGGAGTGTTAAGGAGATACTAAATCCAGCGTTTTTTATATCTTCAAGGACCGTTTTAACTTCATCAATTTTAGTCAGTGAGGCTTCAATATCTTCAGAATCAAACATCAGCACGAGATCTATTTCATTAATATGATTCATCCGTGTTAGTGAACGAATGATTGAATCACGATTATGCAGTTGCGCACTCATAAATAACTTAAGTTTATGATCTTGGACTTCGTTATAAAATAGCGAAGTTGTTTTGCGAGTGACAACAGAGAATAACTCTTTATCACGATCGGATTTAATTGCATACTCAGTCAGTTCTTGATAGTTATTGAAAGATGATTGATATGGCTCTATATAGGAGAAATAGCCAATTATTGCACCTTTTTCAACATTTACTATCGACCTAAACTGCAGTTGCATCTTCTTTTCTTTGATGAAGTTATCGAGTTCCGCTCGTACATAGTCACTTGATAAACCCATCTCAGGTTGTAGGTCATCATGATAGAAAATAAAGACGTTTTTACTTTCGGCAAGGAAAGCAGATTCACGGGCGACATTAATTATATCTTCAAAACTATCAAACGATTTAGCTTCAGCTACACCAATTGCAAATGAATAACCATCAATTCCGTTAATATTCATGAAGGCACTGAGGTGATGTTGAATTGAATTAGCAATTGTTCTTGTTTTCTTGTAGTCTTGAGCACGACTATCAAAAACGCCAACGTTTAGATCATCAAGATCAAACATCACGCGAGTTGGATCAATAAATAGCGTCAAGTAGTCTTTTAATTTAGTAATTAACAGTTTTTCTAAATCAATATCACCTTCTTGGCGTTTATGAATTTTGAAAAAACGAATAACCATGAGAATGCCACGTTTTTTGCTATGGGCCTTATTGTATAAGGGCGAAACTCTTTCGTAATTACGGAAATAACTCCGGTGTTTATCGACTAAATTTCGATTAATTTGATTGTGTGGACTTAAATAACGTAAAAGGTAACTCTCTAAATATACGATTTTCTTTTCTTTATCGACCTTTAAAACTTGTAATAGGGAGAAGAATGTCGATTTCAGAGATTCGACATTCACATCTGCCTCATAAAACAGTTGAACATCTTCACCATTAATTAGAGCCTCTAACCAGATTCTAATTCCTTCGACAGCATTACTTTCAAATTGGTGAAAGAAAGCTTCGACGTTGCCTTCGCTACGCCGAGACACTTCACGCTTGTTAAAAAATAAAGACCGGTCACGTCCGAAATCTACAATATAAATTCGCGTTGGGTTAATTGCCCTTTTGATCATACGGGCATGAAGATGACCGTTTTTACGGTTAATAAATAGTGTCACAACAAGGACAAACAAAAAAATGGTCACCACTATTATTGATACTGTTAGGGCGGGATATTGCTTGAAAAAATCGATAATAGTTTGCATGTTCTCTCCTCACATATAACTAAGTTATATTATACACTTTCTCCGAATTTTATACACGCTAACTAAAAGCATAAAGTATATAACACGCACTTATAATATGTGCTATAATTTTTTTGGCTATGGAGAAATACCCAAGCGGCTGAAGGGGCTGGTCTCGAAAACCGGTAGGGGGCGAAAGTCTCGCGAGGGTTCAAATCCCTCTTTCTCCGCCATAGCAAATTTAGAAGTTTCGCATCAATCCGAAACTTTTTTTATTAGTAATACTTTACCGCACTTAAATTGGCTTTATAATCTCATGCTTTTAGACAAAGAATATCTTATATTAATGGCTTTGCCTTGAAATTACCATGTTTTAAGCATAGAATTATGAAGATACTTATTAAATAAGTAAGGAGTGGATATTATGAACAATATTAATGACGAAACCTTAAAAGTTCTTCAAAAGAGTTATGACAAGAAACCAAAACACCAAGTTTTAAAACGTGTTTTATATCAAACTGATCTCGGCAGCATCTTTACCAAGCAGGAGGAAGCAAGAAACAATCACTTTTTGTTTTCTAATGAAATCAAGACCCTGCCTATTACTAACCAAAAACAAACAGGTCGTTGCTGGATTTTTGCGGGCCTTAATGTCCTCAGAGAGATTGTTGCGAAAAAGTTTGGACTTAAAGACTTTGAACTTTCCCAAAACTACACAGCGCTATTTGACAAACTTGAAAAGATTAATTATTTTATCGAAAGCATCGATGACTTTTTAGAAGTCGATAGCGATGATAGAACCTTCCAACATATTCTTAAAACCGGAATTCAGGATGGCGGTCAATGGGATATGTTCGTCTCCGTGATTGAAAAGTACGGAGTCGTTCCACAAATAATTATGCCGGAAACAGATAATTCCAGTAACACACGCTTCATCAACAAACTAATTGACCTTAAACTTCGTCAATATGCCGCCGATGTTCGTAAAATTAAAACGAACAAGCCTGCAATAAAGGCCTTAAAGGCGAAAACATTAGATGAACTCTACAGTTTGTTAATTTCAAACTTTGGTGAAGTTCCAACAACGTTCGACTTTGAATATGTCAATGATGAAGGCTTCCACATCATTAAAGATTTAACCCCTCAAAAATTTTATCACGAGATTATTGGTGATGTTCTAAGTGAATATATCTCCGTGATTAATGCGCCTACAAGTGATAAGCCTTTCCATAAAACATTTACCGTTGCATACTTAGGTAATGTTGTGGGTGGTGGCGAAATTAAATATCTTAACCTTCCAATTAATGAATTAAAAGAACTCATTATTACGCAACTTAAGAGTGGGGAATTAGTTTGGTTTGGCAGTGACGTCGCAACTTATGGTGACCGTGTGACAGGCTTTTGGGATGATGCAAGTTTTGATTATGAAAATGTCTTAGATATGCATTTAGAGATGGCCAAGGCCGACCAATTAGTTTATTCCCAAGGGGCAATGAACCACGCGATGCTTCTCACTGGCGTCCATTTAGATGGCGTCAATGCGAAAAGATGGAAGATTGAAAACAGCTGGGGTAATAAAGGTGGCAAGGATGGTTATTACGTATGTAGTGACACATGGTTTGATAAATTTGTTTATCAAGGCGTCATTAACAAAAAACACTTAAGTAAGGAACAATTAGCAATGTGGAATCAAGCACCAATCGTGCTTAAACCATGGGATCCAATGGGTTCGTTAGCTGATTAATATAAAGGAGAAAAATATGATTGAATTAGTATTAGTAAGACATGGCCAATCCGTCTGGAATCTTGAAAATAGATTTACTGGTTGGACAGACGTTGATCTGAGTGAACAAGGAGTTAGAGAAGCTCACGAAGCCGGACAACTCTTAAAGAAAAAGGGTTACACATTTGATGTTGCCTATACCAGCGCGCTTAAGCGTGCCCAAATCACCTTAGACTATATCCTCAAAGAACTAGGCGAAGAAAATATTCCAATTCACCGAGACTACCGTCTCAATGAGCGCCATTATGGCGGGCTCCAAGGTCTAAATAAGCAAGAAACGGCTGAAAGATTTAGCCCTGAACAAGTTCACATCTGGCGTCGTAGCTATGATGTTCCACCTCTTGCTGCGGATAAACCAGTTAAGGGTGAACCAAATGGCGAAAGTTTAAAAGACACAGTCACCCGCGTGCTTCCTTATTATAAAGCGACAATTGAAAAAGACCTTAAAGCTGGCAAAAAAGTAATTATTGCCGCTCATGGTAATTCGCTTCGCGCACTTGCTAAGTATTTGCTCGAAATTAGTGATGACAAAATTGTCGAATTTGAAATTCCAACTGGCGCACCACTAATTATTAAATTAGATGAAAATCTAAAATCACTCGGCTACTACTACCTAAAGGACTAAATAAAAATGCTATCACTTCGGTGATAGCATTTCTTTTTTTGTTTAGAGAATAGTTTCTGTTGGTTGCTCTTGCTCAAGACTAAATCGTTGAGCACGACGAGCTTGACGTTCTTCTTCAATGTCGACGCGTTTGCCGACAACAAGTAAGATAATCACGGCACTGATGACGCCGAGAATCAAGATGATTGCTCCTAATGGTTGAAAGCCTAAGGTGATTGCTTCGGCCAATTTATCATTGGCTTGACGTAGTGGATTTTCGATATTACTTAAATTACGTCCGATAATACCTAAAACAGCCAAGGTGAGGCCGCCTAAGGCGACTGCTCCGCTAATAATATAACCGACTAATTCGCCAGTCCCGATTTTTGTTTTTTTGTTTTTCATAATGTAACCTACCTAAATGATGTAATTAATTGTACTAGTTATTCGCGGTAATTGCAATCGCGTAACCACTATTACCAACGTGTGAGACATAAACCGGGCAAATTCTGCTTGTGAAGTTAAGAATTACGTTAGTGAATTCTTCTTCAATCTTATCTATAATAATTTTAACCGCGGAATCATCAACTTTGAAGGAAAAGTAATTTACATATACTTGCTTAAAGTTTTTGCTGAGCACCCGAATTCTCGCAAGGATAAACTCGATGTTTTTGTTACGATTACGATTTTTAGCCACGACATTTAAGGCACCTTCGCTAAACTCGACGAGGGGCTTAATCTTGAGAATTTCACCGACAATAAGCGAGATTTTTTTTAGTCTTCCGCCACGATGTAAGTGTTTCAAGTCATTGATTTCAAAAAGTATATTCGTGTTTTCGGCATGGGCCATAATGAGTTTAGCTAATTCTTCTGCTTCTAAATCTTGATCTAAATTTGCATACAAAGAATGCATTAATGAGTCGAAACCAAGACTACATACAAGTGTATCAAGCACAATTACATTTTCTTGTTTTTCTTTATCTAACATTCCGCGTGCAATAATTGCTACGTCATGGGTCGCGCTTAATTTTGAAGAAAGTGGCAAGACAATAATTTTTTTGAACCCCTTAGCAAATTGTTTTTCATAGGCGTCCACAAAAGTTTGGGGGGAAGGTGAAGAACTTTTTAGTGAATGAAAGGTTTGAAAGTCTGCCAAAAATTTTGCTTCATCAATTGAAGTAGAAAGTTGACTATTTCCATCAATATCAAGATATAACGAGACGGTTTCAAAACCATATTTGACAAACTTGTCATGCGGTATGATTGCAGTTGAATCAAAAATAAACCCGACTTTATTCATAACTATAACTCCTTAGTTGAGTGTTTCTTTAGCAGCTTCTTCAGTTTTTTCACGTTCGTCCGTGATTTTCTTGGTCACGGCAATGTATTCAGTTAAAACTGGACCAAAGAAAGCTTTGAATTCTGTTTCACTTTTTTGTAGTTGGTTGAGCGTGACATCGCGATTAGACTTAAATAAGTCTGGGAATTTAGTTCCTTCCGGTAATTGACGTTTACCCGCGATTGTTTCAAGTAAGGCATTAACCTTATCAACCATTTCGTGGTAACTGACATCTTTAACTTTGGAGTGCTTCTTATGGAAACCTAAAATTCCCACTAGCTTACCAATTTCATCATTAATAAAATTAGAGGCTGGTGAAGGCACGCCTTTAGATTCTTTAAAGGCTGTTTGAAATTCGTTAAACTTTTCAACGATGTCGAGGCTGATTGCAAAATAAGAAAGTGAACGGAAGTAGGTTTCATTAGCGGCAATTGCTTTCGCTAAGGCCTCTTCATATACTCCCTCTTTTTGTGCGTGAGCAAGATATCCATAAAGAATATCTTCGATTGTTTGAAATAGTCCAGCGGTCATTTCATAAAACTGTAGATGAAGTCCTTTATCGACTTCAATTTTGTTATCGATATTACGAACGATTGTCGCATTATCACTATAAACAAGTTCAATAAAATTAGTGAAAGATTCTTGAATTTTAGGAGCCTTTTCTTGGTTCATCGCCAGAAAACGTCCAAAAGGTGATCCTTCAGCGGTCAAAGCAATAAAACCCTCTTTGCGCTTCTCATACATGTCTGCACTAAATTCACGATTTGGAACCATGTATTCCATTGAATCGCGTAGTAAAAGATTTAATTGAAAAATTCCGAATACAAAATAAGATGTTTGATTCATATTGTCCTCCTGTTATAAATATGCTTGAAGGTCGTGGAAGCGGCGAATAATATGCTTGGCATATTTTCTGACTTTTTTACTAGCATGGCTCATACAGAATGAGCGATCATAAAATGCATTGAACATTGAAATATCGTTGCCGGAATCACCGACTACAACAATTTCATCTTCCTTAATACCTTTGAGTTCCAGATATTTTTTAATGCCGTTTGCTTTACTAGTTCCCTTAGGGGTAATCTCAATGAAGCCGCCCGTCCATGATGCTTCAAGCGAGTCACCATAATTTGCACGGATATATTTGTTAGCTTCACTAGCGCGGTTGATCCCGCGTTTGGTTAATCCAAAGTAGAACATCAACTTGTAGACATTATTACCTTTTAGTTCGTTTTGAAATAATGAATGAGAGACGAGATAGTCTTCAGCATATACGCCTTGTGACCAATAATAGAAGCGATAGAAATATTTTCTAAACGCCGTCATATCTGGACCATCAATTAGCAGCGGATATCTTTTTGTCAGTAACATCATTCCTTTAACTTTGAAGTTTGCTTTCATGTCCTTAACTAGTTCATTGACGTTAGGGGCTAAGAAATGTTCTTCCTTTACTTCTCCATCAATTAAAACGTAAGCACCATTCATCCCAATAACATCAAGCTTGCTCCCAACTTTTTCTTCAACGTGAATTGTGAAAAAGGGAGATCTGCCGGTTACAAGTAAAATTTTACCGCCTTCTTTGATAAAGTTGCGAACAAATTTTAATGAACGGTTTGGGATCATACCTATTTTTCTTTTGGGATAAAAAAACGTTCCATCAAGGTCCGTAGCTATTAGTTTGGTCATTAACATACCTCGCGTTTATTATACTATAAACAATGCAAATATATAACTTAAAAGGGGCAAATATATCGAAATTATCTTTACTAACCATAAAAAAGAGCTTACCGAAGTAAGCTCCCTGCATCTATTCAAAAAACTATTTGATTTTGTTCTCCGCTTGGATGATGCCATAGCCACCGTCATTACGTTTATATAGTAGAGAAATTAGATTATCTTCACTATCTAAATACATGAAGAAGGCGTGGTTTAAGGACTCTGTTCTCGTAATTGCTTCATCTAAATCCATCGGTTCAAGGAAGATTGACTTGATTCTTACGACCTTATCATCTTCATCATCAGGTTCGGCTTTTATTTCTTCCATTTGTAGCGATTCACCTAAACCCATCTTATTACGACGATTAAGACGTGTTTTGAGCTTACGCATTTGTTGTTCGAGCTTATCAATCGTTTTGTCAACGGCAGCATAGAGATCATCATCTTGTTCTTCAACACGGAAATCCATGTGTGGAGTAAAGATTGTTACTTCGACCTTCGCACCTACTTTGTAGCTACGAACCAGTGCCCGACATAAAACGTTGTCATCGATGATAAAGTACTTGTCCATCTTCGACAACTTCTTTTCTATTGCGGACCTGATTGCATCAGTGACCACGATGTTCTTACCGACAATTTGAAATTTCATAAATTTGCTCCCTTCATATTTTTTATGAATGTCATCTAACTATATTTTAGATAAAATTTGCAATTTTTGATAGTGAAAGACAAATAAAAATGAATTTAATACGAATGTAAGTGCTTATATTTTATTTATGGTTCTTTTTAGTGTACTTTTTTAAAACTTTGAGAATGGTCTCAACTTTATCAAGTTGTTCCCAAGGCAAATTTAAATCTTGACGCCCAAAGTGCCCATAACTAGCAATGTCTTGATATTTGAATGTTGGGGTTGTAAGTTTGAAATCACGACTCATGACCCCAGGCCGACAATCAAACACTTCATTGATAACTTTAAGAATGACTTCATCAGAATATTGGCCTGTTTTAAAAGTCATGATTGAAACACTAAGTGGTTCAACGATGCCAATCGCATAGCTTAGTTGGATTTCAAGCCGTTTAGCGACACCGGCTGCAACAAGGTTTTTGGCGATATAGCGGGCCATATAAGTTGCACTACGGTCCACTTTACTTGGGTCTTTACCACTAAACGCTCCACCGCCATGGCGGGCATAGCCGCCGTATGTATCGACGATAATTTTGCGACCAGTTAAACCAGTATCTCCAGCGGGTCCCCCGGTGACGAAGCGTCCAGTCGGATTAATTAAAATTTTGAAGTCAGTATTTAGCCCAAAACTTTGCACAACTGGAATCATAATTTGATGATGAATAAAATCCTTGAATTCTTCAAAATTAACATCTTCATTATGTTGAACTGACATTAAGACAGTGATGATTTTTGGTGATGAAGGATTTTGGTAATCGATGGTAACTTGCGACTTCATATCAGGACGAGCACCGGGGAAGTTTCCGGCTTTTCTCATTTGCGAGGCCGTTCTTACTAATTTATGGGCAATGACAATTGCTAAAGGCATATAACCTTCATTTTCGTCACTAGCATATCCAAACATTATTCCTTGGTCGCCGGCTCCTTGGTTAACAATGTCACCATGGTCGACCCCCATCTTGATGTCGGGGCTTTGTTGATTAATTCTCGTATCAATTTGACATGTGTTCCCATCAATGCCGATTTCTGGTGAATTGTAGCCAATATCAAGTAAGACCTTGCGGGCGATTGCTTCATAATCAGGATGATTTTTAGCGGTGATTTCACCACTGATTAAAACATAGTCTCTGGTTGCGAAAGTTTCGCAAGCGACCCGTGCATCCTTATCAAGGGCTAAAACGGCATCAAGAATCGCGTCACTAATTTGATCGCAAAGTTTGTCTGGATGGCCTTCACTGACGGATTCACTTGTAAATAGATGTTGTAATTGCATATAAATTCCTCTTTTCTAATAAAAAATTACTTTCTCTAAGGAAAGTAATTTAATATTATTACTTTTCCTCATTGCTCAGTTATTAACTGCTAGGGACAGCACTTACTCCATCGGAGAGTTGCTACTACATCATTACCCTGTGAATGTAGTTCTTAATAAGGTTACGGATAAGTTATTGTATTTTGATTTGCCTCTAAAGTCAATTAAGACTAGCAATCTAGACTAATTTAATTAATTCGCCTTCGCCATTACCGTTAAGTCCGGCGGCGTTAGCTTCATCAGTGTCAATATGCATTGCTAGTGCAAAATCATCCCGGACCCGAATAACTGTGTCAGCGAGAACAATTGAACGGTCAGGAGTATTGATTTTGACGGCAACTACTTCACCATTTTTAACATTAAATTCAGCCGCGTCTTTGGTTGTCATATGAATATGTCTTTTGGCTACAATTAGCCCTTCAGTTAACTCTAATTCACCGAAAGAACCAACTAATTTGATACCAGGAGTTCCTTTGATGTCACCACTTTCCTTGATTGGGGCAGTGACTCCGAGTGCACGAGCATCGGTGAGGCTGATTTCAACTTGCGAAGCTTTACGGCATGGTCCTAAAATTGAGACACGCTCCATTGAACCTCTTGGTCCGACAATTGTAAGTCTTGTCGTTGAGACAAATTGACCAGGTTGGCTGAGCGGAGCTCTTGATTCTAATTGAGCACCTTTTCCACATAAGACTTCTAGATCCGCTTGGGATACGTGAATGTGGCGGGCTGATGTTTCTACTAATATTTTACGCATAAATATCTCCTTTAATCATCTTTCGCTCACAATTATAACATAGTTAACTCCGTTTGGGCCTTATTCGCTCTACTTTTTGTAACAAAATAGCAATATAGATTATCTCTGTTTATGATTAGTCAAATCACAGCATTTTCCTTAACCCAAAACACTATTTATCGCCAAGTTATCTTATAAATAAGTCATTATCTAAATTATTAAGCATCATCTTTAGCTCTGCCAACGAGAGGCTTATTGAATTAAGTCTCTTAGTGTTATATCATATGATAATTATTATTAACGTATAAGGACAAATTATGAAAAAATTGCTCGCTAACAAACCCTTACTTTATGAAATCTTACGTTTTGTCATCGTTGGTGGTGTGGCCACGATCGTTGATTTTTTGATTTCCTCATTATTTCAATATGTTATTTTTACGACACCAGATGTGTGGATAATTTTAGGCTTTATCCCGATTACCGCATCTGTTTTGATTTCTACTCTCATGGGTTTTACTTTTGGGGTCATCGTCAACTATATTCTCTCAATTCTTGTTGTTTTTAAAGATGTAGAGAACAAAAAAACTAGTCGCTCGTTGCTTGGCTTTATAATTTTTGTCGGACTCGGGGCAATCGGCTTTATTATTAATCTAACAATTAAAGAACTAGGCAATATGATTATTAGTTTTGACAACCATTTTTTCTGGTTCGTCTTCGTCTTCGGGGTTGCGACCTTAATCGTATTAATATATAACTATATATCCCGAAAACTCATTCTTTTTCGCCCAAGTAAGAAGGTTTAAGAAAATTTAGTTGTTAAATCAATCCTTATTTTGGGGAATTTATCACTGAATTTACTAAATCGTATATTGTAATTTGTTTAATTATCAATTATAATTAATCACGTTATGCAGCCATGGCGGAATGGTAGACGCGTACGTTTGAGGGGCGTATGGGGAAGCTCGTGAGAGTTCAAGTCTCTCTGGCTGCACCATAACAAAAAAATAAGTTGACCTAGTCAACTTTTTTCTTTACTAATTTCGGTATTTTTCTCGAAATTAAAAGACTTTAGTATATAATGAAATAAGTTTATAGGGATTTATTTCCCAAATTGGAGGTATCATTTGAAAAACAAACCTGTGATTTCAAAAAATATGGTTTATCGTGTCCCACTTTATTTGACGGTCGCCCGCAATTTAGTCGCTGAAGGCCACAAGTTTATTACGGCGCCGATGATCGCGGCAATCACAACCATTAACGTTGAAACAGTCAAAAAAGATTTATCAATTATTTGTTCAACCCCCGGACATCCACGAATGGGTCGTGATGCACATACGCTCGTCAGTGAGATTGTCGAATTTGGCGTTTACACTCAACTAAGTAACGCAATCCTTATTGGCGCGGGCTCGCTAGGCCACGCCTTACTTTCTTATCAAAAATTTAATGACTGGGGTTTAAATATCTCCGCGGGCTTTGACACTAAGCCTGAAATTGTCGGTCGTGTCATTAATAAAATTAAAATTCATGATCTTGCCGACATTGATGCGATTGTTAAAGCAACCAATGCTGAGATTGCGATTATCACCGTCCCCGCCGAAGCCGCCCAAGATGTCGTTAACCTCGCGGTTAAAGCAAACATTAAAGCGATTTGGAATTTTTCACCAACTCATATCCATGTTCCTAAAAACATTATTTTACAAAATGAGAACATGGCTTCTTCGCTTTCACTCCTTAACTACCACTTAAAAGTTTCAAAACAAAAAGTTAAGAAAACTCGTAAAGTTAAATAGTAAATTTTTATAATAAGATGTTGATGAATAATCGCATCTTTTTTTTCAACAAAAAAGGGCCCGAAGGCCCTTAAGTACTTAATCAAATAATTCTTTATTAAGTTCTTTGATTTTGCGTTTAACAGGATTGATGACTTTCTTCACGTTTCCTTCGATAAATGGATTGCGTAACTTAGCATGTTCTAATAGTTCGACAAATGGATAACGCCCGCCTAATTTACAAAGTTTGACGTATTTATTCCAGGCTTTAGTTCTATTTGTAAACATTTCGGTCGCGAATTGGAAGGCTAAAACTTGCGCGAGTGTGTAATCAATGTAATAGAATGGGCTCGTAAAGATATGACCTTGACGAAGCCAGAATGTACCTTTTTCTAAGTATTTAAATCCGGTATATTTACGGGCTGGAAGGTATTTCTTTTCGATTTCGCGCCATTTTGCACATCTTTCTTCGTGTGTGACATTTGGATTTTCATAAACCCATTCTTGGAATTCATCAACACTCACACCATATGGAAGGAATTTGACCGCTCCTTCAATATGAGAGAGATGATATTTTTTATCTTCATCAAAGAATAGATGCATCCATGGCCAGGCAAAGAATTCCATCGACATTGAGTGAATTTCGCAGGCTTCAAGCGTTGGCATTCTATATTCAGGAACTTTAATATCACGTGATTGATATCCTTGGAAGGCGTGACCAACTTCGTGAGTTAAGACATCGACGTCTCCTTGCGTACCATTAAAGTTTGCAAAGATAAATGGTGCTTTATACCGTGGCATGTAGGTCATATAACCTCCGCCACGTTTACCGGCTCTGGCGTCTAAATCAAGCAGTTCGTTATCAACCATGAAATTAAAGAATTCATTAGTTTCTGGACTCATTTCATTATACATTGTCGTCGCTTGTTGGACCAAATATTCCCTGTCTCCACGTGGAGTTGGGTTTCCGTCAACAAAACTTTGCGAGAGGTCATAAATTTTTGGACTCTTAATGCCGGCGCGTTTGGCAATTTGTTTATATAAACGATTAACAAATGGCACAACTTCACGGTAAATTTGATCACGATAACCCTTAACATCTTCGGCGGTGTAATCAAGACGACCTAATTTGAGGTAGCCTAATTCAACGAAGTTCTTAAAGCCTAGTTTTTTGGCCATTTCATCACGCACTTTAACAAGCTCATCATAAATTTCACCTAGCCTTTGATCGTTTTTTTCAAAGAAACGGGTCGTTGCTTTAAACGCTGCTTTACGAGTTTCACGATCTTTATCTTGGGTGAATTTTCCCATTTGTGAAAGGTTATAGGTTTCACCATGGAATTTGATTTTAGCTCCAGAAATTAGTTTAGAGTATTCAGTTTGAAGTTTGGCTTCTTGCGCCATTAAATCCATAATTGAATCATCAAAACATTTGAGGGAGGTCTCAATCATCTTAAAAAGGTATTCTCCAAAGGTTTTTTCTAATTCCGCTCTAAATGGGGAAGCGACAATAAGTTGATTAAAGCGGTTTGAAAGTTGGCTAATATATGGATAGATTGTATCCAAATAATCATTAGCGTCACTAATCGCCTTATTTTTATAGTCTAAAGAGAAACGAATACTTATAATCGTAATATCTGTACCTAATTCATCTCCATAGGCTTGGATCTTTTTGATGCTCTTGGTTGCTTCTTGGACTGAAGTTGCTTTTGCAAATTCATCGATTAATGCACCAAAGTCTTTTTGAATGTCCTCTAATTTTGGGACATTTGTTGGATAATCACTAAATTTCATAATATCTCCTTTATGATTTTTTTATGTAAAATGCTGCGAGTTAATTTTACCACCTCAACGAAAACTTGTAAAAGCATAAGAAAAATAACAATTTGAGCACTTTAATTTAGTTAAATGTGATGTTCCTGCCTCATTCCAATCATTTGCGCAAAAACAATGAAGACGATTGTTTGACAGTTGAAGTTATAATTATCAACTATTTTGTTGTGTTTTAAAGCCAAGCGGCGATAGTTATTCATGTTGTTATCAATATTAGCGATGCGATTAGCAATCGAATCAATCTTGGCCTTGTCAGTTAATTCTGTAAAGTACTTGCGAGCTTTTTCTAAAGACCTGTCGATCGCTGCGTAAATTACTTCCCGGTCTTTTTCAATTAAGTCATCATTATCTTTTTCAAATACGAAGGGTTTAAATCTAAGTTCAACTCCATCCTCTTCCATACTGATTTTAATCGCGGCTAATTCTTCGTTTAATCCTCGTAAAAGGATATTAGTGGAGCGTCGAATCCGTTTATAATTTTTGCGGTAACCGAGCGAGAAATACAAAAAAATAGCTCCTCCAATGAGGTATAGTAAGAAGGCTGCTAAAATAATATAATGTATTGCTTTCATATACTCACAATTTTATCATTATGTAGGTAATTTTTCAATAAAACAAAAACGATCACGATAATTTCGTAAGGATTGTGTTTTTTGACTTTATATTCGCAAAGATGATATGATTATATAGAGGTATTTATATGGCATATAAACCAATTGTTGCAATTATGTACGACTTTGACAAAACACTTTGTGGGGAAGACATGCAAAACTATAGTTTCATTCCTGCGTTGGGGATGACTCCTCAAGAATTTTGGGGCGCAACTGGTAAATTTAGTGCTGAAAGTGGCGTTGAAAGAATCTTGTCTTATATGTATATGATGGTTAAACTTTCAAAAGAAAAGGGCATTAACCTCACTAAAGAATATTTATTTTCACTTGGTAAAGATATTAGATATTTTGATGGAGTTAGAACCTGGTTTAAACGTATTAATGATTATGGCGCCGCGCGCGGTGTCATCATCGAACATTATTTGATTAGTAGCGGCAACAAAGAAATTATTGCTGGCTGTGATATTGCTAACGAATTTAAGGAGATATATGCCTGTGAATTCCACTTCGATAAAGAGACTAAATTACCTGTATGGCCTAAATTAGCAATCAACTATACGGCTAAAACGCAGTTCTACTTCCGAATTTCTAAAGGTGTACTCGACGTTAAAGAAGATAACGCTGTTAATCGTAAGAGTGAAAAAAGACGAATTCCGCACAATAACATTATCTTTATTGGCGACGGGATGACGGATGTTCCTATCATGTATCTTGTCAAAAAAAATGGCGGGACTTCAATCGCTGTTTATCCAAAAAACGAGGAAGAAAAAGTTTCCTATCTAATCGAAGATGACCGCATTAATTTTAATTGCAGTGCCAACTACCGTGCTGGCTCAAAACTAGAAAAGATTATTAAATTACAAATTGAAAAAGTCAGTGTCACCAACGAATTAGAAAAACATCTCGATTAATTACTTAAAGCAGAAACTATTCTGCTTTTTTTTGTCTTTAAATTGAATAAAGCCCTCATAAGCCATATAATTTACGTGGAGACAAACTTTAATAACTCGTTTGTAAATTTTTAATGGAAAAAATAAGTGTAAATCAAATTATCGACGTGACAGTAGTTGCGCTTCGTGAATTCGGAGCGCTTATTTCGACTGCGGACGGTCAAAAGGGCTTACTTCATATTTCCGAAGTATCGCATTTTTTTGTTGCGGATGTTACTGACATCCTTAAAGTTGGCGAAAAGCTTATCGTTAAGGTTCTTGAAATCGACGCTAGTTCAGGCTTTATTAAAGTCTCGCTCAAGCAGATGAGCGCGCCCTCAGCAAAACGAGTAAAAAAGCACCGACAAATTGAAAAGATTGATGAAAATGAAATTGACTTCACTCCCCTTAAAGAGATGTTGCCAATTTGGATAAAAACTGCAAAGGAGCAAACCCATGATTAAATTAGATTTAAGTAATATTATTCTCCCCCTCGACCTGAAGGCTTATGAGGCTAAAGTCAAAAAAATCCACGCGATGATTGAAAACAAGACTGGTCAAGGAAATGACTATCTTGGCTGGCTCGCTTGGCCACTAAATTATGACAAAACGGAATTTGTTAAAATTAAAAAGAGTGCTAAATATATTAGAGATAACTTTGATATCCTCGTTGTCGCTGGAATTGGCGGATCCTATTTAGGAGCCCGCGCCGCGATTGAGGCCTTACAAGGTTTATATCATAACAACAAACTCGAAATTATCTTTTTAGGCCAAACTTTATCGGCCACTTATACCCAACAAGTTTTAAACCACCTCAAAGGGAAAAAGTTTGCAATTAACGTGATTTCTAAAAGTGGGACCACAACTGAGACTAGTGTCGCGTTCCGTCTGATTAAAGAATTACTTGAAACACAAGTTGGTAAAGAAGCTGCCCGTAAAGCGATATTTGCCACTACCGATAAGAGTGATGGCGCTCTTCGCAAGTTATCAACGCAAGAAGGCTATGTAAGCTTTGTTCTTCCGGGAGATATCGGCGGCCGCTACAGCGTTTTAACTGCCGTTGGCTTGCTTCCTATCGCCGCTGCCGGCTTTGATGTTGATCGCCTCATGCTTGGCGCCCTAGACGCTTTTAAAGACACCAACAATGATTCGCTCCTAGAAAATACTTGTTATCAATATGCCGTCGCTCGTGATTACTTATATAGACACAACTACAAAGTTGAAATGTTTGTCACATATGAACCTCAGTTTGCCATGATCACCGAATGGCTTAAACAACTATATGGTGAGAGTGAAGGCAAAGAGAAAAAAGGTTTACTACCTGCGAGTGTTAACTTCTCCACCGACCTTCATAGTCTTGGTCAATTTATTCAAGAAGGTTCACCAATTTTATTTGAAACAATTGTGTTTGTAAAAACTCCTAGTATTGATATTGCGATTCCTCATGATGAACAAGATCTTGATGGACTTAATTATTTGCAAGGCAAAAAACTTAGTTACGTCAACGAACAAGCGTTTAGAGCAACTCTTGATGCACACGTCAAAGAAGGTAAAGTTCCAAACATCGTAATAGAGCTTGATAAACTCGATGCTTATACTCTTGGCTACATCTTCTACTTTTTCATGCGCTCGGTCGCAATGAGTGGTTATTTACTTGAAATCAACCCCTTCAATCAACCTGGAGTTGAAGTATATAAACGTAATATGTTTAAACGCTTAGGAAAACCTGGTTTCTAGAAACATTTATATATAATTAAATGTGAAATTTGTGTGATTTATCATTGACTAACAAATTGTACAATGATATATTTATTAAGCATATAGCGGCGGTCCCGGATGTTTAGCTCAGCTGGGAGAGCATCGCCTTTACACGGCGGAGGTCGGGGGTTCAAGCCCCTCAACATCCACCACTTTGTATGCAACTTACCAATGGAGGAGTAGCGAAGTGGCCAAACGCAGCTGACTGTAAATCAGTTCCTTCGGGTTCGGTGGTTCAAATCCGCCCTCCTCCACCATTCTAAATTGGGGCATCGCCAAGCGGTAAGGCAACAGACTTTGACTCTGTCATTCCCCTAGTTCGAATCTAGGTGCCCCAGCCATTTTATATTACCTCCCGTTAGCTCAGTCGGTAGAGCACTTGACTTTTAATCAAGGTGTCACAAGTTCAAATCTTGTACGGGAGACCATCGCCCAGATGGCGGAATAGGTAGACGCACAGGACTTAAAATCCTGCGGTAGCGATACCGTGCCGGTTCAAGTCCGGCTCCGGGCACCA
>Ga0265295_1001341_pt1 | contig 43540 bp, 36 predicted proteins | sample Munlansysbiofilm_FD_192503 | JGI IMG/M metagenome (GOLD analysis project Ga0265295, IMG submission 192503) | Leachate microbial communities from a municipal landfill in Southern Ontario, Canada - Methane capture system biofilm | ecosystem: Engineered > Solid waste > Landfill > Unclassified ... | reverse complement strand
ATGGATTCCATTACCAATAGGAACTATTCAAACAAAAACAGGATTCATCTATCGATTGAATCCTGTTTTAATATTTTGATGCTAAAAATCAAGTTCTTTTTTTATCAAACAATCTAAAAATCCATGGTTTTGGAGGCGGGGCATCGTCATAGTAACCTCCATAATTATATCCGTAACCATATCTACCATAGCCATAGCTACCATAGCCATAATATCCACGATGTTTAACGTCATTTAAAGCAATCAATAAGTTCTTTATGCCTCGATTTTCATATAAATCATTCATAATATTATAAACCTGCCGGGTTGTATATTTCATACGTACAACAAAAACAACGGCATCACAGAATTGTGAAATATAGACCGCATCGCTAACCAACGCGACAGGAGGAGTGTCGATAATAATGATTTCGTATTGAGTTTTCAGATTATTAAGGAACTCTTTAAACACCTTAGACTCGAGCAATTGATTTGGATTTGAAGATACTGTTCCTGCAGGAATAATGTCAAGGTTGGCCACTTCGGTTTTAAATGTAATATCGCTTAATGATGCTTTACCAAGAAGATAATTAGATATTCCAAGATCATTGCTGATTCCAAACATTTTGTGAATTTTCGGTTTTCGTAGATCAAGTCCTAACAAAACTGTCTTTTTATTCAAAGAACCATATACACTGGCTAAGTTGATTGAACAAAAAGTTTTCCCTTCGCCACTCACTCCTGATGTTATCATAATCACTTTGCAGCCCTCTTCTCCGGTTATAAACTGAAGATTTGTTTTTATAGTTCTAAAGGATTCGGTAATAGATGACCGTGGTTTTTCGCTCACGATTAAATCGTAATCCGTAGCATTATGTCCTATGCTTCCTAAGATTGGAATTTTAGTATTCTCTTCGATCTCTTTTCGGTCATATATCTTCACATTTAAGAAGTCGGCTATGAAAATTATTAAAAGTGGCAACAAGGCTCCAAGCAAAACGCCAAGGATTAAGTTTTGCTTGTATTTGGGAGACAAGAAACGAACATTGCCATCTCCTGCAGCATCAAGAACACGGGCATCGGGGATATTGCTTGCCCTCTTTATTCCAGCCTCTGCGCGCTTTTCGAGCAGATAGGTATAAATATTATCATTGAGCGTAAATTTCCGCTTTATTCCAAGTAAAAGTCGTTCATTAATAGGTTGTTTTTTCAGGTCAACAACCACATTGGCGGTTCTAGTATTTATATCGTCAATTTTCATTTGTGCTTGATCCAGCATGGAATTAACACTCATTGCAAGACCTTCTTGCAATTTTTGAATCTGTTGTTCAAGCAGTTTTGTTTTCCCAACCTCCTTCCGTGTAGTAAACTCAAGCGTCTGTTTCTCACTGATCAATCGATTAACCTGAGTTATCATGCTTGTTAAAACTTGATCATTTATACCTGCTATTGTGGGAGCAATTATAGAAGTTTCGCTGCGCTCGGCATTAAGACTCTTTTTCAAATATTCCAGATACTTGAATTTCACGGTCTCTTCGGCCAACTCCGTCTGCAATTTTTCATAATTCAAATATAAAGCCTGCCCCTCGCGAGAAATATCGATTACGTCATTTTCTAAGCGAAAATTTTGAAGGGTCATTTCCGTTTTAAAAAGGGAGTCAGTTATATTTGAAATTTGTTCATCAATAAACTCAATTGTATTGATTGCAATTTTATTCTTCTCCTCTAGCCCCTGTTGAATATAAGTCTCCGTCAGTTTATTAAGATAATCCATCTCCTTTTCAGGAACAAATCCAGAGGTAGAAAGCTCTAAAATTGTCCCTTTTTCGGATAGTGGGTTTATTTGCAACTTCGATCGATATTGACTAACCAATCGATCAAGAGAATTAAAATAAACAATATATTGATCATAATTCTTAATCTTATGATTATCCGCGTTTGTCTTTATAACTCGAAACTTAAAGAGATGATTATGAACCCATTCATCAAATCCAACAATAAAAGAAGTGTCAAGAGCTTCAATTTCGATATTAATCAAACTATCTTCTATAAATGTTAATGAGAAGGAAGTTTTAGTATTTTGATTTACTGTTGTATCACATTCTATATAAAATGCAGTTGGTTTGTATATCTCCGAACTTCGAATCCTGCCAATACCAATATAAGTAATGCCAAAATCGAGTTGATTTAGTACTTTCGCATTCAGATTATAGGATTTAAGAATCTCCATCTCATTCTCCAGATTCTTTCCCTTTTTAATCATATCCAGACCTTCGATTAAACCACCATCGAGATAGGAAGCGCGTTCGTCGATTGTTAGAACAATTGATGTTGATACGCCATAAACCGGATTACTATATCGGTTAACTAAATAAGCTAAAGTGAATCCAACTAAACTACCCAAAAGCAACCAATACCAATTAAAAAGTATTTTAAATAAATACTTTTTAATATCAATGGAATCATCTTCTTGGAAATTATTGTGCAAATCGCTTTTCATGGCATCTATGGACTAAATAACATTTACTATTTAATAAAACTTAAAACTAAAATAAAGGTAGTAATTGTACTTAACAAAAGAGAATACAATGGTATATTATCTCTAACTGCCTGGTATTTAAGAGGCTTAACATATATAACATCATTTGGATAAATGTAGTAAACAGGGCTTGATAAGGATTCAATATCCCCTAAATTTATTTTATAATTGGTTGTGACATTGTTTAAGGTTCGTAGAACTGTTATTTCATTTCTATTTCCGTTATTCTCGATATCTCCGGCTTTGGCCAAGACATCAAAAATGGTTGCATTTGGCTGATATATGGGAAAAACACCTGGTCGAGCAACCCCTCCAAGAACAGTTACTTTATAATTCACCAACCGAACAGAAACCGTAGTTTCAATGACACTCTCATCTATTATCTGCTGTAAATGATTCTCAAAATCACACACCGTTTTCCCGGCTGCCTTTATTGTCCCAACTACGGGAAGTGTAACTGTGCTGTCGGAAGAAATTAAATAACTTGTCAGATATAAAGAAACTTCATTGGCATTGACAAGTCGATCTTCGTTTTGAGTTTGAAAAAGGGCATTTATTTGCAAATCATTGGACAATATTCGAATAAACAACGCATCGTGTGGTGTGAGAATGTAATCCTTATATAGTAAGTTTTCTTTCTGATTAACGTTGGTCTTTAAGTAAAGTAAATTGTCATATTTAACGCAACCTGCGAAAAATATAACTATCAATGCCAAAATTACACTTCTATATCTCATCGGTTTAAAATTTCGTTGTTTCATTCTAATAATGCAATGATCCCATGCGAAGTTGATTCAAAAATGAATTTGCCCATGAATCATTGACATTGTCAATTCATTAATTTCTCACAAATGTATGAAAATTCGGATTCGCCTTTTCATAATATGCCCCTTATTTTGTTTACAAATATATTCCAAATATAACCTGTTACAAAAACAATTACATGAAAACAACTCATTGATTGACAAATCAGCTATTATTTAGAAAATCACACTCGACAATGAGAGTGTTTCAATAAAAATTCGTATTGAGACATCAACATTGTTCACAAAAAGACTGTCGTACTTATGAAAGATCTCTTTTTTAGTAAGCTGTGAGAAGGGATTTAAATATCCTTTCATAAGATCTAACAGTACGACAGTCTATTTTATATAAGATTGATTACTCTATTCCGTGTCAACAACTTTAAACATGGACACATCGTCTAAATCGCAATTTCTAATGTAATCGTTATGGTGACGATTTTCAGCTGCGCCCAACTTAATGAAAATTCGAGCATGTTTTGAGAATTCCTCATTGCGGGTGCTATCAATAACTAACAACCAACCCATAATAATGTTTCCTGCCATTTCAACTAACCGTCGGGCATGAAAATCAAGGTATTCGGAGTTTTCAGCTTTATTCTTAATCTCCTCAACATATTTGGCTGCTGCTTCATATTCAGCGGCCATCTCTACTAATCGACGCTTTAGTGGTTCATTTTCCGGTTGAATTGTAGTTTTCTCATATTCATGGATTTGCGCCAGATATGCACCTGTAACAACTCCACGAATTGCAGCCACAACCTGTAATTGAGTAGTTCCCTCATAAATGGTTGTGATACGAGCATCGCGATAAATACGTTCAATAGCATAGTCCTTCATAAACCCAGAACCACCATGAATTTGCAATGAATCGTAGGCAATTTGGTTGCAATACTCACTTGATGTTAATTTCAATAGTGGAGTAAATACGTCGGCCAATTTTTGGTATGCTTTTAAATCTTGACGCTCTTCGGGTTCTAGTTTTCTAGTATTTGACACATACCCTAACGCTTTATAAACATCAACAAATCGGGTTGTTTCATATAAAAGAGAACGGATTGCTTTCGTTTTCGCATCCATATTAGACAACATTTCATAAACTGCTGGAAAGCGGTTAATGGTTTTGCCAAATTGGGCGCGATCAGCGGCATAGGCTAACGCCTCGCGATATGCTGCTTCGGCAATCCCAACCGATTGTGCACCAACGCCCAAACGGGCACCATTCATGAGTGACATCACATATTTTATCAACCCTAATTTACGATCTCCCACCAATACTGCTGGTGCGTTTGTAAACACGAGTTCGCATGTTGGAGATCCTTTAATTCCGAGTTTATTTTCAATGCGTCGTACAATAACAGCATCGTCAACTTTGTCGTAAACAAAAAGAGACAACCCGCGACCATCGCTTGTTCCTTCTTCGGAACGGGCAAGTACGAGGTTTATTTCAGCGTCACCATTGGTAATAAAGCGTTTAACACCATTTAACTTCCATGTTTTTTTTGCTTCGTCGTAGGTTGCTTTTAACTGAACTGCCTGCAAGTCGCTCCCTGCATCGGGTTCCGTTAAGCCCATGGCTGCTGTTGCGCCTTCATTAAATCGAGGTAAGTATTTATCTTTAATCTCATCGGAGGCAAATTCGTGGATGGTTTCGGCACAATCTTGCAATCCCCAGATGTTGGCAAATCCGCCGTCGGCTCTTGAAACCAGTTCGGCAGCCATTACATAGGGAACCATGGAGAAATTCAATCCATTATATTTTCGAGGAAGCGACATGCCAACAAGTCCAGCTTTTGTCAATGCTGCATGATTTTCGGCTGTCCCTCGTGCATAAACCACACGATGGTTTACAACGGAGGGTCCTTCCTGGTCAACTGATTCTGCATTTGGAGCAATTGTGTTGCCACAGATATCTCCAACGATCTCTAGAACTTTATCGTAACTGTCAATAGCATCTTCAAAATCAACAGGAGCATAATCGTATAAATCTTTTTCAGAATAGTTGTTCTCTTTAATGGCAACTATTTTTTTCATCAACGGATGCGTTAGATGAAATTTCATGTCTGAATTATCGGTATAGAAATTAGCCATTGCTTTATGTTTTTCTTATTTTATTTACTGTTTTTCTTATATGCCTTAATCATTTTAGGTATGATTTCGCTAACACTTCCGGTTATTGCATAATCGGCAATTGCGTTGATTGGGGCGTGTGGATCTGTGTTAATTGAGATAATCATTGCTGATTCGTCCATTCCAGCGCGGTGCTGAATTTGTCCTGAAATTCCACATGCGATATATAATTTTGGACGGACGGTTATTCCTGTTTGTCCAATTTGACGTTCATGGTCAGCATATCCTTCGTCAACTGCTGCACGAGAAGCGCCCACTTCACCTCCTAAAACGTCGGCTAGTTCATAAAGCAATTTGAAATTCTCTTTCGATCCTACTCCGTATCCTCCGGCCACAACAATTGGTGATCCTTGGATATTGATTTTTCGTTTTTCGATGTGTCGTTCTATTATAGAAACCACAAAATCGGCATCAGTAAGAATTGGTTTAACATCAATATTTTTAATTTCGCCCTTATATGCGACATTAAACACCTCTTTTTTCATTACGCCTTCCCTTACGGTTGCCATTTGTGGGCGACAGTCGGGATTAATAATTGTAGCAATAATGTTTCCTCCAAAAGCAGGACGAATTTGATACAACAAATTCTCATACACTTTATTGGCCTTTTTATCTTCGTGATTTCCAATCATCAACGAAGTACAGTCGGCTGTTAAACCACTTTTCAATGCAGAAGAGACTCGTGGACCAAGGTCCCGACCCACTGAAGTTGCTCCCATAAGGGCAATTTGTGGTTTTTCTTTAGCAAAAAGATCGTTAACAATTGCTGCGTATGGCAATGTTAAATAGTGTACTAATCTTTTATCATCGGCGATGTGAAGAACATCGACACCATAGGGTATTATTTGTTGAGCTATATCATTCAATTTATAACCAATGGCTATAGCTTCCAGCTTACAGCCCAATTGAGTAGCCAGCGATCTTCCCTTTGTCAAAAGTTCAAGACTCACATCTGCTACTTGGCCATCTTCTATTTCGCAAAATACAAACAAGTTGTTCACGGTAATTTAATTTTTAAGTTTAACCTTCAATTAACCTATTGTATGGTTTTTAATTAGCTCAACCATCATAGCCTCTATTTCCTGATCGTTATTTCCAATCGTCATAGACTCTTTAGCTTGTAAAACCACATTTTCAATGTTTTTCACTTTGGTTGGTGATCCTGTTAATCCCAACTGAACTAAATCGGCTTGTACGTCGATTACACTAAGCTCAGGAATTTGCAAGTAGGGTCTTGAGTTGTATAATTGCAAATAGTCTTCCGTAGCATCTTGCATTTCAGAAACAGTTTTCGCATGCTTAAATTTCATTGTATGCTTTGCATTACGAGGTCTGCAATCAGGTGCTGAACTTGTTACCGTTATTACTAATGGCATTTTAGCTTTCACAATTTCAATTCCTCGTTCCAAACGTCTTTTGATTGTAATTTCGTTCCCTTTTACATTCAGAATTTCCTCGGCATAGGTAACCTGAGGCAGATTCAGTTTTTCGGCAACTTGAGGTCCAACTTGGGCTGTATCGCCGTCAATGGCTTGACGACCAGCAATTATTACATCAAAAGCGCCAATTTTCTCAATGGCTTTTGAAATGGCATACGATGTTGCTAGCGTATCGCTTCCAGCAAATGCGCGATCGGTTAATAAAAACCCATTATCAGCTCCGCGATAAAGACCTTCCCTAATTATTTCAGCTGCTCGACCTGGTCCCATTGTTAAAACTGTTACCGTAGTTCCAGGAACACGGTCTTTCAATTCAAGGGCTTGTTCAAGCGCATTCAAATCCTCCGGATTGAATATCGCTTCTAATACAGCACGATTTACAGTACCATCGGCTTTCATGGCATCTTTCCCGACATTTCGAGTATCCGGGACTTGTTTTGCCAACACCACAATTTTTAATCCACTCATCTGTTTTCTTGTTTTATACTTATTTACAGAATAATTTCATTTTATTTTAACACGCACGATTTCTAATCACGCATTTTACGAATCGACAAAGATAGAATTTTACTGTTTAGTTTATGGATGAACAATCAAAATCCATGTTAATAAAAATATCTGTTAATCGATATTTCATCTCTTTTTCTTTGGCAATACAGGCTCCAATGGAGAATTCACACGTCTGATATTTCCGCTCTGTTGATCAAATTCGATCTGATATTTATTGCTATTAAGAACATCAATGGGCAATTGATATACATTTCCCAATTGATTTATATATTGTTTAGACATGCTGATTGGCTTATCGCCCACTTTCAATATTACATTACACAATGCCGGAATTCGATATACCGGTCCCCCAGGAGTAATTCGCTGGTCAATAAGTGGGTCATAACTATCGTAATTCAGTTCAACAATAAAATGTTGATTCTTATTATTATTGGCATACTGTTGTGTTGGCAAAATAAGTGAAACCCCTGACTCGTCGTCAAAATAGCAAAGCACTTTCGACAAGGGCGTTTCAGTTTCATGTTTTGGTGTATAGGTAAAGGTGTAGGTATAGGTAGTATCTTTTGCAACTCCAGTGAACAATTCCACATAGCGTTTTTCCACATCATACATCTCTTTTATGGTCGCTTCAAGGGATCGACCATCGGGAAATACCTCATAAAGTCCAGCGACCAACTCAAAGCGCAAGGTTTTTAAGCGAGTTATAAAATCCGCCGCTAATCGGGCAAGTTCTTCTTCGTTTCGTTTCGACTTAACATACTCTTTTACAGGGACTTTAACGACACTTGAATCCGTTTTAATTTCACGATAAACGGTCTGGATCTCCTCGATAAGAATTTTCTGCATTCCTAAGTCAATAAAAAAAACCTTTAAATCTTTAGGTGATGGTATGTTTTCGGTTATCATCTCCGATATCTCATTCAATTCTATATCGGTATTGATTCCTGCTAAAACGTTTTTATCGGTAACCACAAAACTTGGCAAGGATTCGGAGTTATGAATATAACAATACCAATTTGCTGAATCTTGAACAAAATGAGTTTTTACGTTGACGTTTACAATTTCAAAACGTTTGGAATTTCTTTCAATAATGGCAGTATTAATCAATCCCAAAAATCGCACTCCATAATCGGCATAAGGCCCTTTAATTTTTTGAGTTTGCTTTACAGTAACCTCAAATTCGAGCATTGTTGCTGGCAAATTGTACATAAACAAAGCCGGTTCTTTTGCGTCATTATAGGATACTATATATGGCTTAACAAGCTCATTCGTAGTCTTGCAGGCAATAAAAAAAACCACCATTGCAATTAAAAACAACAATTTTTTAATCATAACTTTCTTTTGAACTGACAAATATACACTTTTCAAATGAATTGCACTATACTCACTGTGTTAATGACTTAAAAGCACCCCCAATATTCTCAATTATATCACTGGCAATAAGGCTCTCAAACGATTGCTTACCAAGTGCTTGCATTCCAGCCATGCCATGCAGCCACACTCCCATTTGCGCTGATTGCAAAGCCGAATATCCAGATGATCTAATCCCTGCAATCATGCCCGTTAAAACATCGCCACTGCCGGCAGTTGCCATTCCGGGATTGCCAGAATTGCTGAACCAAACAACCCCATTCGTATCAACAATTGCCGTATTTGCACCTTTTAAAACTGTTATCACTTTGTGTTTTATGGAGAAAAGAATTGCCTTTTGCAACCGTTCAAAACTATTGGAACTTGGGCCTACCAACCGGTCAAATTCTCCAACATGAGGAGTAATAATACTATTTTCAGGAATTATCTCCAAAAGATCGGATCGTCGAGACAAAATGGTAATTGCGTCAGCATCAAGCACAAATGGACATTTCAGTGTTTTCAGTATTCCCTCGAAACGAGTTTCGACATCTTTACTCAACCCAATCCCCGGACCAATGGCTATAATTGAGAATTTCATAGCAACCTCATCAACAAAAAGAGACTCGAATGGCAAAATCATAGCCTCCGGGAACGAATTATGGATTATGGAATCCATTTGTCGATTATTCGCTTCAACGCTCAACAACGAAACCAATCCGGCTCCGGAACGCAAACACGCCTTTGAAGATAAAAGAGCTGCGCCATATTTACCTTGGCTACCAGCGATTATCAAGGCGTGGCCGAATGTTCCTTTGTATGAAAAGTCGGAACGCTTCTTCAATAATAATTTCAAATCCTGATTTTGCAACAAGTAATAATTTGTTTTTGCCTTTTGGAGTCCTTCGAGATGCAAATTAATATCAACAATGCGAAATTCACCTACAAACAGTTCGTTTTCGCTGAACATTAGCGATAATTTGGGCACTTGTAGGGTCAATGTGTAATTCGCCATTACAATTGCACCTCTATTTTCACTATTATTGGCATCAACCAAACCCGTTGGCATATCGATAGAAACCACGGTATTGTCCAGATTATTAATATAATTCACAACCTCTAAGTAAAATCCTTGAACGAACCGAGACAAGCCGGAACCAAATATCCCGTCGATAACAATAAATTCGGAATCAAATGGAATAATGTCCTGAATTGAACCAAGATGTATATATGGTATATTTAATGTGTCCAATTTTTGCAAATTAGTAGAACAATCGGTCGAATATTTGCGTCCCTCATTGACTACATACAACTGAGCATTAAAGTCCTCAACGGACATTAAACGATATAAGGCAACGGCATCGCCACCATTGTTTCCTGGGCCGGCAAAAATCACAAATTGTTTGTGTCCTGGAAATAAACATCTTATCTCTTTTAATAAAGATAACGCTGCGCGTTCCATTAAATCGATGGATGCGATTGGCTCGTTAACAATTGTATAAGCGTCAACTTCTCGTATTTCTTTACTAGTTAGTATTTTACACATCATATTTAACCTTTGAAACTGAATGAATTACAAATATAAACACCCTATTTCACAAAATCGACTTGGGAGAGGAAAAAATATATTATATTTGCGCCCAAAGAACAATTTAAAACTAAAAACAGAAGATTATGTTTAAAGGACACCCTAAAGGGCTTATTGCCGCGGCATTAGCAAACATGGGAGAGCGATTTGGCTTCTACACTATGATGGCTATTTTAGTGCTATTTTTACAAGCAAAATTTGGATTGAATGGAAAAGATGCGGGTTTAATCTACTCAGTATTTTACTTCTCTATTTACATTCTTGCGTTTGTAGGAGGTCTTATTGCTGACCGTATCCGCAATTACAAAGGAACTATCTTTGCTGGATTAATCATCATGGCATTAGGTTATTTTATAATTGCCATTCCCACAGGAACTCCCGTTCCCGAGAATGTATATACCCTTATGTTGGTATTAACATGTGTCGGTTTATTTGTTATTGCTTTTGGAAATGGTCTTTTCAAAGGAAACCTCCAAGCCTTGGTTGGTCAAATGTATGACAATGAAACATACGGAAAAATGAGAGACTCTGGTTTTTCATTATTTTATATGTTCATTAACGTAGGGGCAATTTTTGCACCCTTTACAGCAATTGGTATTCGTAACTGGTGGTTAAACAGCAAGAATTTATTATATGATGCAAACTTACCGGCTTTATGTCATAAGCAAGTTCAAGGAACACTCGAATCGACAAAAATAATGGGTTCTGGTATTTTAGATAACGCACAAGGATTGGCAGAACAAGTATTTGCACTGGATCCAATTTCACGATTTCAAACATTAGCTACAAAAATCAATAGTGGCGTTATTGATAATTTGACCGATTTTGCAAGCAACTACCTAAACGTATTTAATACTGGATTTCACTACGCTTTTGGAGCAGCTATTGTTGCAATGGCGATTTCGGTAATTATATATTTATCCAACAAGTCGAAATTCCCGAACGTTCAGAAAAAAGACGCAAGCTCAGGTAACGCAACAGCGAATGGTTCAGAAATGAGCATTGCAGAGATAAAACAACGCATGTATGCTTTATTCGCAGTTTTTGGAATCGTTATTTTCTTCTGGTTTTCGTTTCACCAAAACGGTTTAACGCTAACGATGTTTGCGAGAGATTACACCGACTTAAGTGGCATTGCCATTAATTTAGGAATCGTAACAATTGAAGGAGCGGAAATATTCCAATCCATAAATCCTCTTTTCATCGTACTTCTCACCCCAATTATTATGGGAATTTTCGGATGGTTGCGAAGCAAAGGAATGGAACCTTCCACACCAAAGAAAATTGCTATTGGTATGGGAATCGCAGCAACCGCATATATTGTAATGTCGTTCGGCTCATTTGGTCTTCCATTATTCGGCGAAATTGAAGGGGCTCCACTCTCGGATGCCAATAAAGTTACTCCGTTTCTGCTCATTGGAACCTACTTTATATTGACCGTTGCCGAGCTATTTATCAGTCCATTAGGAATATCATTTGTTTCGAAAGTAGCTCCGCCCCAATACCAAGGAATTATGCAAGGTGGTTGGCTAGGTGCAACTGCTTTAGGAAACCAGCTTCTATTTATTGGAGCTATTCTTTACGAAAGCGTTCCACTATGGTTAACATGGAGTGTTTTTGTTACCGCTTGTCTGTTGTCCATGATCACGATGCTATTCATGGTTAAATGGCTTGAAAAAATAACTAAGTAATTAATTATAAAGAAGATACAGAAATGAAGAAATTATTGTATATCATAAGCTTAGTCGCACTTGTTATCTCTTTTTCGTCATGTAAAAAAGAAGATGCCGCTAAAGATGTTGACAACAGCATAACAAAATTAAAACTCTTCAATAATAAGTTTCAAGAGTTAAATAGCGACAGTGTAATTTCAAGAGACGGCGAAAACTCTGATTATGAAACGCTAAAAGCACTTGCTGTGGACTATTATGAAAGTATGAATAAAATTAATAGTCAGATAGAAGAAGAGCGAAAAGCAATAGAAAAAGGCGAAAGTGGAGATGGATATATAGACGCATATAAAAAAGCGTTGGACGAAAAACAGAGCGAAATAGAAGCCGCCACAACTGAATTTACTGAGAACTTAAATATGTTAAAATAATTAGTTTTCATAAATTATTAAGCGAGGAACACAGTTAAGGTGTTCCTCGCTTTTTCATTCAATATAACTCAACTGTTAACAGAATGCTAATGTAACACGAAATTCTTTTTTTTGCACTAAATTTGACTTACTTTTATATCGATAAAAAACAATTTTGTATTTATCGTGTCAAATAAAGAACAAGAAAAACAAATCACTTAAAACACAACACCGTGAAAAACAGACTTTTAACTCAATTATTATTAACGGGCATAATTTTCATCATATCAACAACTGTTTCCCTTGCTAAAGCCCCCTCATGGGCCGACAAAAAGGCGGATAAGGAATTTGTATATGGTGTTGGAATGGCATTTAAAAACAAAAACCCAAAAACTGTGTATCGACAAACCAGTGAAAGATACACAAACGATTATGTTGAAGATGCGCGTCAAAAAGCACTTAAAAATCTAGCTGAAGCAATTAGCGGAGTCAATATATCCGGTGATAGCGTAAACCCTGAATTCGACATTGAACCAACTCGATTAAAAGGTTTTGACATATACAAAATTGAAGAAACCAAATACGAATATTGGATCTGCGTGCGATTATCCCATGAAAACGCCGAGAAAATGCGTGCGGAAATTAAAGTTGAAAAAGCGCGTAAAAACTTAAAAGAAGGAAAAAAAGAATTAAAAAAGACCGCATTTGACGAAGAATTTAATTAACTTTCAAATCAAATGCAGATCGAATTTTAAAGGCCCCATTATGTTTTACTGGGGCTTTTTTGTTGAAAAGGAAACCAAAAGCATAATTTACTAATCTTGGAGCCATGAAAGTTAAAGGTACCGCAGTAAAAACAATCCCTGAATTTATTACAGCTTGTCATAAAGAGCACTACTCAGAATGGATTAATGCACTTCCTCCTGAGTTAAGAAAAATATTTACGAATATCGTAAAAGCCTCCGATTGGTATCCTATTGAAGATGCCATTATAATTCCTACTCGGATAATGTCAAAATTGATATACAACGATAATACGAAAGGAGCATGGGAATGTGGCAGTTACAGTGCTAAAATTACCCTAAATGGCATTTATAAATTATATGTAAAGATGAGTTCGCCTGGTCATATTATTGACCGAGCCGGCAGAATTCTGCAAGCATATTATGATCCATCGGAATTGAAAGTGGTTAGTAAAGGCAAAAATCACGTAACCTTGAATATCACAAAATTCTCAAAATCCGATGCCGTTACAGATGCACGAATTGCCGGATGGATGGTACAAGCACTGGAATTATCGGGATGTACAAATGTGAAACTTGATATACCACAATCTATAAGTAAAGGCAACCCTTTTACAGCATTTGTGATGACATGGGATTAAAAAAGGAAGCACATTCAACAAAAACATTGAGTTACACTCACAAAATCAAGTGGAAGCCTTTTCCTACGAGATGGGAGTGAAATTAAATTCCAGAGTTAGAATGAAACACATGTCAGCGTTTCACACGTCATTTTCAACAATATTATAAAAAGAAGTCTCCGAATGTAAACTAATTTGAATGCTATAAAACAGAGTCCAACAATTTAGATCAATCCCATAAAATCAGCCATTGCAACATTAAACGTAATGGCTGATTTTTCATTTAGAAACGGGAATTGACTTGCACAAGATTTACAAAATTCGTTTCTTTGTGTAGTTTTCAACTATATTCATATGCGTTTTATTATGATTGATTTTTTAAAAAAAGAACGTTTAATTCTTCTTCTTTATTTATTTGTATTTGCTACAGGTTTAGCAATTATGTTTATTTCAGAAAAAACAGCAATACACCTTTTTATAAATCAACATCATTCATCTTTACTTGACTTTTTCTTCAAACTTACCAGCCATCTTGGAGAAGGACTTTTTGCTATTGGGGTTGTAATTACACTTTTATTTATACGATATCGATACGCCATAATTCATTTTCTTTCCTTTGCCATATCCGGACTTTTAGCCCAATTTTTCAAACACTTGATCTTCCCTAATTGCGATCGACCAAAGGTGGTTTTTGAAGGCATTGCGGAACTGCGTTTTATAGAAGGTATAAAAGTTGCTTCGTATTACAGTTTTCCCTCGGGACATACAACAACGGCCTTTGCCATATTCATTGCGATGTCATTTATGGTAAAATCAAACGTATTAAAATGTTTCTTTTTACTATGCGGGGTGCTGGTTGGCTATGCTAGGATGTATCTATCACAACATTTTTTAATCGATGTAACCTTTGGGTCGCTTTTAGGTACAGTTTGTGCCATACTCATTTTTTACTTTTCAACTGAAAACAAAAATCCAAAACTCGATTTGTCGCTTTCATACCATATCAAGCAAGTTCGATTAAAAAACAGAGTAAAATGAAACTATTAACCCAAATTGACCGCAATTATCTCATTATTTTTGTATTAAGTTCGTTGATTTTCATTCCATTTTTAGGACAAGTGCATTTATTTGATTGGGATGAGATCAATTTCGCTGAATCGGCACGAGAGATGCTTGTATCGGGAGACTTTTTAACGGTTCAAATAAACTTTGAAGCTTTTTGGGAAAAACCACCTCTTTTTATTTGGATGCAGGCATTATCGATGTCGATTTTTGGCGTTAATGAGTTTGCTGCGCGTTTTCCAAATGCCATTTGTGGCATTGCAACCCTACTGATTTTATATGCCATTGGTAAAAAAACAAGCAATAAACAGTTTGGAATTATATGGGTTCTTGCGTATGCGGGATCTATACTCCCCTTTTTATACTTTAAAACTGGGATTATCGATCCGTGGTTTAATCTGTTTATATTTCTTGGAATATACTTCGCAATAAATTACACCGATTCCGATTTTGTTGGTTCCAAATCAGTGCAAGCCACGCTGGCAGGCCTAGCAATAGGACTGGGAATACTGACCAAAGGTCCGGTTGCCCTATTAATATTCGCCATTGTTGGAATTGTACTATTAATCATAAAGCGATTTAAAATAAAATTCACATTAAAAGAGATTGCTCTCTTTACCATAGCATTAATTCTCACGGGAGGGTTTTGGTTTATTTTGCAAATCATGGTGGGAAATTACACCATTCTTGCCGACTTTATAGAGTATCAAATTAGACTCTTTAAGACACAAGATGCCGGACATGGGGGTTTCTTATTGTATCACTTTGTTGTTGTTTTCCTTGGTGTTTTTCCGGCTTCGGTTTTTGCACTGGGAGGATTTCGCAAACAAAAAGAACTATCAACGAGCGAAGATCATTTCCGGTTGATTATGGTTATTCTTCTGCTCACGGTGTTGATTCTTTTCACCATCGTAAAAACCAAAATATTACACTACTCATCGCTCGCTTACTTTCCAGTGACCTATTTAGCGGCAAGATTCATTAACAGCGTGCTAAAAAAAGAACAACGAATTCCCATGTGGCAAAATAGTCTAATTGCATTTCTTGGGTTTTCCCTAGCCTTACCCATGTTCGGAATTTCAATGTTCAATAAAATCAAACCGTGGCTGCTCCAAGAAGGGAGAATAAAAGACGATTTCGCAGTTGCCAATTTGGGGGCAGATGTAGTTTGGACAGGATTTGAGTTTATAATTGGTTTAATTCTATTATTTGGTTTATTTCACTACTTTCGGAAAGCAAACAAAACACCTAAACAAGGGTTATTAGTTCTCTCTATCAGTTCGATACTATATATAAATCTGACACTGCTTTTCGTAATTACCAAAGTAGAAGGATATACCCAAAATGCAGCGATTGAGTTTTACAAAACACTCCAAAACAAAGACGTTTATATTGAAACGCTGGGATTTAAAAGTTACGCCCACCTTTTCTACACGCAGAAAAAAGAAGTGGAAGAGCATCGTTCAAGAAATAAAGATTGGCTTTTGAAGGGCGACATCGACAAGGATGCCTATTTTGTATCCAAGATTACCAGTATGGATAACCTATTAAAATTGTATCCAACTTTATTGGTGCTTGACGAGAAAAACGGATTTGTATTTTACAAAAGAAAACATTAAGTAAAGCGTTATGATATTAGATAAAATAGTAACTGTAGTGCTTCCTGCATATAATGCAGCACAAACATTGGAAAAAACCTACAATGAAATTCCTTTTGACATTGTGGATCACGTAATTTTGGTTGACGATTGTAGCAAAGACAACACCCTCGAAGTTGCCAAGAAAATTGGAATAGAGCACATTGTACATCACGAGAAAAACCAAGGATATGGAGGAAATCAGAAGTCGTGCTATAAAAAAGCACTCGAGCTTAACTCCGACATCGTAATCATGCTACATCCTGATTATCAATACACACCAACTCTTTTGCACTCCATGAGCTACATTATTGCAAACGATGTTTATGATGTCGTTTTGGGATCGCGCATACTTGGAGGCGGCGCACTTCGCGGAGGGATGCCAATTTATAAATATATTGCTAACCGAGGACTTACCCTATTTCAGAATATCTTAATGGGTCAAAAACTCTCCGAGTATCATACAGGCTACCGAGCATTCTCGGGCAAAGCTCTTCGATCCATTGATTTCTCACTAAACTCCGACGACTTTATATTTGACAATCAAATGATTGCTCAATTATTCTACCAAGGATTTGAGATTGCTGAAATTACCTGTCCAACAAAATATTTCGAAGAGGCATCGTCCATAAATCTTCGACGAAGTATTAAATATGGATTGGGAGTATTAGGAGTCTCTTGCCAATACTTTTTACACAAAAGAGGCATTGTTAAATACAAATATCTTGGGAAGAAGGGTTGAAAATAATTTCACATATCGTCGTCAACCTGCCCCTGCAATACGGCAATCGCTTTCAGAACCAATTCCGATTCGTATCCACGGCTATACAATGATTTAACGGCTTTATATTTGGAATCATAATCCTTAATTGCCGCTTTGTGTCGAGATTGAATTAAATAGGTAATTTTATCCAGATACTCTGTTTCATCAATATTCAATAATGCTTCACTGATTGTGGACGATGCGATGTTTTTCATTTTCAAATTGGCGCGAATCTTAATCCTGCCCCAAAGTTTTAGTTTTACGGCATCGTTAACATACGCACGGGTATATCGATCATGATCAATAAATTTGTCGGCGTACAAGGCATTAATAACATCGTTAACAACAGCGGGTTCAGCGTGCCAATCGACCAACTTTTTCCGAACATCGAACTCACACTTCTCCGATCGGGAACAATAATCCATTGCCTTATTCAATATTGCGTTTAAATGATCATTTTCCATGGCGAATATTTGTAATGTCGTTGGTTGCAATGTGGCTCTTTTTTAATCCGCAAGCCTTTACAAATCGGGGTTTATCGCGAAAATCGTTAATCACAATTACCTCATTAAAATATTGCTCGAATACCAATTTAGTTTCATAGCCCAAAACCTCGTTAATCTCCACAAAAACAACGCCTTGACTACTCAACAAGGAGACTGATTCTAAGGCAATTGCTTCGTAAAACTGCAATGAATCGTCGTTGGGCACAAAAAGAGCCAAATGAGGTTCATGATCGGTAACATTTTTATGCATTAATCGTTTCTCAGCATCGGTAACATAGGGCGGATTACTGACAATTAAATCAAACTTTTGATCGTAAAATGAGACAGGAAGTTCAAAAATATTGTGTTCCAAAATCTGAATATCCGCTTTATGCGTATCGCAATTCATGGTTGCTACCTCAACTGCCACAGGAGAAATATCGAAGGCGGTCACTAAAATATTAGCACATTCTTTTGCCAATGTAATTGCAATACAGCCACTTCCGGTGCCAATGTCCAAAACACACCATCCGCTTTTCACAAACGTTAAACAGTGCTGAACCAGTTCCTCCGTTTCGGGTCGTGGAATTAAAACTCCTGATTTCACAAAAAACTCACGTCCGTAAAAGAACGCCTTATTGGTAACATACTGAAGAGGCACTGCCTTTTCAAGCTGTTTTAGAAACTCCAAAAGTTGCCCTCCCATTTCTGACGACATTTGCAGATCAAAATCAAGAACAATTTTATACTTTGGAATGTGGTATAAATCTTCAATAAGCCGAAAGAAAATGGCTTTAATTTCGCTTTGTTCGTATATTTGCGCTAGCGATTCAACAAAAAGTTGTTGTAATTGACGATAAGTAGTGATAGACATGACGCAAAAATACAAAGAAAGTAGTGAAATGGTCGATTTCGACAAAAAAATGATGCAGCGATGCATTTTTCTAGCCCAAAGAGGACGAGGAGCCACAAGTCCGAACCCAATGGTAGGCTCGGTAATTACACACAAAAACAAAATAATAGGAGAAGGTTTTCATCGACAACATGGTGGTCCCCATGCCGAAGTGAATGCAATAAATTCGGTGATTGACAAATCTCTTATCCCCGAATCGACCTTATATGTTAATCTTGAACCTTGCTCCCACTGGGGAAAGACCCCACCCTGCACAGACTTAATAATAGAAAACAAAATAAAACGCGTAGTTATTGGTTCCATTGACACATGTAGTTTGGTAGCCGGTAAAGGCGTCACTAAACTAAGGGACGCTGGTATTGAGGTTGTTATAAACGTAGAAATTGAAAAATGTCGGGAGTTAAACATCCGTTTCTTCACATTCCACGAAAAAAAACGACCCTATATAATTCTGAAATGGGCAGAAACATCCGATGGTTTTGTGGATAAAATCCGTAATCCAAAAGAGAACCTTCCACAATGGATTACCAACGACGAAGCACGTTTGCTAGTGCATCGATGGCGAACAGAAGAGGATGCTATTTTGGTGGGAAAAAACACGGCACTGTTCGATAACCCATCGCTCAATGTGCGACTCACATCAGGAAAAAATCCAACCAGAGTAGTGGTCGATTTCAATGGCGATCTCCCACTGAACCTTAATGTGTTTGACGGTACACAACCAACAATTGTTTTTACAACAAATCCCACCCGATTTGCCATAAAAGATTTACGAGCCTTTAAAATTGAGGAGGATTTTAATGTTCAAACAATTTTAGATATCCTCTATTTGAATAAAACACAATCGATTATTATTGAAGGGGGTACGTTTACTCTGCAACAATTTATAGATCAGGGATATTGGGACGAAGCCCTGCGATTTGTGGGTAATAAGACATTTCAAACGGGAATATCGGCGCCAAACTTTAAGTATGAACACCATAACGTTGAACAAATTGGCGATTGCGTTCTTTTTACCTATTTTGAATCGTAATAATCCATCACATTTCAGTATATTTGTCGCTCTCAAAATCTAAGAAATGGAAATAAAAGAAACAAGAAAAACCCTGAATACATATTGCGCAAAACATGGTGCCATTATTGGTGGCGTGCTAATTCTACTGGCGTTCATTTTTTATTTAAAAAACGGGAAATTAAACGATCCAGAAAGTTATGCGGGAACAGCAAACACAATTATGCTCGTTTTAGGGCTACTTTTTTTCACAAAAAAATATAGAGATGATAACAAAATTGGGTTTTTAAATTTCAAGAAAGCATTTAAAATTTCGTTTATAATTGGATTTTATGCTGCTATTCTGTTCTCATTTTTCATCTATCTGTTTTACAAATTTTCGCCCGAAGCAATGCAGCAATTCTTTCTAACGATTCAGAATGCATATCAAGCAACAGGAGCTTTATCGGGGGATGACATTGAAACGATGCTGGAAATTGCCCAAAAACTTATGACTCCGGGCTATGTAGCGTTTACTACTCTTTTTGGAGTAACCATTGAAATTTCGATTTTCTCGCTTATAATTGCCTTTTTCATGTCGCGCAATTCGTTACAAAGAAAAAAAGAAACGTCGGCCTTTGACCGTGACATGTCAGACCTTAATAATTAAAATAAAACACCATGAATATTTCTGTAGTTATTCCGCTTTTGAACGAAGAAGAGAGTTTGCCAGAATTGATCGATTGGATTAATAAAGTAATGTATGAGAACAACTTTACGTACGAAATTATTTTAGTGGACGATGGAAGCACTGATAAGTCATGGAAAGAGATCGAAAAACTTTCCACAGAATATGGTTCTGTACGGGGAATAAAATTTAAACGAAATTACGGCAAATCGGCGGCGTTACATTGTGGATTTGAATCATCGAAGGGTGAAGTTGTAATTACAATGGATGCAGACCTTCAGGATAGTCCTGACGAAATTCCTGCACTGTACAACATGATTACAAAACAGAAATACGACATGGTTTCGGGTTGGAAAAAACAACGACACGATCCAATTTCCAAAACCATCCCTAGCCGTTTGTTTAACTGGACAGCGCGCATTGCTACTAAAATAAAGCTCCATGATTTTAATTGTGGGTTAAAAGCATATCGCAGCGAAGTGGTCAAAAGCATTGAAGTATATGGCGAGATGCACCGTTATATTCCCATATTGGCAAAGCAAGCTGGATTTGATCATATTGGCGAGAAGGTTGTTAAACATCAAGCTCGGAAATATGGGGTTACAAAATTTGGTCTTGAGCGTTTTGTAAATGGCTTTTTGGATTTGATGTCGATTCTTTTTATCACACGTTTCGGAAAAAAACCGATGCATCTTTTTGGATTACTAGGAACCTTAATGTTCGTTATTGGATTCTTTTCTACAGCATGGTTAGGCATTCATAAACTCATATTAGGACTCCAAGGAATTAGTGCTGAACGAGTTACCATTAATCCATTTTTCTACATCGCTCTAACATCAATGATTATAGGAACACAGATGTTTCTTGCAGGATTTGTGGCAGAACTCGTATCGCGATCAGCATCCGACAGAAACAACTATCTTATTGAAAAGGAGATTGGTTTATAAATATTCAAATACTGAAAAACGGGACTCATGTAAAACAACTGCGTTCCATTTTTTTGAGGGATCGATATTAAAAGTTGTATCCAAAACTAAAATACCACCAAATATTTTTGTCCATCGTATTTCCCGACAACCAAACCATAATAGGTCCGGCAATCGAATTCACGCCCAAACCAAGGGCATACCCAAAGACATCGTATTCAGGATCAAAGGCTTTATCGAAAATCCCCAACTCTTTTTCAGCCCCTTGGAAATAATTTAAACGTGCCATTCCATATAATTCCGAATATATTTTAGCCCTAAATTGAGTCTTAAGGATTATAAAATTAGGAATTCCTACCTCACGATAACCCAACCCATAAAAAGCAACATCATTATTGCGACTAAAGCACTCAGAACCGCCAACATAGTACGAATCAAAAACAGGAGTTCGATTTGTAGTGATTCGCAGATCACCACCAAACATCAGCGTATATCGCCTTCGAAAAGTAAGATAGCGTTCAAGCCCCAAACTAATATTAACATAATTATCCGGGGAAGTTAACGAATCTAAAATCCCTTCATTATTTTCATATGTTTGTTCTAGAAAAGGTTTTAATCCAAACCCAACTTTTGCATCCACACTCCCACCATCACGCGGAAAATAGTGTCGATCGAGACTATTTTTAGAATACGATGCCCAAAATTTAAGTCCACCATAGTGTGCACTTTCAATCAATGACTCGGGAACCAAGAATTTATATGAATCGGTGGGGTATAATGACACTACCCCGAAAGTTGTACCAACCGAAAACTGATTGTTATTATTAATCGAAGTATTGAATAAAAACGATACGCCATAATCATTTTCGAGCAATTCTCCTGCCTTATTGGTTGATATATACACTGGAATTTGATCGGCATTAAAGAAAGTATTCAGCTCAAATGATCGGCGTTGTCGCTTACCAATAAATTGCATATGACTAGCTTTAATCCGAGGAATTTTAGAAATCTCCGCTTTTGCCACAAACCAACTCTCTTTTGAAAACAAGTTGTTATGCGAATAATTAAGATTAACACTTGCACCCCAAAAATTATTTATTTGTAGCGCCAGCTTAAGCAAACGAGGTTCTTTCTCCTGCACATCAAAAACCAAGGTAAAGCCATCGTCCAAAGGAGTAAAATGATAGGCTACCCGATCAAAATACAGGGTTCCAAATATGTTATCCAGAGCCAAATTCAAATCATACTTTGATACCACCGTGTCGAGTTTAATGCGCGATTTTGCAATAATAAAATCAGAAGAAACAATTGCAGCCCCCTCCACTTTTATCTCTTTCACATAATAAGTAATATCGTATTTTGGACGTGGAATTTGAATCGCTGGTTCATTCTTATATACTGAATCGGCAATCGCCTGTAATTGACGCTTATGCTTTTCAGCAGAAATTCTCCCAAACTGTTCAATTTCTAACCCATATTCAAAGTCTTGTGACCCCTTACCTTTCAAATCAGGAACTATTAATAGGTCGCAACGATCCATAACATGCCTAGACTCTTTTAATCCCGCAAAAAAGGCGGTTTGCATTAAGATTTTATCCACCGAACGAGCCTGCATGGGATCCATCATCTCTGTAGAACCTACATAAACCCCAATAATAATATCGGCTCCCATTTCAATCATATCCTCAACGGGAAAGTTTCTTCCAACACCCCCATCAACAAAGATTAAAGTGTCATTTTGAATCACTGGCGAGAAAAACCCTGGAATTGCCATACTAGCACGCATGGCCTTGGGCACGCTACCACTATTAAAAGTTTTCACATCACCCTTTATAATTTCAGTGGCACAACATCGAAATGGAATGGGCAATTGATTAAAGTCAGAAATCCCCAAAACAGGCCAAGCCATGTTATGAAAAAACTGCCAAAACGTTTGACTTTCTATAATACCCGAAGGAAGAAACAATTTACGACCTCGAATTGGAAATTCAGTAATATATTTTCCGTAATCATATTTCTGCTCCATGGAGATCTTATCCAGTGAAATTGCATTTGACAAATAATCAGTCCAAATCAAATCTCGATTCATTTCCGATATTTGGTCGGCAGTGTATCCTGCAGCATAAAGACCCCCTATAATGCTCCCCATACTTGTTCCTGCAATAAAATCGGGCACTATTCCAACCTCTTCCAATACATGCAAAACACCAATATGAGCCAATCCCTTCGCTCCTCCACCACTTAAAACAAGCCCAATTTTAGGCCGTTTAACAACAGAAGAATCGGCCATTTGAGCATATGTGGATTTGCCAATTACCGTAATAAGAATTAGATAGATATAAAATAGTTGTCTTTGCATTAAGCCCCACCTTTAATAATTATTCAAATTCAAGAAACTTAGAAGTCATTTGTTAATATAAAAAGTATTATAAGAAAAAAGATTATAAATCTAAAGAAAAAAACGTGCCATTAAAAAAAACCTCCCTTTTGCCCTTTAAAAAAACATTTATTAAAATTGGATTTAAAACCCCGATATTTCGGTTATTTTTGTATTTTAAAACAAAAACTTATGGCAGCAAGGAAAACAAAAAAGCATTATGTGGTGTGGAAAGGGCGAATTCCCGGAATTTATGAAACATGGATTGAGGCTAAAGATCAGGTCGATCAATTTGAAGGGGCTGTATATAAAGGTTTTGAGTCAAGACAGGCTGCCCGAGAAGCCTATGAAAATGGGTTTCACAAATATATTGGCACAAAAAAAACAGAACCATCGTACCCAAACATTAATTCCAAAGTAGGAACGCCCATTCTTGACTCCATTGCTGTGGATGCTGCATGCAATGGATCGCCAGGCGATATGGAGTATCAGGGCGTTTATGTAAAAACCAAACAACTGCTTTTCCACCAAGGACCCCATAAAAAAGGAACAAACAATGTTGGCGAGTTTTTAGCATTGGTTCATGCTTTAGGATATTGCAAAAAAAACAACCTTACATTGCCAATTTACAGCGATTCTGTAACTGCCATGGCGTGGGTGCGTGACAAAAAAGCCAAAACAAAACTATTCCAAAGTGCTGATAACGAGCTCCTTTTTGATCTTATGGAACGGGCAGTTTATTGGTTAAAAACCAATACGTGGGAAAACGAAATTTTGAAATGGCAAACTGGTGAGTGGGGAGAAATCCCTGCCGATTTCGGGAGAAAATAAATTCACTTTTACAAAGTCACAAAGTCCGACTACTAGCTGTTGCCAGTATGGAAAAACATCTACTGTCCGTTATTAAACACTATTTTTCAAAGGTTGCCAAAATCAAAATTTGTCTAAATTTGTTAACCATAAAACATCTCTAAATTTTCACTTGAAACCAACTAGATTTAAGTCTGCTACAATTAAGGTATAAATCACACAAAACAAGGTGTTACCATCGAAAAAACAGACTCAAGAAACAGCAAAATCGTTAATATTCTTAAAGTGAATGGAATAAGCCACAAAAAAAGTATGAAAAGTTGTTTCAAATCATATATTATCCCTAAAAAAAATTAAAATAAAAATGCTATATTTGTACGCCTAAAATCAGGTTATTCTCCAACTGTTACTTTATTCACAATAACAACTATAAAAAACAACAAATTATGTCAAACACAAAGTATGTTTACACCTTTGGTAACGGAAAAGCTGAAGGTAAAGCCGACATGAAAAACCTCCTTGGAGGTAAAGGGGCTAACTTATGTGAAATGAACCTAATCGGTGTTCCTGTTCCTGCCGGATTTATTGTTACTACTGAAGTATGTACAATGTATAACCAGCTTGGAAAAGATAAAACGGTAAGCACAATCGAAAGTCAAGTGAAAGCCGCCATGGCAGACACAGAAAAGATTATGAATGCTAAATTCGAAGCCGATGGCGATGGATTTCCTCTTCTAATGTCAGTTCGTTCAGGAGCTCGTGTATCGATGCCGGGCATGATGAACACCGTACTGAATCTTGGATTGAACGATGACACCGTTAAAATATTAGCCGAAAAATCAAAGAACGAACGTTTTGCGTATGACTCATATCGTCGTTTTATCCAAATGTATGGAGACGTTGTAATGGGCGTTGAAGCTGAAAAAGGCGAGCACGATCCCTTTGAAATTGCCATGGATGCAATGAAAGAGGCTAAAGGATATAAATCGGATGCAGACTTTACCGCCAACGATTTAAAACAGCTTGTTGAAGATTTCAAGAAAATTGTTAAAAAACATGCTGGTAAAGATTTCCCAACAAATCCATGGGAGCAACTTTGGGGTGGAATATGCGCAGTATTCGATTCATGGAATACCGATAGAGCAATCTACTACCGACAAATGCACCAAATTCCAGAAGAGTGGGGAACAGCCGTAAACGTACAAGCCATGGTTTATGGAAACATGGGGTTAAACTCTGGTACTGGAGTTGCTTTTACACGTGATGCTGCAACCGGAGAAGATATATTTAACGGAGAGTATCTGCTAGATGCTCAAGGAGAAGACGTAGTTGCTGGTGTTCGTACACCACAAGAAATCACCATCGAAGGATCGCATCGTTGGGCTAAAAGTCAAAACGTTTCAGAAGAGACTCGCAAAGCCGATTTCCCATCACTAGAAGAAGCGATGCCAAAAGTGTATGCCGAACTAGACACTCTTCAGCAAAAACTTGAAGATCACTACCATGACATGCAAGATATCGAGTTTACCATTCAAGACGGAAAATTATGGATGCTTCAAACACGTTCAGGAAAACGTACCGGTAGAGCTATGGTTAAAACAGCCATCGATATGATGGATCAAAAAGTGATTACCGAAAAAGAAGCCTTACTACGTCTTGACCCGTCAAAACTCGACGAATTACTACACCCTGTATTCGACAAAACAGCCATCTCAAAAGCAAAAGTTTTAACCAAAGGACTACCCGCATCTCCGGGAGCAGCCAGTGGACGCGTTGTGTTTTTTGCTGACGAAGCGGAAGAGTGGAAGAACAAAGGTGAAAAAGTAATTCTTGTTCGTCTTGAGACATCGCCAGAAGACCTTCGTGGAATGAACGTTTCAGAAGGAATTTTAACTGCACGCGGTGGAATGACCTCTCATGCAGCCGTTGTTGCTCGCGGAATGGGTAAATGTTGTGTTTCAGGAGCAGGCGAAGTAATTGTAAGCTATCAAAAACGTCAATTCTCCATTGGAAATACAGTAATCAAAGAGGGCGATTGGATATCATTAAACGGAACAACTGGTGAAGTTTACGAAGGTAAAGTTGCAACGATGCAAGCTACACTTGATGGCGACTTTGCACGAATTATGGATATCGCTGAGAAAAACACACGAATGGACGTTCGCACCAACGCCGATAGCCCACATGATGCTAAAATAGCTCGCGAATTTGGAGCAAAAGGTATTGGACTATGTCGTACAGAGCATATGTTCTTCGAAGGAGAGCGTATTAAAGCGGTTCGTGAAATGATTCTTGCCGACAATGCCGAAGGACGTAAAAAATCCCTTGCTAAACTTTTACCAATGCAACGTACCGATTTTGAGGGAATTCTAGAAGCTATGGACGGACTTGGCGTAACAATCCGCTTACTCGATCCACCGTTGCATGAATTTACTCCAAACGAACCTGAAGCACAAGAGGCAATGGCGAAAGAACTAGGCGTATCTGCTGAAGTTGTTAAAGCAAAGGTTGATTCGTTACACGAAATTAACCCAATGCTTGGACACCGTGGATGTCGTCTTGGAATTACATTCCCTGAAATTACAGAAATGCAAGCTCGTGCAATTATCGAAGCAGCCTGTAATTTAAAGGCTAAAGGAATGAATCCAAAGCCAGAAATTATGATTCCACTTATTGGAACCGTTGTTGAATTCAAAAACCAAGAGACCATCATACGTCGCGTTGCAGAAGAGGTGTTTGCGGAGAAAAAAATCAAAGTTGACTACTTAGTTGGAACTATGATTGAGATTCCTCGCGCTACGCTTTTAGCCGACTTAATTGCAAAAGAAGCTGAATTTTTCTCCTTTGGAACAAACGACCTTACTCAAATGACATTTGGATATTCTCGCGACGATGCTGGAAAATTCTTGCCAATTTATATTGAACGTGGCATTTTGAAAAACGATCCATTCCAAGTTCTTGATCAAGAAGGTGTTGGACAATTAATGGAAATGGCTGTTGAAAGAGGACGAAGCACACGCAAAGATCTAAAAGTAGGCATTTGTGGTGAACACGGTGGAGAACCTAGCTCGGTTGAGTTTTGTCACCGAACCGGCATGAACTACGTTTCTTGTAGTCCATTCCGAGTGCCAATAGCACGCGTAGCTGCAGCACAAGCTGCTGTTCGATAGTTAATTTATAAAAATTAATTTCTAAACTTCCCGAAGGTAAACTCTTTCGGGAAGTTTTTTTATGAATATAGCCCACCAGAATACCCATAACTGTTATCTTTACATTCCAAACTATAAGAAGAAATGAACGACACCCGACTTCCTTCAAAATTACTCGAAAATGCAGTCAACGAACTTTCAAAACTCCCCGGAATTGGAAACCGAACTGCTCTGCGACTGGCATTACACATCCTAGAACAACAAAAACAAGACGCCAAACGATTGGGAAACTCCATTCTACAACTTGTCGAAAATGTTCGATTTTGCAACATTTGTCATAATATCACCGAATCGGACACCTGCTCCATTTGCGAAGATTCGTCGCGCACCCAAAATCTAGTTTGCGTTGTGGAGGACATTCGCGACATGATGGCCATTGAAAGTACGCTCCGATATCGTGGAGTATATCATATCTTAGGCGGAATAATCTCGCCTGTAAACGGCGTTGGACCACACGATTTAACCATTGATTTATTGAAAAAGCGCATCGAAAATGGAACCATTCAAGAACTCATTTTTGCGCTTCCCACAACCATGGAAGGCGACACAACGGCCTATTATCTCTTCCGTTCTTTGGGCGAATCAATAGAACGAATCTCAACACTAGCGCGGGGCATTGCCTTTGGCGACCAATTACAATATACCGACGAAATTACCCTCGGAAATAGCATTGCAGATCGAGTCCCCTATAAAAACTAATGGGAAACTCCTTCCTGCTCATAGCAAAACCATAACCAATGAACAATTATGATTGAAAACACATATCTAAGTACTGCTTATTTTCCACCAATCCAATACTTTACAAAAATTATCGATAGCCAAAATATTTTCCTGGAATTGCAAGAACACTTCCCCAAACAAACGTACCGAAACCGATGTCATATTTATGGAGCAAACGGTTTGCAGGTATTAAGTATTCCCATTGAAAATCATTCTAAAACAACCTTAGTTAAAGATATAAAAATTGCCTATCACACGCCGTGGCAAAAAAATCATTGGCGAAGTATTAAATCTGCCTACAAAAATGCACCCTATTACGATCACTATATCGACAACCTACATTCATTTTTCTCATACAAAGAACCATTTCTTGTGGATCTTAATCAAAAGATAATGAATGTTTTATCGGAACTTATTGCTATTCCTTGGAATCCAACTCCAACAACACAATACAATAAAGAAGTTGACAACGATTGGCGAAATGGAATTCACCCAAAAACACAATATGCAAAAGAGGATAAAAGTTTTGCTGATACAAGCTATTTTCAACTTTTTGCAGAAAAACATGGTGTTCTTAACAATCTCTCAATCATCGACCTCCTTTTTAATGAAGGGAATGGAACTTTAATAGAAATAAAAAAATCGATAAAACGCATTAACTAAGCACCAAAATCATTATCTTAACCGATTGATAAAAGTGAACAAGCCATGAAACAAATTCGAATATTATCTATCTTCTTCATACTTGTATCGTCCGGATTAAAAGCGGAGTCGTTTGAGCAACTTCAATTTCAACATTATTCAACAGAACATGGACTACCCGTTGGTACTGTTTGGAAGGTTTACCAAGATTCATGTGGATTTATTTGGTTTGGAACTGAAAATGGTCTTACTTTCTTCGATGGAATTCAATTCAAAACTTTTTCCACAACGGGTGAAAAAGGAACAACCATAACTGGGAATAAAGTGTACGACATTATTCAGGGACACAACAAACTACTCTACATTGCCACTGATAATGGAATTACCATTTTCAATAAAATTACAGGTAAATTCAACCCATTAATACTATCAGACAACGCTCAAACAAATCAACAGCAACCCATTAGAACAATTCTTATTGAATCCGACTCCATAATACTGATCGGCGCACTAGCGAATGGAATAATAAAAATAAACGTAGAAACGAATCATAAATCAATTATTGAAATTGATAGTAAAACCATAGATATACGATCTCTTGACCAATTAGAAGACAAATGTTTTATCTCCACCTATGGCAACGGATTTTACATAAAACAACCCGACAATACAATTTCACACCATGTAATTTCTGTCAAAGGTAATGACCCAACCGAATTTGAAGGCAAAAACAGAATAAATCAAATTATTCATAAATCAGGCAACCTCTATTGGCTTGCAACGGAACGCGGACTCTTTGAATTTAACTGCAAAACAAAAGGCATAAGCGAAATTTCGTTATCTGCCTACATGAATATTCAACCACGAGCACCGCAGATTCGGAAAATATTGAAAGACAAAAATGGGAACATTTGGATTGCTTCCTTTGCCGGTTTACTTTTCCTAAGAGATGGAGAAATAGCAAACGGGCATCTTTTTGAGAGCAACGAGGAAAACATTTTCAGTCTACCAAGCAATCGACTTTTAGATACATTTGAAGATGCAGGAGGCTCCATTTGGGTTAGTAATTATGATGTTGGAGTAAGCGTTCTACATGGTATTGAAGTGAAATATCACTATATAAAAAAGAGAGACAAACCAAATTCATTACCTGGGAAAATTGTAACAGCATTCGAAAAATACGATAAAAACAGAATACTTGTAGGAACTGAAGAGGGGATTTCATTATTCAACTCAAAAACAGCAAGACTGATCAACTACAATGAAATTCACAATAAACTCAACAAACGTATCCTTTCAATATACAACGACAAAAATGGAAACCTTTGGATTGGTTCGTGGGGAGGTGGATTGCAAAAATTCAATCCAAATACAGGAAAGATAAAAACCTTCCAAAGAAACAATTCTGAACAATTCTCCATAAATAACAATACAGTAATTTGCATTCAACCCGACGGGAAAGAGCATCTTTGGATTGGAACTTTTAGTGGATTAAATCGGCTGAACATTAACACTGAAAAATTTGAATCGTGCGATAGCCTATTGGGAATTGGGAAAACAGCCATTTATGCTATTTATAAAGACAATGATCAATCCCTGTGGATTGGAACAAATGGCAAAGGACTTTTGGAATTTAACCCAAACACAAAAAAGGTGACGCGATATTTAGCCAACGAAAACGACACCCTATCCATAATAAGCAATACTATTCATAGCATTACTAAAGATAGCAGAGGTAACTTATGGATAGCAACCGAGTTGGGAGCATCCATTTTCAACCCAAACACCAAGACTTTCTCTACCATCGATGAAAATACTGGATTGCCCAACAATATAATATGGGGAATTATTGAAGACAAGGAATCAAACTTTTGGATGAGTGGCAACAAAGGAATATATCGCTACAACGCGAAACTAAACAAATACAATCCAGAAGCCTATAAAAATTATGATAAAAAAGATGGTCTTCGTAGTCTTGAATTTAGTCAGGGAGCATCCTTCTATGACAAAGAAAACAATCAAATTTACTTTGGCGGCACGCAAGGATTCTACTTCTATAATCCAACGTTAATTAAGCCCCGTACTTTTGAACCAATAGTTCAAATTACATCAATAAAGGTTATGGATAACGACTATATTTCCGACACATCAGCATCCTTTTTAAAGAAACTAATTTTACCCTACAATAAAAATTTCTTGGCCTTCGAATTTACAAGTCTGGACTTTATAGACCCATCAAACAATTTATATCAATTTAAAGTATCCGGTCAAAGCGATAAATGGTCACAACCCAGTACCCGTAATTATGTTTCATTTCCCGACTTAAAAGAGGGGGAATACACTTTGCACATAAGAGGCACAAATAGCGAGGGATATTGGAGCAATAACGATCGGGTTATCCATATAGTAATTACGCCCCCATGGTTTAGAACGAATATTGCGTATGTATCCTACGTACTATTTATTTTAATCGCAATAATTGCATTTGTACAATGGCGTACCTATCAACTCGGCAAAGAGAAGCGCGTTCTGGAAGCAATTGTTGACGAACGAACCCGCGAACTGCAACAAAAAAACGCAGACATTACAGCAAGTATTCAATATGCAAAACGCATTCAACAAGCGATAATTTTCCCGAAAATAACCGCATTCCTTCGCGAATTTCCCGACTCTTTTGTAATGTTTAAACCAAAAGACATTGTGAGTGGCGACTTCTTCTGGTATGCAAAAAAAGGGAAACGTCGATATTTTGCTGCCGCAGACTGCACTGGACATGGCGTCCCCGGAGCATTTATGAGTATTATTGGAAATAATTTACTAGAAAAAGCAATTACAGAATATGACATAACCGACCCCCATGAAATATTGACACAACTTGACGAGGATGTTAAACGTAGTCTCAACCAACAGGGAAGAAAAGACGACACATTCGATGGAATGGACATCGCACTTTGTGTTATTGACGAAGGAAGAAATGAACTATTCTACTCCGGAGCCTACCGACCTCTTTTTTTAATTCGAAATGGCGAAATAATTCAAACTAAAGCATCGCGCTGTTCCATAGGAGGAAGTCAAATTAAAAAGATTAAAGAATTTGAAACGTTCACTACAACTATAGAGAAAGGTGACACATTCTATATTTTCTCGGATGGAATTACAGATCAATTTGGTGGACCTCAAAATAAAAAATTCAGCACCTCGAAATTAAAATCGACTCTTCTTGAAATATCAAACCAAACCATGTTTGAACAAGAAATTCATATGGAACAACTAATGGAAAATTGGCTCGAAGGGTATGAACAAATTGACGATATCATTTTAGTTGGAATCCGTTTCAACAGTATTTAACAAAACACCAATTTATGGACATTTTGTCCATTGAAATAATGCAAATCAATTATTTTGGTTTATTTTTGTGCAAATGAGAATTAGGAAATTCATTTTTTTTATTCTAAACTAAAAATTCAAAAACCATTTTTCTATGCGAAAACTTTACAAAACACTAATAGCAAGTCCGCTCGAACAATTAGATTGTAGCACAGGAAAAATATTCCGATTTGCCTTTTTCTATCTTCTAAAAACAGCATCAATTTTAGTAACAGTTTTAGGCTTGTATCTCATTATTAGCGGGTTCTTCGGGAAAACAGGCTATTTTTCAACGCTTCGAGGCTCATCGGGTTTAGAATTGGTTCGGTCAATTATTTGCTTTATTATAACCTTAAGCCTAAACGTAATTATGTTTTTGGCCATCTCGGCCATTTTATGGAAACGGGCAAACGATTTCATGAAACGAGAGTTTTCAGGAGTACTTTTCATTTTCCCAAAACTGATTAAAATAGTTGGGGAAACTGTTTGTATTCTACCCATTTTCGCAGCAACAATTTCGTTTTTCGCAATCGCTTTAGCAGCAATCCCATATGCCCCTGTCGAAGGATTAATTAGCCTAACTGGAGGGATGAGCACCGCATTAATCAACGACTTTATTGGAAATACCTTTAGCGCAATATTCATTGACAACTTTAGTGATTACATTACATTACTCATAAACGGAGGAGTCCTTGGGTTGATAAAAGGACTTGGTCTCTCCTTCATAATTCTCATGGGATCGTATATGATTGCAGAACTTTTTGAGATAATCATTACATTTCTCACACGTGAAACCTCTGCAAGATAAACTTCCTTCACAATCCTTTGAATCAACGTATTGAAAAAATAAATCTCCATGTTCAAAAAATATCTCCTTTATTCGATAACAATCGTACTTTTCATTGTATTCTTTTCAAACTGTAGCAAAAAAGAGAAAAAAACTCCAACCTTACCCGAAAATTGCGCCTTGGTTATCAAAACGGATCTATGGAAAATATCGACAAAAGGTGCTCTTTACGAATTGCTGGAAACACCCCTGTTTAAAGAACTAATCAATGCTTTAGACCAAAGCAAACAAGAAATTATTATCCCCTATATCGAAAACCCCTTTAAAGCCGGTATCGACATTTTAGAGCCCATATATACGTTTGTTGCACGCGACGATGTTTATGAATCTTCCTTAATAGGAATCCGGATGAAACTATCCAATGCACAGAAATTCTCAACTTTAGTAAAAAACATCACAAAGTTCACGGCGCTCCCAATTCCAATCCTTATAAAAGAGAACGCAAACTATTTCATGGCCGGACAATGGATATTAGCTTGGTCAGAAACCGATCTTATATTTCTATACCAAGAGAAGATAGAGCAACGGATTCTACTTGAAAAACTGATGCAATTAACCACCCATCAAGAAAAAGGAACACATACAGATCCTAATTTTCAGAACATCCAAAAACAATCGGCAGACATAGCAATGTGGTTCAACTTTAACCAGTTTTCGAAGGAAATCGCTCAATTTCAAAAATACATCTTTGACATTGAAACCCCAAAACAACAATTCCTGTACATATTTACCGACTTTGTGGAAGGGGGAATCAACACAACAATTCAATGGAGAAGCCCGGAAATAAAAGAGAATTTTCTCAAATATCTTCGAAAAAAAGGAGAGCAAAATCCTCAGTTTATTTTCAAAATATTCTAGCACTTTACAACCTAATTTCAATCGCTTACAACCCATGGAAATTCAACTAAGCAATATTTCATTGGCGTACACAGGAACTTTATTAGACAATCCGACCCCATTAATATTGAATTTAGGAAAGAATTACATAATCACAAGCCCCTCTGGCACAGGGAAAAGCACCTTAATTCATTTAATTTACGGATTAGTGCGCGATTATGAAGGGGACTACACATTAAATAATAAAGAGACTAGAACGTTAACAATCGAAGAGTGGTCTCAATTGCGAACATCGGTTTTAAGCATTGTATTTCAAGGATTTCGATTGATTATGGAGAGCACAGTTCTCGAAAATATAGTTCTAAAAAACAAGCTAACCAGCCATGTGAATTTAGATGAAATCGAATTTTATGCAAGCCAACTCAACATCGAGACACTATTAAATAAAAAAGTATCGGAACTTTCCTTCGGACAACAACAGCGCATTGCTATATTAAGATCACTATGTCAGCCTTTTAAATGGCTTTTGCTCGATGAACCTTTTGCACACCTCGACCGCGAAAACATGCAAAAAGCATTAACTCTGTTAACCGAAAAGGCGCAACAAAATGGGGCCGGAATAATTATTTCGGACACTAAAACAAATTTGATGCTATCCAACTTTATTCCTATACAATTAAACACTCTCAACAATGGCTAAACTCAAAATTCCATCCTTTAACAAAATCGTCACTACCCTTGGAGGATGGGTTGGATTTACTGTATTAACAGTTAGTATTTGGGTATTTGCATCCGCCTATCTTTCAGAATACAACAATCAGGATAATACTCAACACAATACAATTTTCAAAAAAAGCAGTTTGTTCAGCACATTTAAACAGGATTTAAATACCTTTTCAGAAACAGAGGTAAAACAAATCACCAACGAATTAAACCTGATTAACCATGGAGTTTTCAACAGTTCGACCTTTAGAGTTGTAGGCAGTGTTGAACTTCCCAGAATGGGCAAAATTGCAACCGATCTCTTTTTTGAATCCCTACCCAACGAGCTCCTCGATATTCCATTTCCCAAAGACCTAGCAGAAAATACAATTCCAATAATTATCCCTAAAAACTATTTGAATCTTTACAACCTTGGATTTTCGCGCTCGCAAGGACTACCACAAGTATCTCCAGCAATTATTAAAACGTTGGTTTTCAATTTAGACCTATATGGAAACAATAAACACCTGCAATATAAAGGCAAAATAGCCGGCTTTACTACGCGCTACAACACACTTCTGATTCCCGAAAAAACGTTAGAAATCCTAAATCAAGAGTTGTCCCCAACAAAAAAAACAAACCCCGTAAAAATTGCCATTCATTACAGCCAAAATCAAGAATCTGCTATCTATAAAACGTTAGATAAAAGAAACATCGAGATTGAAGAAAACAACAGTTATTTCAGTTATCTACAAAAAACCGGAACTATTTTATTAATCTCAATTTCGCTTTTGTCTTTTTTGATCATCACATTATCGGGACTTTTAATCATTAGCAACATGAACTCGGCAATTGAAAAAGAATCAACCTATATTTCCCGATGCTACGAAATGGGCTACCATCCAAAACAACTCATGCGCCAATTCCTCCGACCGTCAACCATTGAAACAATCACTATTGTTATCCCCGCCCTTGTCTTTTCCGAAATACTTCGTTTACAATTCCTTCGAATAATGGACAATCCATGGACTTTTCAACCGTTTGCTATTGCCACAATCTTAACCATCGGAATTGGCACACTTCTTTGGTTATTTCAAATTCGCAAATTAAAATACGAACTAAACAAACGATTTCAATAAAATTATTTACCATTTACAACAGTTCGATAATAACTTGCCACGAAACGAAATTCTAAGTATCCTCACACAAAAACATTCGCACATAAATAGATGATCTACATTGATTATCAGATAATTGAGTCTATGTATGATTAAGGAAAACCCATCACTATAGTTCAAGGGGTTACTCAAACATTTACCGAACCATTGAATTATAAAACCACACGCTTACACGTTTTAGAATATCCATTTCTCATTTCAAGAGAGCCTCCCCACACATGCTTGTGATATGCACAAATCCCGCATTTGTTTCTTATGATTTTTCCTATGCAATTTAGAACAATTCTAAACTACAATTGTCTCTATTGTAGAGCATTCAGAATTTCAATGAAATCAGAAAAACAAGATAAAAGATGTCACGATACGAAATAAAAATGCCCAAACTGGGCGAGAGTGTACAAGAAGCCCTTATTACCAAATGGTTTGTGGCTGTTGGCGACATGGTTGAAGAAGACCAAGTTCTATTTGAAGTTGCCACCGATAAGGTTGATAGCGAAATTCCATCGCCCGTTGATGGGCGAATTATAGAAATCAAATATGGCGAAAACGCAACGGCAGCAGTGGGCGAAACTTTGGCAATTATTGACATGTCGGGCAAAGAAAACGTCGTAACAGAGTCGAAAAAAGAGCCTAAAGAATCTCCCAAAGAGCCCGAAAAAAACGAACCTTCTGTAAAACAAGAACCTAAATCCAATCGATTCTTGAGCCCTTTGGTAAAAACGATTGCTGAAAAAGAAGGAATTTCGAACACTGTTTTAGATTCCATAAAAGGTTCAGGGGAAAACGGAAGAATCCGAAAACAAGATATTTTATCCTATTTAGAGACGCAAAAACAAGAAATTCAAAAGTCGAAATCCAAAACTGGAAATGTCACACCGACCGCAAAAAAGTCCGAAAACATTCCCCCATCCTTGTCGGCAGGAGACGAAATAATAGAGATGAACCGTATGCGCAAGATTATTGCTCAACACATGGTCGATTCAGTTCATACAGCGCCACATGTTACCTCATTTGTTGAAGCCGATGTGGAAAATCTGGTCCGATGGCGAAACCGAGTTAAAAACGATTTTCTACAACGAGAAAAAGTAAACATAACCTACATGCCCCTATTTATTGAGGCGGTTGCAAAAGCATTGCGAGATTTTCCATTAATTAACGTTTCCCTTCAAGACGAAACCCTTATAAAACGGGGTCAAATTAATGTGGGAGTTGCTGTGTCAACAGACCAAGGCGACCTTATTGTTCCGGTAATTCAAAATGCCGACCGTAAAAACTTGACTGGCCTTACCCACGAATTAACCGATTTGGCACAACGCGGAAGAATCAACAAACTCACGCTCGACGAAATCCAAGGCGGTACATTTACAATAACCAATTTCGGCAGTTTCGGAAATATCATGGGAACACCCATAATCAATCAACCCCAGTCGGCTATTTTGGCCACGGGCACAATTGAGAAAAAACCGGCTGTTTTGGAAACAGAGTATGGCGATGTGGTGGTGGTCAGACATAAAATGTTTCTGTCCCTCTCCTACGACCATCGAGTTATTGATGGTGCCTTAGGAGGCGCTTTTCTGAAGCGAATTGCGGAGAATTTAGAAAGTTTTGATACAAATAGAGAAATATAAAGTTAAAAGTTTTAAAGTGGAAAAGTGGAAAATTATTCAAAGATTCTGATTTTTATCCATCAGCACGTCACTTAATCCCCAGTAACTACAAAACAACAAAGAAAAAATGTTAAGGAAAGATAAAAAATACGGAATAAAACAGACCGAAAAGGATATGTTGCTCAAATGGTACAAACTGCTGTCCATTGGCAGGACCATTGATGAAAAAGCACCCAATTATCTAAAACAATCGCTCGGATGGTCATATCATGCACCATACGCAGGTCACGACGGAATCCAGTTGGCCATTGGTCAAATTTTCGACCGACAACACGACCATCTGTTTCCCTATTATCGTGATATGCTCACTGTCATTTCGGCAGGAATGACCGCTGAAGAGATTATTTTGAACGGGATCAGTAAAGCAACTGATCCTTCGAGCGGCGGACGACATATGTCGAATCACTTTGCAAAACCCGAATGGAATGTGCATAATGTGTCATCGTGCACTGGAAATCACACACAGCACGCTGCCGGTGTTGGCCGTGCCATAAAATATTATAATGGCAAAGGAGTGGCCATCAGTTCGCAAGGCGAATCATCCGTTTCGGAAGGATATGTTTACGAAGCCATCAACGGCGCCTCCAATGAACAACTTCCCGTTCTATTTGTATTTCAAGACAATGGATATGGAATTTCGGTTCCTAAAAAAGACCAAACTGCCAACCGAAAAGTGGCCGATAATTTCTCGGGATTTAAAAACCTCCGGATTTTTCATTGCAATGGGAAAGATATTTTCGACTCCATGAATACCCTTTTCGAAGCCAAACAGTGGATTTTGGAGAATCAAAACCCGGCCATTGTACAAGCCAATTGTGTCCGAATACATTCTCATTCCAATTCGGATCGGCATGATTTGTATCGAGATAATTCCGAACTTTCCTACGTTGCGGATAATGATCCAATGGCAAAATATCGTCGTTTGCTTTTACGATACAACCGAGCAACCACCGAAGAACTGGATAATATTGATAAAGAGGTAAAGGCCATGGTAAAAGATGCACACAAAAAAGCATTGGCTGCACCCGATCCTGACCCAAAATCAATTCACGATTTTGTGATTGCCGAGCCATTTATTTCCACAAAATATCCCGAAGGCATTCACAATTCAACCGAAAATCCAAAGAAATTAATTGAAGCCATTAATGAAACATTAAAAGCTGAATTTAAAATAAACCCTGACACCTTCCTCTGGGGACAAGACATTGCGAACAAAGAGAAGGGCGGAATATTTAACGTATCCAAAGGATTGCAACAAGAATTTGGTCCTGAGCGCGTTTTTAATGCCCCCATTGCCGAAGATTATATTGTGGGAACGGCAAATGGAATGAGTCGGTACTCCGACAAAATCAGAGTAGTTGTCGAAGGGGCTGAATTTGCTGACTATTTTTGGCCAGCAATGGAACAATTGGTTGACACGTCACACGATTATTGGCGATCAAATGGAAAATTCTCGCCAAACATTACCATTCGATTGGCTTCGGGTGGATACATTGGTGGAGGATTGTATCATAGTCAGAACATCGAAGGAACATTAACAACGTTACCGGGAATTCGAGTTGTTTATCCGTCATTTGCAGACGATGCCGCCGGATTGCTCCGCACATCGATCCGCAGCCGTGGATTGACTATTTTCCTTGAACCCAAAGCTCTTTACAACGACCCAAAAGCGGTCACTCCCGTGCCCATCGATTTTGAGGTTCCATTCGGTAAAGCTCGAATTCGAAAATCAGGAAACGACATTACACTGATTACCTATGGAAACACAACACATATGAGTCTGGAAGCTTGCAACATAGTGAAAGAGAAACATGATATTTCCATCGAGGTTATTGACCTGCGATCCCTCCTTCCGTTGGACACGGAGACGATCTTAGCATCCATTCAGAAAACTGGAAAAGTCCTTATTGTACACGAAGACAAAATTTTCGGGGGCTTTGGAGGCGAAATAGCTGCCTATTTATCCGAAAACGCCTTTGAATATTTAGATGGACCCGTAATGCGATTGGGCTCGACGTTTACACCCGTTGGATTTAATCCAATTCTTGAAGAAGAAATTTTGCCCAGCATTCAAAAAATTGTTGCTAAAATTGAAGAATTAGCTAAATACTAATGCCATAAATAACTTTCAACTATGAATACAACAGCACTCATATACAGCTTTAAGTCGAACAAATCGGCACAAGTGGCTAAAAAAATAAATGAAGAATGGGGTAAAAACATTGACCTTGTGGATGCCGATACCCTTACCGACGAACAATTTATGGCATACCAAAATTATATTCTAGGAGTTCCCACATGGTTCGACGGAGAGTTGCCAAACTATTGGGACGAATTTATTCCTGCCATGGAAGAGCTGAATTTGAAAGGAAAAAAATTCGCAATCTATGGAAATGGAGATCAAAAAAACTATCCTGAAAATTTTGTTGATGGTATTGGAATAATGGCCGAACTTATTGAAGTTCTAGGAGGTGAAATCATTGGATTTACAGAAACAGAAGGATATAATTTTGAGAAATCATTTGCAGTGCGTGGTCAAAAACTATGTGGCTTAGCACTCGACTTTGAAAACCAAAATAAACAAAACATCCCACGCATTGTTTCCTGGATAAAGCAATTAAAAGCCGAGACAACCCAAGAGTAATAAAACATAAATGTAATTCTCACCAAATAAACTACAAAGTCATGACAGATCTATCCGTAAAATGGGCAGGATTAACACTCAAAAGCCCCGTAATTGTAGGAGCATGTAACCTTACAATTAATCCTCAAAAAGCAAAAGAGATGGAAGATGCCGGTGCCGGAGCCATTGTTTTTAAATCGCTGTTTGAAGAACAAGTTCAATTGGAGAACCTGCAAACTGAACGCGTAATGACACAATACGACGAACGGGATCCAGAAATGATCTCACTGCATCCAAAATTCACACACGCAGGACCGGAAGAGCATTTGATGAAATTTGCCAATGTAAAAAGATCCGTCAACATACCAGTAATAGCAAGTCTAAACGCCATCCACAAAGATAGTTGGATTGAATATGCAAAGAAATTGGAATCCGTTGGAGCCAGTGCCTTGGAACTTAACTTTTACTATACCCCCAGAAACATTGATCACAACGGGAACGACATTGAAAATGAGCAGATTGCAATTTTACGAGAGGTCAAAAAAACGGTTAAAATTCCGGTAATAATAAAAATCAGCCCCTACTATAGCAATGTCCTCAATTTTATAAAAAAACTAACCGAAGCAGGTGCAGATGGTGTTATTTTATTCAACCGTCTTTTCCAACCCGATATTGATATTGAAGAACATCGAAATATTTATCCTTACAATTTGAGTACTTCCGACGACCAGCGACTGTCCTTACGCTTTACAGCTCTGTCTCATGGAAGATTTAAAACATCAATAACTTCGGCCACAGGAATCCACGATTGGCGGGATAGTATAAAAATGTTGCTTGCTGGAGCCAATGCTTTTCAAATTGTAAGCACGGTTTATAAAAATGGAATTAATCAAATTACAAAGATAAATGAAGGGATAAAAGCTTGGATGGATGTAAATGAATATGAAACCATCGAACAATTTAGAGGTAAATTGTCACAACAACAGCAAAAAGATCCATACGCCTATCTAAGAGCACAATATATTGACATTCTCCTAACCTCAGGTGATGTTTTCAAGCAAAACATGCCTATATAACAACGCATTTACAAAGCAATACCAACCAAAAGAGGCTACACTTTCGTGTAGCCTCTTATATTTTCGGATCGAAATAAATTCTTAACCGATAATCTCAACGTTTACAGCATTCATGCCTTTTTTCCCTTGTTCGACTTCGTAACGTACTTGGTCGTTCTCGCGAATTTTGTGGATTAAACCTGTTTGGTGTACGAAGATGTCTTCGCCGCCGTCAGCTGGCTTAATAAAACCGAATCCTTTTGTCTCGTTGAAGAATTTTACTGTTCCTTCTTTCATGATTGAAATTGTTAATTGTGTTGGGTAATAATTAATTATTATGTAAATCGTCTTCATCCTCCTCTTCTTCCACTGGGGGTTCAGAGGTAATGTTGCCGAATTTATCCACGTATGCTATCATATCGTCGGGTTCACCGTTTGTTGAAGCCACTTTTCTCTCTAATTTCTTCTTTTGCTTCTCGTTACGTTTCTTTTTCCGACTGTCTGCTTTTTGTTTCTTTATGAAACTATTGTTACTTTTTCCTGCCATTCTAATTTATAAAAGTTATTGCTTTTCCACTTTGACCTGCTCGACCTGTTCGACCAATTCGATGAATATAGCTGTCTAAATCCTTGGGTTGTTGATAATTAATTACGTGTGAAACGTGTGATATATCAAGCCCTCTAGCAGCAACATCAGTGGCTACTAGTACTTGTATTTTTTTATTTTTGAATGATTCCAACGCTTTAAGTCGATAATTCTGTGATTTATTTCCATGAATTTCATCGACATTAATTCCACCTCGGCGTAAATCTTTACAAATTCTACTCACCCAACGTTTTGTTTCCGCAAATACCAGAACCTTTTCAAACTCATTGTTTCGTACCATAGATAATAGAACATCAATCTTCTTTTCTCCATTGGCAACAGAAACTATTTGTTGATCAACCGTGTCCGCACTTCGATTCTCGGCAATAGTACGAATTTCTACGGGATTTTGCAACAATTTTTGGATTTTTGGTTTCTGGTCTCTCTCTTCGGTAGCTGAAAACAAGATGGTCTGTTGTCTGTTTTTCATTCTCTCGATAATAAATTCTATATCTCTCCAAAAACCCATGTCTAACAAGCGGTCAAATTCATCAAGAATAATTACTTTAAACTGATTTAACTTTAACGCTCCCTGTCGGGTCAAATCCATTAATCGACCAGGTGTACCAATAACAAAATGGTGTGGCTGATGCAATTTCCGCACATCAGTAGCAACATTCGTACCACCAATTAAACAAATACTAGCCATATTTAATCCAACGGCCATACTTTTAAACTCATCGTTTGTCTGTACAGCTAACTCACGAGTAGGGGCAACGATAAGAACCTGATTAGCGGCTCTTTGCTCCATTAAATTATGAATCAAGGGGATTAAAAATGCGCCCGTTTTGCCTGTTCCTGTTTGTGCAAGACCCATTAAGTTACGCCCATCAAGAATAAAATCAATGGTTTTATCCTGAATTTCTGTCAGGATTTCGTACTTTTTCTTTAATAGATTTGCTATGATTTTTTCATTAACCGGTAGGTCAATTATTTTTCGGGTTGCTAAAAAGCTGCGCTCTTTAATTGGTGCTGCATCTTTCACAAAGAGTTGCGGATCAAGCATTTTCTGTTGCTTCTGCCGTTTAGTAGATACTCTTTGTTTATTGGGTTTTGAGAATCTTGGTTTTTGATTTTTTACAATCTTGGATTGTGTTTCACTCATTTAAAATGTTTTAATAGTTAATGCCTTTATAATAAACATTAACCTATCATTTTAATTGCAAGGGGTAATGTTACTGTTACTGTGGCTGTAATCTTGTCAAAACAGAACTTTCTTAGAAAATGCCTTAACTACCTAAGGGTTAAGAAGGTTTTCATAGCTATTAAGTTTATTTTGATGCCAAAACTTACGCAAAGGTAATGCTATTTTTTAAGTTACCAAGAAATTAAAGATTATACGACCAATTCTTTTTTCTAAGGTGGCACAATAAAATTTACAAAACAGAGAAGGTTAAAGAAGTTTTCGTTAATTTGGCGAGGATTCGCACAAAGAAACAACCTTATATCGCTATTTCTTACAGATTACTGATCAAATTAAGACTTAACTTTCCACAAATTCTTTTTCAACATTTACAACACAAATTTAAAATGTCATTTTCATTTTAATGGTAAACTGCGACCTTGAGTTACCATCGAATCGTTCGTTACCAGAACTCAACTCGTATGTATCTAA
>Ga0265295_1001339_pt1 | contig 43574 bp, 39 predicted proteins | sample Munlansysbiofilm_FD_192503 | JGI IMG/M metagenome (GOLD analysis project Ga0265295, IMG submission 192503) | Leachate microbial communities from a municipal landfill in Southern Ontario, Canada - Methane capture system biofilm | ecosystem: Engineered > Solid waste > Landfill > Unclassified ... | reverse complement strand
AAATTTAACCGCAGGAATACATTTAGTATTTTGAGGATTAAATTTTGAATCTGACGCCGAAATGGACAAAAAAGGCCGTTTTCGTTCAGCAACTATTCAAAGAAAAAATATTTTTCATTTATGTAATAGAATAAAATTATTTAAAAAAACAAATCAAAAGCCCTCGTTTAATATTTAGGAATGAGGGTTTTTGATTTTGATATTTTAATCTAATTGGTTTATAAATATTTCTTTGTTGATAAATTAAAAATTATATTTTTATTTAAGAATTTTTTGGTGAATAAAAACTTAAAAATTTACATTCAGGATACTTTGATTATATTGGGAAAGAACAATTGTTTAATTGGCTTTTCGAGTATTAAACTAATTTTTTAAGATTTTTTAAGGATTAATTTGAATTTAGTCTTATTTAGGCAACATTTCTTGGTTGCAAACCAATATTTATAAGGAATAAAAATGATAGTAAATTTGCTAAAAGCTTTATTTGGAACAAGAAATGACAGACAGCTCAAAAGGATATCCAAAATAGTTGAAAAAGTTAATGACCTTGAATCATCAATCCTTGAGCTTTCAGATGAAGAACTAAAAAATAAAACAGCCGAGTTTAAAAAAAGATATTTGGAAGGTGAAATTTTAGATTCAATTCTTCCTGAAGCCTTTGCAGTTGTAAGGGAAGCTTCTAAAAGAGTTTTAGATATGAGACATTTTGACTGCCAGATAGTAGGCGGAGTTGTTCTTCATGAGGGAAATATTGCAGAAATGAAAACTGGTGAGGGTAAAACTCTTGTTGCAACTCTTCCAGCATATCTTAATGCAATAACAGGCAAAGGGGTTCATATAATAACTGTAAACGATTATCTTGCAAAAAGAGACTCCCAGTGGATGGGTAAAATTTATGGTTTCTTAGGGCTTTCAGTAGGCGTTATTATTCACGGTCTGAATGACAGGCAGAGAAAGGAAGCTTATAATTGTGACATAGTATATGGAACTAACAATGAGTTCGGATTTGACTATCTTCGGGATAATATGAAATTCAGGAAAGAAGACCTTGTGCAAAGGGAGCTTAACTTTGCAATAGTTGATGAGGTTGACTCGATTTTGATAGATGAGGCAAGAACTCCACTTATAATTTCAGGACCTGCAGAAAAATCGACAGATCTTTATAATATGGCTGACCTTGTTATTAGAAAATTAAATAAAGATACTGATTATACAGTCGATGAAAAAGATAAAAATGTTCTTTTAACAGATGAAGGAATTTTAAATGTAGAAAATGAGATGGGTATAAAAAATATTTATGATCCCTCTCACATTGAAACTCTTCATCACATTAATCAGGCCTTGAAGGCACATACAATTTTTAAAAGAGATGTTGATTATATTGTAAATGAAGGACAGGTTGTAATTGTAGATGAATTTACAGGAAGGCTTATGCCAGGAAGAAGATTCAGTGAAGGTCTTCATCAGGCTCTTGAAGCAAAGGAAGGGGTAAAAATTGAAAATGAAAACCAAACCCTTGCTTCAATCACATTCCAAAATTATTTTAGAATGTACAATAAATTAAGCGGTATGACAGGAACAGCAGAAACAGAAGCAAAAGAATTTGCCGAAATCTACGGTCTTGAAGTGCTTGTAATACCAACTAATAAACCGCTGATACGAAAAGATCATCCAGACGTTATCTATAAAACAAAAAAGGAAAAATTTGAGGCTGCTATAGCAGAAATTACTGAATGCTATAAAAAGGGACAGCCGGTTCTTGTTGGTACAATATCAATTGATGTATCTGAATTTTTCAGCAAAATGCTCAAAAAAAGAGGCGTTCCACATGAAGTTCTAAATGCCAAACAACATGAAAAAGAAGCTGAGATTGTTGCTTTGGCAGGCCAGAAAAAATCAGTTACCATATCAACAAACATGGCAGGACGTGGAACTGATATTGTTCTTGGAGAAGGTGTCATAGATCTTGGAGGGCTTCACATTATAGGTACAGAAAGGCATGAATCAAGACGAATAGATAATCAGTTGAGAGGACGTTCAGGACGCCAGGGAGACCCTGGTTCTTCAAGATTTTATCTTTCCCTTGAAGATGATCTTCTCAGGATTTTTGGAGGAGAAAGAATAACAAAGGTAATGGACCGTCTTGGGATGAAAGAAGGTGAGACAATTGAACATGGTATTATTTCAAGAGCAATTGAAAATGCTCAGAAAAAAGTTGAGGGCCATAACTTTGATATAAGAAAGCATCTTCTTGAATATGATGATGTAATGAATGCTCAAAGAGAAGTTATTTACAAGGAAAGAAAAATAGCTCTTACAAACGAGGATCTTAAAGAAAAAATATCAGAAATAATTGAAAATAAATCCTATGAGGTTGCAGCAGCATTTATAAGTTCTAAAAATGAAGATAAAACCCAGTCATACGGATTTAATGAATTTAGAGAAAAGGTAAGAAAAGAAATAAGCCTAAATTTAGATGACCAGGATATAAATATTGAAAATTTAACTGAAGATGACCTTGCTGAACTTATTTATAAAAAAGCTATGGATGAGTACAACAGAAAGGAAAATACAATCGGCTCAGAAAACATGAGAGAGCTTGAACATTTTATCATGCTTCAGACTGTAGACTCATTGTGGAAAGATCATCTTCTTAATATGGATCAATTAAAGGAGGGTATCGGCCTTAGGGGATATGCCCAGCAGAATCCATTGATTATTTATAAAAAAGAAGGCTTTTCAATGTTTCAGTCCATGATTGAAAAAATTCAGGACGAAATTGTAAATATTCTTATGAGAATCGAAATTCAAAATACCTATGAGGAAGAAAAAAAGCCTGTTTTTAAAGAAGTATCCGAAGATGAAATGGTTTTTTCAAGCGGAAGCGGATCTGATGGCGGAGGTAAAACAATAGTTAGAAATGAGCCGAAAATAGGCAGAAACGATCTTTGCCCATGTGGCAGCGGTAAAAAATATAAAAAATGCTGCGGTGCATAACCTTGATTTAAGTAAATTAAATGTTTAGGATTAATACAAAGAAATAAATTTTAGGGGGAAACAATGAGTGTAAAAAATCCGGGGACAGAGCAGGAGGTAATATCTGAGATCTCGGAAAAGATAACAGAGCCTCCTTTATATAAAGTGCTTTTACATAATGATGATTATACAACCATGGATTTTGTTGTTGATATTCTTATTACAGTTTTTCATAAATCCGAGGCAGAAGCTGAAAAAATAATGCTCAATGTTCATAAAAAAGGTGTGGGAATTTGCGGAGTATATCCTTATGAATTAGCCGAAACCAAAGTGGAAACAGTTACAGCTCTCGCAAAAAACAGCGGGTTTCCATTAAAAAGTACAATGGAGAAGGCATAATATATGATAAGCAAGGAATTAAGTGCTACTCTTGGTTTTGCAGTAAGAGAAGCTAAAAAAAGAAGACACGAATATGTTTGTGTTGAGCATGTTCTTTTTGCAATTTTGCATGATGCATACGGAGTTGAAATAATTGAGTCATGCGGAGGAAATATTCATATTTTAAAGTCAGATCTCAAGACATATTTTGATGAACACCTTGAGAGTATGCCAAAGGATTCAAATTATGTTCTTCAGCAGACAATTGGTTTTCAAAGAGTAATTCAAAGAGCAGTAAATCATGCAAGGGCAGCTGAAAAGCAGACAATTAATGTAGGAGATATTTTAGTTTCAATTTTTGAGGAAGAATATTCCCATGCAGTGTTTTTTTTGAAAAAGGAAAGCATAACAAGAATTGATATTTTAAATTATATTTCCCATGGTCAGGGGCTGGAAAGATCTTCAAGGGATAGAATTGGTTTTGATCATGTAACCACTGATGAACAGATTAAAAAAGACAGCTCAGCACTGTCCTTGTATACAGTTGATATGATAGCAAAGGCAGCTTCAGGAAAAATTGATCCACTTATAGGCAGAGAAGATGAACTGAAAAGAACAATGCAGGTTTTATGCAGAAGAAGGAAAAACAACCCTGTTTATGTCGGAGATCCAGGTGTTGGTAAAACAGCAATTGCAGAAGGGCTTGCAAGAAAAATATTTGAAGGAGATGTACCTGACAAACTGATTAATTCTAAAATTTTTTCACTTGATCTTGGTTCTCTTTTAGCAGGCACAAAATTTAGGGGAGATTTTGAACAAAGACTTAAAAGAGTTTTGATTGAGCTTGAAGAAATTGATGATGCAATCCTTTTTATTGATGAAATTCATACAATAGTAGGAGCTGGTGCAACAAACTCAGGTTCAATGGATGCTTCAAATATTTTAAAACCATCTCTTACAAGCGGAAGTTTCAGATGCATTGGATCAACAACCCATGAGGAATTTAAAAATCATTTTGAGAAGGACAGGGCACTTTCAAGAAGATTTGAAAAAATTGATGTATCAGAGCCTTCTGAAGAGGAAACAATTGAAATTTTAAAAGGACTTAAATCAAGTTATGAAATGTTTCATGGAATAAAATATTCTGAAGATGCAATTGAATCAGCTGTAAAACTTTCTTTACGGCACTTAAATGAGAGATATCTGCCGGATAAGGCAATTGATGTGATTGACGAGGTTGGAGCAATGACAGCACTTTCTGATAAAAAAATAGATTTTATCAGTGAAAAGGAAATAACAGACGTTGTTTCAAAAATGGCAAAAGTTCCTCTTCAGCAAATGAGTGGAAATGATAAAAATAAACTTGCAAAACTTGAAAATGAAATAAAAAAATATCTTTTTGGGCAGGACAGTGCTGTTGAAGCAGTTGTTTCGGCAATAAAAAGATCAAAAGCTGGTCTTGGAAATGTGGAAAAACCAATAGGTTCTTTTCTTTTTACAGGTCCAACAGGTGTTGGAAAAACAGAGCTTGCAAAACAGGTTGCAAAAACACTTGGCATTAATTTTTTAAGATTTGATATGTCAGAATATATGGAAAAGCATTCTGTAGCAAGGCTTATTGGAGCACCTCCTGGATATGTTGGATTTGACCAGGGAGGCCTTCTTACAGACTCCATAAGAAAAAAACCCCATAGTGTTCTTCTTTTAGATGAAATTGAAAAGGCACATCCAGATATTTACAATATCCTTCTTCAGGTTATGGATTATGGTAAGCTTACAGACAATAACGGCAGGCATGCAGATTTCAGAAACGTAATCTTAATGATGACATCAAATGCCGGAGCAAGAGAAATGGCTTCTAAGTCAATTGGATTTGGAAATATGAAAGATGATTCCCTGTCAAAGGGTAAAAACGCACTTGGAAGAACTTTTCCGCCTGAATTTAGAAACAGGCTTGATGAAATAGTTTATTTTAATCATCTTGATAAAGCTATAATGATAAAAATTGTTGAAAAGTTTACAGCTGAAATGAGTTCTTCTCTTGAGGAAAAAAAGATTATTGTAAAAGTAACAAAAAAAGCAAAGGAGCTTCTTGCTGAAAAAGGTTATGATTCAACTTATGGTGCAAGACCTCTTGCAAGACTTATTCAGACAGAAATAAAAGATAAAATGGTTGATGAAATTTTATTTGGTGAAATCTCAGATGGAGGTAAAGTAACAATAGGCTGCAGAGACGGCAGCTTTACTTTTACTTATAAAAAGAACTGATGCCTGTTTTTGAACTTACTTCAAGGATTTCTTTTCCTCCTCCTGAATTTGCAGAAAGTTCAGGGCTTCTTGCTATTGGAGGGGGGCTTGAACCTGAACGAATTTTAGCTGCATATAAAAAAGGTATTTTCCCCTGGTTTGATGACTATAATCCTTACCTTTGGTGGTCACCAGATCCTCGAATGGTTTTATTCACAAAAAATCTGCATATTTCAAAGTCACTTAAAAAAACGCTAAAAAAAAATAAATTTTCTGTGAGTTTTGACAAAAATTTTGAATATGTAATAAAGATGTGTGCCAGAATTAGAACAAATAACAATGAGGAAACCTGGATCACAGAAGAAATGGAAAATGCATATATAAAACTCCATGAAATGGGTTATGCTCATTCTGTTGAAGTATGGAATGACACTAAAATTTGCGGAGGACTTTACGGAGTGTCAATAGGCAGAATCTTTTTTGGGGAATCAATGTTTGCACTTGAGCCTGATTCTTCAAAAACAGGATTTGTATATCTTGTAAAGCAGCTTGAAAAATGGAATTTTCCAATTATTGACTGCCAGGTTAAAACTGATAATCTCAAAAGATTTGGTGCTGTTGAAATTCCAAGAAAAGATTTTTTGGAATATGTAAAGGATTTGACTGAAAAAAAGCCTTTTTTTTCTGGTAAATGGTCTTTAGATAATAACCTTGAGGTGGTTTGATTAAATGAAAAATACATATCTGTTTTATGATATTGAAACAAGCGGACTTAGTAAATGTTTTGATCAGATTGTTCAGTTTGCTGCAATAAGGACAGATCTTGATTTTAATATCCTTGAAACTCATAATTTTAAAATTGCTTTAAGAGACGATATAATTATTTCACCTGAGGCACTTTTAGTTCATAAGATGGGGCCAAGCGAACTTAAAGACGGTGTAAGTGAATTTGAAGCAGTAAAAGAAATTCACAGGCTCATGAATTTTCCTGGAACAATTTCACTTGGATATAATACCCTTGGTTTTGATGATGAATTTTTAAGATTTTCCTTTTACAGAAATCTTATGACTCCATATACCCATCAGTTTAAAAATAACTGCTCAAGAATGGATATTTATCCAATGGCAGTGTTTTTTTATCTTTTTTCCAATAATTCTGCAGTATGGCCTTTTTTGGAGGGTAAAGTATCTCTTAAGCTTGAAAATCTTATTCCATTAAATAATTTAACAAAGGGAACAGCACATGATGCACTAGCAGATGTTGAAGCAACACTTAACCTTGCAAAATTGTTTTCAAGAGAAAAAAAGATTTTTGAATATTTAAGAGATTTTTTTGTAAAAAATACAGATAAAAAAAGAAGTGAATCTGTTGACCAGGTTTTTCAAAGCAGATTTGGAATTCACAAGTCAGGAATTTTTATTCATGGTAAAATAGGTTTTGAAAATAATTTTATGGCACCTTTTTTATGTCTTGGAAATTCTGTTCCATACTCAAATCAAAGCGTCTGGTTAAGACTTGATTCTAAAGAAATTTTAAATCTTACAAAGGAAAATATTGAGGAAAAAACATTTGTTGTGAGGAAAAAATTTGGCGAACCCCCATTTCTTCTTCCTTTTTATGACAGATTCAAATCAAAATTAAATAATGATAATTTAAGGCAATTTATGGAAAATCTTAAATTTTTTGAAAAAAATGAGGAGATTTTTAATGAACTCTGCAAATATCATTTAAATTACAGATATCCAGAAGTTGATGGTGTAGATGAAGATGCTTTTTTATATGAAAGAGGCTTTTTAAAAGATTATGAAGCAGAAAAATGCAGATTTTTTGTTGAAGCAGAACTAGAAGATAAAATAAAAATTTTAAGCAGTCTTGATAAGATAAATCAGAAACTCGGGCAAAGAATTCTTTTTAGAAATTATGATGTTTCCATGTTTGAAGAGCTTGAAAAAGAGAAAAATAAATATTTTTCAAAAATAAATCCCATTGATTCCAAGCTTGTTCCCCTAGACTATATGGGAAATAAAAGAATGCTGCCAAAAGATGCTGTTTTAAAAATTGATGAGTTTTTAAATTCAGACATTAATGAATCGGACAGGGCACTTTTAAATGACTTAAAGTCCCATGTTTATAAAAATTTTGATTTATAAAAAGGGAGAACTATTATGGAAGAGAAAAATCCTGAGTATTATCTTGAGCCTACTTTTTTTATGGACTCTGATCATTTCCAAGTAAAGGATTTTGCAGCAAAAAATACTAAGGAAAATATGTCTTTAAAGGAAAAGGCAAAAGCTCTTTTTTATGCAGTAAGAGATCAAATTTATTATAGTCCCTATGATATTGATTTTACAAGAAACGGTATGAAAGCAAGTTCAATAATTGAAAGAAAAAAAGGATATTGTGTTGCAAAAGCTGTTGCATTGTGTGGAGCTTTAAAAGCTGTAAATATTCCGGCAAGGCTTGGTCTTGCAGATGTTAAAAATCATCTGACAACTAAAAGACTGAAAGAAATAATGGGAACTGATACTTTTTATTATCATGGATACACAGAACTTTATTTAAACGGCAGATGGATTAAGGCAACGCCGACTTTTAACAGAGAATTATGTGAAAAATTTAAGGTAAAACCACTTGATTTTGACGGTGAAAATGATTCACTTTTTCATGAATTTGATGAATCCGGAAGAAAACATATGTCTTATATCAAGGATTTCGGCTATTTTGACGAGCTTCCTTTTGAAGAAATTTTAAGAAGATCGCTTGATGTATATAAAAATCTTTTTACAAAACTTGATAAAACTGTATCAGGTGATTTTTATAAGGAAGCAGAGGAAGATTTTAAGGGTTGATTTTAATGTGAAAAATTAAATTTTATTTTAGAGCGGAATAAAAAATTCCGCTCAAATTTTCAGGTTTTAAATCAAATCTTCTTTTAAACCGTCATCAGCTGGTTTGTCGCCAAGCCATATACCGAAAAGAGCTTTTTTAAAGTCAATACCATCAATTATACCTTTTTCAGTTCCATTTTTTGAAACAACAACTCCAGTTCCTGGAACATAGGTCATTAAAAATTCATCTTCTTTAACTATTTCGTCGTTAAAGCACTTGTTAAAAGCATCAATTTTATTCTGAAGTGCTGCCTGATTTCCGTTTGTTGAAGCTTCAAAGCCTTCTGTCATTGCATCCTGCATTTTTTCTTTGGAGACAAGACCAGTTGTAATGACAAGTCTGATTGCCATTGGATCATCTGCATTTATAATAGCCTTGGCATCGCTTGTTTTTTCATTGACATAAAGTCCGCATGCATAAACTTTTATAAAAGCTTTTTTTCTAAGACCTGCACCGTTTAGAACCATATTTTTGCCAGAAATTGTCATTTGGTCTGAAAAATTAACTCCTCCTACTTCCTGTGCAGAAAGTGCAGGTGAAAGCATAAATGAAATAATTAAAACAGCCAGTAGTCTTTTCATACTTGTACTCCTTTGATTTTAATTCTTTTAGGTTTGGATTTGAGTGATTTACAAATAAATACAATGTTATTGGTTATTAACGCAAATTTATTTTATATTCAAGCAATAACAATTGTTAAATTCATTTTATTGAGGTTTAAATTTTGTAAACTAAAAAAATATATAAACTTTTTTTATTTTATTACAGATAGTTATGATTGTCATATGTCTATTGTTCCTTTAATCTCCGAGATTGATGAAATTTTATTTTTTTTCATAAATCTAATTAATCCTGAAATAATTTTTTCGCAGTTTTGAGGATCAATGAAATTGGCAGTTCCAACCTGGACTGCTGAAGCTCCGGCTATTATAAAAGAGACAGCATCTTCATAATTAACAATTCCACCTATCCCAATAACAGGTATTTTTACGCATGAGCATGCCTCATAAACCATTCTTAGTGCAACAGGCCTGATGGCCGGACCTGAGAGTCCTCCGGTGATATTTGCAAGCATAGGTTTTCTTGTATTTATATCAATTACCATTCCAGTAATTGTATTTATCAGGGATAAAGCGTCGGCTCCGGCATCTTCAGCACTTTTTGCAATTGGCTTAATATCTGTTACATTCGGGGTAAGTTTTACAATCAGGGTTTTATTTGTTTTTTTTCTTACCTTTGAAATAAGATTAAAACATGTCTCAGCTGAGGTCCCAAATGCAAGGCCGCCTTTTTTTACATTTGGGCATGAAATATTAACTTCTATGGCAGAAATATTTTTTTCTTTGTCAATAATTTCAGCAAGTTTTTCATAATCTGATTCTGTTTTTCCATAAATATTTGTAATTACAGGAGTATTAAATTTTTTTAAAACTGGAAGCCTTGTTTCAATAAAATTTTTTATTCCAATATTTTCAAGTCCTACTGCATTTAAAAGGCCGGAAGGTGTTTCAACAACCCTTGGGTGCAGGTTTCCTTTTGAGGGCTCAAGTGAAAGGCCTTTTACAATTATAGCACCAAGGTTTTCCAAGTTTACCTGATCAATATATTCAAGTCCATATCCAAACGTACCTGATGCAGGCATAACAGGATTTTTAAGTTCAAGATTTCCAATTTTTACTCTAAGGTCAGGGTTTTTCATTTGTCACCGTTTTATAGTTTTAAATTAAAAATTTTAAAATATTTTTTAACAAATTCAATATTATTTTAACAACTAAAATGATTGATTTTGGTTTGAAAAGCAATTTAATTGAAGTTTTAAATTTTTTACAGGTATTTATTATTCTTGTTGCAAGGGGGAGTATTTTTAAGTAAGTTTAAAAATATTTAAGGAGATTAAGTTATGGTAAATTCCGGTTTGAAATATCCCTTTGGAAGCAGAATAAGAAAGATTAGAGAAAAGAAAAAATTAACATTAAAGACTGTAGCTTCAAGTGCTGGAGTAAGCGAAAGTCTTATTTCACAAATAGAGCGTGATAAGGTTTCGCCTTCAATAGATACTTTATTTGCAATTATTGATGTTTTAGACATTGACCTTGAGTATATCTTTAAAGATTTTAAAAAAAAGAGAATGGTAAATATTGTAAAAGCAGAAGAAAAAAATATACGTACAATAGGAGATATAACTTATCATCAGCTTTCTTCCATCAGTTCTACAGAGGGTGACAAAACAAGAGATATTGAAGCTTATTTAATTGAAATACCATTTGACAATGAAAAGGGAAACAGTGGATACGGCCATGCAGGAAAGGAAATGGGATTTATTTTAGAAGGAAGCGGTATACTTGAATATGGAGGGGTCAACTATGTTCTAGAAGAAGGTGACAGCGTTTCTTTTGCATCTGACATACCCCATAAACTAAAAAATTCAGGTACAAAAATTTTAAAGGCTTTTTGGGTTACAACTCCGCCAAGACTTTTTATAAACAATGATTAATCATGTATTGAAAAAAATAAATTTTCAGGCATTATTATTGGGCTGAAAAATTTGCAGTAATTAAATTAAATAATTTTAAATATAGGAGATTTTCTAAGAGATGGGAAAAACAATAGCAGAAAAAATATTTGATGCTCATCTTGTTGATACCCCTGAAAAAGGTATAAATGTTCTTCGCCTTGATGCAGTTTTCTGCCACGAGATAACAACTCCGGTGGCTATTAATGATTTGGAAAAAAAAGGTAAGGACAGGGTTTTTGACCCTGATAAAATTAAGGTTGTAATAGATCACGTTACTCCTGCAAAAGATTCAAAAACTGCACTTCAGGGCAAAATTTTAAGGGATTGGTCAAAAAGAAACAAGATTAAGGATTTTTTTGATATAGGAAGAAACGGGGTATGTCATGCTATTTTTCCTGAACAGGGATTTGTAAGACCTGGAGCTACTATAATTATGGGAGATTCCCATACATGCACACATGGTGCGTTTGGTGCATTTGCAGCAGGCGTTGGAACAACTGACCTTGAGGTTGGAATTTTAAAGGGTGTTTGTGCATTTAAGTATCCTGAAACCATGAAAATTGAGGTAGAGGGAAGTCTTAAAGAAGGGGTTTTTGCAAAAGACCTTATTTTACACATAATAGGTAAAATAGGTGTAAACGGTGCAACTGACAAGGTTATTGAGTTTACAGGTACTGTTATATCAAAAATGAATATGGAAGAAAGAATGACCCTTTGCAATATGGCAATAGAAGCAGGCGGAACTTCTGGAATCTGCTATCCTGATGAAAAAACTGTTGATTATCTCTGGAAATTCATTGAATCAGATTTTGGTTCTAAAGCTGATGCACTCAAAGAATATTCAAAATGGATTTCTGATGAAGATGCAGATTATGCTCAAATAATTAAAATAGATGCTTCTGAAGTTGTTCCTGTTGCTACATTTGGATTCAAGCCTGACCAGGTAAAGCCTGTAAGTGAATTTGAAAATGTAAAGGTTGATCAGATATATATAGGCTCATGCACAAACGGAAGGCTTTCAGACCTTGAAATTGCCGCAAAAGTTCTTGAGGGACAGAAAATTTCTGATGATGTAAGAGGGATTGTTTCACCTGCAACACCTGAAATTTTCAAACAGGCACTTGACAAGGGCATAATCAAGGTTTTTATGGATGCTGGTTTTTGTGTTACAAATCCTACCTGCGGAGCGTGTCTTGGAATGAGCAACGGAGTTCTTGCAGAGGGAGAAGTATGTGCTTCAACAACAAACAGGAATTTTAATGGAAGAATGGGCAAAGGAGGCATGGTTCATCTGATGAGTCCTGCTACAGCAGCTCAGACAGCAATAAAAGGCTATATAGATAATTCACCTCTTTTTAAGGGTTAGGAAGGATAAAATGAAAAATTTTAACGGTAAAGTCCTTTTTCTTGACAGAGACGATATAAATACAGATGAAATAATACCTGCTAAATATCTGACTGAAATTTCTAAGGAAGCATTAAAACCCTATCTTCTTGAAGATCTTAAGCTTGAAGGTTTTAATCTTAAAGATATTGAAGATTCCAGTGTTGTTATTACAAGGGGAAATTTCGGATGCGGTTCTTCAAGGGAGCATGCTCCATGGGCATTTGAAGTAAATGGAATAAATCTTGTGATTGGAGAGTCCTTTGCAAGGATATTCAGACAGAATATGTTTAATTGTGGAATGATGGCCGTAAGTCTTCAAAAAGATCAGATCGAAATGCTTTTTGATGAGTTTGCAAAGGAAAAAGACGTTTATATTGAAACTGATTTTGAAAATAAAAAATTTACGATAAGAGCAGGAAGCAAAAAAAAGGATATTGTTTTTTCAATATCAGAATTTGATTCAAAACTTGTTAAATCTGGCGGATGGCTTGATTTTGCAGATAAAAATTACTAAAATTTATCTTTAATTAGTGATTGGCTGAAAACGGGAATTTTTTGTTCAGTTCAAGTGAAAAATTTAACCTTTAGGATACATTGAGTATTTTGAGGATTAAATTTTGAATCTGACTTTAGAATGGACAAAAAAGGCCGTTTTCCTTCAGCAACTAATTAAGTTTTGTAAAATTAAAGGCCGTTTTTATCGGCCTTTTTTTTTGGATTAATAAACTTTTTATTAAAGATATTTTTAATTATAAAATGTCAAAGTTGACAAAAAATATTTTTTTATTTTTGAGTATGTAATTCTAAACGAATATAAGGATGAATTAATGTCTGATATAAAACTTGTTTTACTGGATTTTGGAGGGGTAATTGCTGAAGAAGGTTTTAAAAAAGGAATTAATGAGCTTGCCTTAAAATTTGATTTTGATGTTGAAAAATTAAAAAAAATTGCCTTTGATTTAGTTTATGACTGCGGTTTTACAAGCGGCAAAGCAGATTCTGACAAGTTTTGGGATCTTTTTAAGGAAAAAACAAAAATAAGCGAGTCAAATTCAAATCTTACAGAGTTTATACTTAAAAGATTTATCATAAGAGATGAAATGATAAATTTTGCAAAATGGCTTAAAACTCAAAATATAAAAACAGCAATTTTAAGCGACCAGACAAACTGGCTTGATATTCTTGACAAAAAATATGATTTTTTTAAGTATTTTGACAAGGTTTTCAATTCATATTACCTGGGAATTACAAAAAAAGATCCAGAAATTTTTGATCTTGCTTTGGAAGAAATGGATGAACTCCCTGAAAATACATTGTTTGCAGATGACCATAACCCTCATATTCAAAGAGCTGCTGCAAAAAAAATAAATGGAATTTTATTTAAAGATATGAATGATTTTAAAAAACAGATAAAAGAATATTTTATTGATCCAGAATTTTAAATTTTTTTGAAATATTAAATTTAGGTAAAAAAATGAAAAGATTTGAAGAGTTGTTTGAAGAACTTAAGCTTAAAAAAAAATCAGATGATCCAGATTCTCGAACTGTTAAAGAACTCAAAAGCGGTATTCATGCAATTGGCAAAAAAATTATTGAAGAAGCAGGAGAAGTATGGATTGCTTCAGAATATGAAGGAAAAGAAAAAACAGCTGAAGAAATTTCACAGCTTTTGTACCATATCCAGGTAATGATGCTTGCATGTGATTTGACTCTGGAAGATGTTTATAAATATTTGTGATTATTTATAGTTCTTGTTTAGAAAAAGAAAATGTAGGAGATAATTTAAAATGTTAAAAATAGCACTTCCTAACAAAGGGAGTTTGTCTGAAGATGCAGTAAATCTTGTTAAATCTGCAGGATATTCATGCAGAAGGCTTGGCAAGGAACTTATGGTTTCAGATGGTGAAAACAAAATAGATTTTGTTTTTTTAAGACCAAGGGATATAGCAGTTTATGTAAGCAGAGGTATTCTTGATCTTGGAATTACAGGAAGAGATCTTGCTCTTGACAGCAGAACCAATGTCCATGAAATATTTGGACTTGGATTTGGAAAGTCTTCTTTTTGCTATGCATGTAAAAAAGGAGCAATGAAGTCTGTATCAGAATTAAATAACAAAAGAATTGCTACTTCATATCCTGAAATAGTTGAATCCGATTTGAAAAAAAATAACCTTAAAGCTGATATTGTAAAGCTTGACGGTGCTGTAGAAATTTCAATCGAGCTTGGAGTTGCTGATGCAATTGCAGATGTTGTTGAAACAGGAAGAACCATGAAGGAGGCAGGTCTTGAGGTTTTTGGAAATCCTGTTTTAAAATCAGAAGCTGTTCTTATTTCAAGAACCCCTGAAATAATGGAAAATAAAGATGTTTTTATTTTTACTGAAAGAATTAAAGGGATTTTAACTGCCAGGGAATATGTAATTATTGAGTATGACGTTGAAGAAAAACTTTTAGATGAAGCAGCTGCTGTAACCCCTGGAATTGAATCTCCAACAGTTTCACCATTAAGTAAAAAAGGCTGGATCGCTGTAAAATCAATGGTGAGGAAAAAAGATGTAAATCTAATGATGGATAGACTAGCAGAAATTGGTGCAAGGGGAATTATTGTAAGTGACATAAGAACATGCAGACTTTAGTTTTGATGCACTAAAAATTTATTTTGTCCAAATAAAAACCATACAGCTAAATAGTGATTGGCCGAAAACGAGAATTTTTTGTACAGTTCAAGAAAGATGAAAAATTTAACCTTTAGGATACATTGAGTGTTTTGAGGATTAAATTTTGAATCTGACTTAAGAATAGACAAAAAAGGCCGTTTTCGTTCAGCAACTAAATAAAAAAAAGAGTTTCTTATGATAAATTCAAAGGCCGTTATTGCTGGCCATACAAATAAGCCTTCCAATTTTTGTCTTGCTGCGGCAAGAATTTCAACTACAAAGGGAAGTGCACTTGAAATTTATAATGAAAGCATGGAAAAAGAAGATACTTCTTTAATTGAAAAAGTCCTTGATATGGGACATCATTCTGTTTGTGAGCATGTAAATTTCAATATAATTTTTGATAATGTATCTGTTATTGTTGAGCAGTTTATAATTGAATTCAGACTTGCTTCATTTACTGTAAAATCAAGAAGATATGTTGACTATAAAAAAATGGGGTTTGTTGTCCCTGATTTAAGATTTAATGATAATGTGTCTGAAAAAGAAAAAAAAGATCTTAAAAATAAATATTCAAGCACAATGGAATCACTTTTTTCAGTTTATTCCGATCTTACAGAAAAAGGCGTTCCAAGAGAAGATGCAAGATTTATTCTTCCATATTGTTTCAGAAGTAATTTTTACTGCACAGTAAATGCAAGAGAACTTATGAAGATAATTTACTCTGCATGCTATGGAAGAGGTTCAATGTATCCTGAAATAAAAAATCTCGGAAATATGCTTCTTGATCAGGCAAAAAAAATTTTCAAAGAACCTTTTTCTATTTTGGATAAAATTTCAGCTTTTAAAGATAATATGCCGGCCTTTACAAATAATCTATTAAATGACAGGCTTGATGATAATTACCTGCCTGAAAAAAAAGTTGAGCTTTTATCATGTACTGAAAATGCTTCATTTAAAATGGTTTTAGCTCAGATAATTGGTCATACTGGAATATCCTCAAAAAAGGCTGAAGAGATAATTGCAAATGATCCTGAAATTTATCATCAGGTAATTTCTGAAACAATAACTGACGGCAGGGCAAGAGCCTTGGAAAATATAAGTTTTGGATTCAGAATAAACAGAATAAGTTTAGCAGGGCTTACCCATCTTGTAAGGCACAGAATTCAGTCAATTATTATTTCTGACCTTTCAAAGAAAATAAGATTTAATGATTTTATTATGCCGGAAACAATAAAAAATAATAATGAGTTAAAGAAAATTTATATTAATTCCTATGAAAAACATATAGAATCATATAGTTTGTTTAAAGAAAAATTAAAATTTAAAGAAGACCTTGTTTATTTTGCTTTAGCAGGAATGAAACTTGATATTGTAACTTCAATGAATGCAAGGGAGCTGTTTCATTTTTTCCGTTTGCGTACATGTATGAGAGCCCAGTGGGAAATCAGGGAGTTTGCATATGAAATGCTTTCATTATTAAGGACTAGAGAACCTGATATTTTCAAAAAAGTAGGCCCAGGATGTTTTATGGACGGAGTTTGTCCTGAAGGTAAGTTCAGCTGTAAAAAAATGAAAGAAGTAAGAGAATTTATTTCTAAACTATAATTATATTTTTTTTGGAATCCAGCTTGTCTTTTTTTTTGGGAGAATAAAATTTGCAGCTTTCACCTGAACTTTGGAAAACAACAAGAGAAGGCATTATTTTACTTTTAAAGCCCATGGCCCTGCATCCATGAGGATGTTTTTTTTCCCATGTTACATAATAATATTTACATTTATGACAGCTTATACGGTTATTTGCCATGATTAAAATAGATCTGGAAAAAAAGATTTCAAGAAATAATAATGTTTTTAAAACATATAATGAAAAAAGAAAAGCTCTTTTTAGTGAAATCTCACCAAAGGAGAGTTCTCAGATTTTATATCTTCTTCCCTGGCTTTTAAGCGTAAATCATAAAAAATGTCCCGGATATGTCCCTGATTTTAAAGGTAAATTTAAGGTTTTTGGGATAGATTCATTGCCTCAAATTGCCCAGAAAGAGGCAGTTTTTAAAAAAATGTTTAAAATTGAAGAATCAGGTCAGCTTTATACTCAAACAAAAGAAACATATTTTCTTGAAGGACTTTATACAATAGGCAGCATAGGAAGTATAGCACAGACTGCCTATTCTGACTGTGATATCTGGGTTTGTGGTGATTTTGAGCATCTTGGCAGGGAAAAAAGGAAATTTCTCACAGAAAAAATTAATATTATTAAGGATTGGTTTGATGAAAACTGTAAAATTCCGCTATATTTTTTTATTTCAGATATAAAAGATATAAAATCAGGTTATTTTGGAAAATTAGACAAGGAAAGTTCAGGATCTGCCCAAAAAAATATTTTAATGGAAGAATTTTACAGAACAACAATTGTGATTTCAGGAAAAACTCCTTTATGGTGGCTGTGCTTGGATAATGGTGAAAAAATTGATTATGATTTTGCACTTTCTGCTGTCAAAAAAGGAATTGGGGGAGGTTATGAGTATGTTGATTTTGGAGATCTACCATCTGTAAAACCGGAAGAATACCTTGGTGCTTCTTTGTGGCAGCTCCAAAAAGCACTTGCAAGCCCTTTGAAATCGGTAATTAAAATGGCTCTCTTAAAAAGGCAGATTGACGATCCAAATAGAAGGCTTGCAGCAGATCTTTTCAGAGATAAAATTATGGCTTCAAATGGTCCTGATTTTGTTGATCCAATGACTTTTACCATTGATCTTTTAATGCAGAGTTTTAATACAGGATATGACTTAGAAAGGCTTTCTTTTTTGAAGGAATGTTTTTTTCTGAGGTGCAATATGAAAGTATATGAAAAAAACGAGGTCAAAAAAAAGCTTGTTGATACTTTTTTAAAAAGATCAAATATTCCAAAAGATGTTTTAGAAAATCTAGAAAATTTTAAAAATTGGGATATGTCTGCACAGATTAGGCTGGGTAAACGGCTGGTTCAGGAACTTTTTTCATTTTATAAAACAATATCATCTGCTGGGAAATTGAATCCGCATATTAATAAAAGAGATTTAACTGTTCTTGGAAGGAAAATAGCTGCAATTTATCAAAAAAAAAATGGAAAGGTCAATCTTGTTCCAAAGCCCTCAGAACAATTTAATCTTATAGATATTACTTATGTTTATGATAATAAAAATTGGAAAATTTTTGCTGGTGCGGATCGTTCAATTCCACTTTTTTCAGACCAAGATATTGTAAAGGCAACTGCGTTTGCTGTGTGGAATGATCTTTTTAAGGTAGGCAGAGTAAGGATGGAGCCAAATCCAACTAGTGTAAGTCTTCAGGAAATAATCAATCTTTCATTTAAAATTAAGGATTTTATAGGAAGATGTGATGTTTTAGATAATTCGCCTCTTTTTTATATAAAAAAGGAAAAAATCCAAAAAGTTTTTATTGTGGTAAGCTTTGAAGAAATTCATTATGAAAAAAATATAAATAATTTTGCAGTAATCTATAAAACAACATGGGGAGAGCTTTTTGTAAAAAGAATTGATTCTCCTTACGGCCTTCAGACAGAACTCAAAAGGATAAAAGAAGATAATTCAAGTTTTCAAATTGAATTTTATCTTCAAAGAAACAGCAGTTATTATGAGAAAATTATAAGAAGAACAAGGGATATTGTTGAAAGATCCTTTGTTTTTTAGTCATTTTGTATGGCCTCCATGTTTTTTGTTTTCGAATTATAATTAATTTTTACATTTTGTATCTGATTTTTTAAAAGATCATTGCCTTGAAGAAGAACAGATATATAGTTTTCTGTAAAACCTTTTAACAGATTTGTTTGTTTATCCCTTTGATTTTCTATTAGTACATTTTTGATCCTGCCTGACTGCGATTTGTAAAACTCTTCTTTTTTAAGTTCGCTTAAGTTTCTTGTCAGTTCACATCTTTTTTTGGTAATTTTTCCATTAACCTGATTTTTAAATTTTGAAGCAGGTGTATTTTTTCTTGGAGAAAATGGGAAAACATGAAGATAAGAAATTGGAAGTTCCTTTAAAAGTTTAAATGTATTTTCAAAGCAAGCATCTGTTTCTCCGGGAAATCCAAGCAAAATATCTGCTCCAATTGAAGCATCATTAATTTTATTATTAATTTTTGTGGTAAGTTCTTGTAAAAAATTTCTTGAATAAGGCCTTTTCATTTTTTCTAAAATAAAATCATCTCCGTTTTGAAAAGCAATATGAAAATGAGGGCATAAAACTGAATCTGATGATGCAATTTCAATTATTTCATCTGTTATTTCATCTGGTTCTATGGAACTTATTCTTAGTCTTGGAAATTTCTCGCTGCTTTTTGAAAGATATTTTATGAGGGATGTAAAATCAGTTTTTTCTTTTAAATCTTTTCCATAACAGCCAATATGAATTCCTGTCAGCACAACTTCTTTAAATCCATTTTCATTTAGCTTTATTAATTCTTCAATTACTTGATTAAATTCCATGCTTCTGCTTCTTCCCCTTGAATAGGGAATAATACAATATGAGCAGAATGCATTGCACCCATCCTGAATTTTCAGATAAGCTCTTGTTTTTGATCCTGAATCTGAAGATGGCATAAATTTGAATTTTGTATCTGAGCATATATGATTTAAAATTGAGTCTTCAAAAGAATCATTAATTGTAAATTCAGGAATAAGATCTTTTTGACCCTGAGATACAATAATTATATCTTCGCTTATTTTTTTTATTTCTTCTGGCTCTGTCTGAGCATGACAGCCTGTGGCAATAATTTTCACAAGGGGATTTTTTTTGAGTTCTTTTCTTATTTCCTGGCGTGACTGCATACCAGCCTTTGCAGTTACAGTGCAGGTATTGACAATAACAATATCTGGATTTTTGTCACTGTACTTGTATCCATTGTTTTTAAGCTGCATTGCAATTGAGTCTGCTTCGTACTGGTTGCATTTGCATCCAAGTGTAATAACTTTAAATTTTTTCATTTTTTGATATAAATCCTGCTCCAATAACTTTTTGATTGTCATAAACAACCAGACCCTGGCCAGGTGTTACAGAGCTTGCTTGAGAGTTGAATATAACTTTGTACAAATTGTCATTTAATTTAAAAATTTTGCCTTTTTGACCTTTATGGGAATATCTGATTTTAAATTCTGCTTCAAACGGAAAATTTTGTGGTTCCTGAAACCAGTTAAAATTTTTTGCAATAAGTGAATTTGAGTAAAGGTCTTCTTTTTTTCCAATAATAACAGTTTTATTTTTGGGATCTGTTTCAAGGACATAATATGGATAAGGACCGGGGCAGTTTATTCCTTTTCTCTGACCTATTGTGAAATTATGAACTCCATTATGGGATCCAATTATTTTGCCTTGTCTATCAATTATTTTACCTGGCTTTAAATCAAGATTTTTGTCTTGCTCCAGGAATAGTTTATAGTTTTTGTTTTTTATAAAGCAGATATCCTGACTTTCATCTTTTTCAGAAGGAACCAGACAAAAATTTTCAGCTATTTTTTTTACCTGATTTTTTTTTAGATTCCCAATAGGGAAGAGACAATTTTTAATATTATCAGGTGAAACCATAGATAAAAAATAAGATTGATCCTTAAACGGATCATTTGCCTTGGCAATAAATATTTTTTTTTCTGATTTAATAATTTTTACATAATGGCCGGTAGCGATTTTATTTATATTTATTTTTTTTGCTTCATCAAAAAGCAGCTTGAATTTAATCATTTGATTGCAGATAAGACAGGGGTTAGGTGTATAGCCTTTTATATATGAATTTTTAAAATAGGATACAATTTTTTCATTAAATTCTTTTTCTATATCTATAAAAATTACAGGTATATCAATTTTTGAGCACATTTTTGTCAGTTCAAGTTTAATCTGATCTTTTTTTTTTGATTCATAACCTGTGAAAAAGTGTATTCCTGTTACATCATAATTTTTCCTTTTTAAAATAAAAGCAGCGACAAGGGAATCTATGCCGCCGCTTACAGCTGCTGCTATTTTTTCTTTCATTTTAAAAAAAGTTTTCGTTTTTTGGACTTGCAATCATAGCCTTAAAAGGGCAGGTTACAACACAAAGCTCACATATACTGCATTTTTCCTGGTCAAAACAAACTTTCATTTCAGGCCTTTTAATGTACAAGGCTTGAGTAGGACACACAGCTGTGCAGGCACCGCAATGGATACATAAATTTTCATCCCTTGTTATTTCCTGTGCAGCTGTTTTTACAGAAACACCCATTTCTTTAAGATATTTTACACCTGCATCAAAACTTGAAGCCGGCCCTGATAAATCAAGTACAAGAAGTCCTTCTTTTCTTGGGAATATTTCTGCATGTAAAATTGCAAATGTAAGTCCGTACTCTTTTGCAAGGTTACATACAAGAGCTTTATGTGTCAGATCTTCAGGAAATCTTAAAATCAGAATTTTGGAACGCAATTTTTTCCTCCATTTTCAAAATAATACAAAAAAATTATACTAAGTTTTTTTTGATACAATTGTCAAATCTTAGGTGTATTATTTTTTATGGAAACTGAATTGATTAGGCTTTTTTAAAAAGTGAATTTCGGATTATTAAAAGGCAGGTAAAAAAAAAGGCATCCTTAATATAAATTAAGGATGCCTTGAAAGTCTTTATTAAATTTGTTTTTTACTGAGGAATTACATTTACAGCATTTTTTCCCTTTGGACCCTCTGCAACGTCAAACACAACTCTCTGACCTTCTGCTAGAGTTTTAAAACCATCCATTTTAATCCCTGTGTGATGAACAAAAACGTCTGCTCCCTGCTCTTGTTCGATAAACCCATAGCCTTTACTCTCATTGAACCATTTTACAATTCCGTTTGCCATTAAACTTTTTCCTTCAATTATTTCTATTAATTGTTGCTGGATTTCTGCCTTAAGAAAATCTGATTTAGATTAAAAAGATGTGTCCTTTAGGAAAGAAATCTGTTTTTGAAAAACGACTTTAGTTTTTCATAATTTTTAGAAGAATACTTTATTTTTTTTGAAAATAAAAGTTTTTTTTCAAAAAAATATCCCCCTGAGAATCAGGGGGGTATTAAGAAGGAGAACAATGAAAAAATTTAAAAAACATGTTAAGGATGTTTGTTTATTTTGTAAAGGCTCTCGCCATACCTTTACAAATCCCTTAAATTTTAATTTTCTATAATACAATATTTGTGCCATGTCTATAGTATAATTTAAAATATACTATAGGCACACAATCTATTCTCTTTTGAAAATAAAGGTAATAAAAAAAATAAAATTTATATTTTCAAAGTGGATAAAATAAATCCATAGCCTGTATATTTATTATACAGTTGGGTATATTTTACTCATATTTTTTGAATAAAAGAAAAAAACTGATTTTAATATTTAAAAGTTAATTTTTAATAAAACAAAAAACATTAACAAAATTATCAATTATTAGTTTTCCATTTTTTTCAGGTGCCTTTGATAATATATTTTTTATTTTTATTTCAATATCTTTATTCCAGTTTTTTCTGGATTTATTTTTTATTTTAGAGTTGAAAAAATCATTGTAATCATCAAGTTCAAAGTCAATTTTTAAATTTGTGGTAAAAATTTCTTTAAAATTTATCCTGTCAATTTTTTTTATTTCTTCCAAAGCTTTTTCTTTGAGTCTTTTTTCAGAGTTTATAATTGCAGTTATTTCACCATAAAGACCCTTATTGTACATAGGCTCAATTATTAGAAGGCTGCCTTTTGTTTTTAAAACACGTCCAGCTTCTTTTAAGGCAATTGTTTGTTCATTTTCCTCTATGTGATGCAATGACTGGCAAAAAATTACCAAATCAAATGATGAGTCTTTAAAACAAAGTTTTGCACCAGAGTTTAGTGAAAAAAAAAGATTTCTACTTTTAAATTTTGAAAAGTCATCAATTTTATTTAAAAACGGCTCAATACCAATGGTTAATTTAGAATGTTTGCTTATAAATTCAGTAATTTTACCGTCTCCGCAGCCGATATCAAGTACAGAAAAATTTTGATTTTTTATTTGATCAAAAATAAGCGAATTTAAAATTTTATCTGGATCTTTTATCATTATTATTAATTCCTTTTTTTAATATTTTTATTTTTTTTCGAAAATTCAAAAAAATTCAAGTTTAATTAATGATTTAATATAAATTTGAATTTTTTGTCAGCATCAAATTAAAAATTTAATCCTTAAAATGCTCAATGTATCCTAAAGGTTAAATTTTTGATCTTTCTTGAACTGAACAAAAAATTGTGGTTTTTGGCCAATCACTAATTAATCAATTTAAAACTCCTTCATAATAATTTTCTAAACCTCTTCATATATAGGTCTTGTAAATCAGTTTTAATTCACATTAATTTATTAAGGAGAAAAAGATGAAGAGTTTTAAAGGGGTCATTGCTGCATTGTGCTGTTTTGCAGTTTTTTCGGGTCAGTCTTTAGCTGGTACAATTAATCATGATTTAAAAATTTCAGGGGAATATGAGCTTTATTATATTTATGATGATACCTCAATGATAGATGAAAAAGATAATGAAAAATCCTATCTTGAGCATGAATTTGACTTAAAATTTAAGCTTGATATTGGTGAAAATATTACCATGGGCGGAAAAATGGAATATGCTGATTCAACCCTTGGTGACGGAGATCATGCAATTGGAAAAGATAATGATATTGAAGTTGAAACAGCTTATATAAAAGCAAAATTTGCTCCGGTGACCTTTACAGGCGGTAAATTCAGCTATGCTTTTCCTTCTGTTTTTGATGGTTCTCCAATTCTTGATGATGAAGGTACAGGCGTTGATTTTGATTTTGGATTAGTATCTGTTGGTATGCTGAGAGCAGATGATTTTGGAGAAAAAACAGAAGATAAAAATGATATTTACTACATAAAAGGCAAATTTGATTCAGACTCAATTAAAATAAACCCATACATTGCATATCAGACCCAGGGTGAAGAAGGTGAAGTAGACGGATATGAAGGCGATGACGCAGCATTTAATTCTTTTTGGATAGGTACATCTTTTTCTCTTGAAGCAGGTTCTCTTAATTTTCTTGCTGATCTTGTTTATGGTTCAAGAAGCTATTCAGACAAGGCTCTTGAAACAATGGATCAGTCAGGTTTGTTTCTTGATGCAGCAGTTCAGATGAAAATGGATTTAATGACACCAACTGCATTTCTTATATATTCAACAGGAAATGATGATGACAATAAAGAACATGAAACAATTCCTGTAATTTCTCCTGATTATGAACCTTTAAATGTTTTTGGAGATGATGACAGACAGTCTGGAATAGATTTTATGAGCGGACTTGCAGGTATTGGTCTTGGAGTAAAAAAACTCAGCTTCATGCCAAAACTAAGCCATGACATAATCCTTTTCTATGCTGTTGGAACAAATGATGAAAAAAGCGGTAATTATTTCACAGAAAAAGACAGTGCAATGGAGCTTGATTTCAATTCAGTTTATATGCTTATGGATAATTTTAAAATTCATGGAAAACTTGCATATTCTTCAATAGACCTTGATGAAAAGGTTCATGGAAAAGTTGAAGATGAAGCAGGTCTTTACTGTGAATTTGGAATGGAATTTGATTTCTGATAAGTAAAAAAAGTTTTGCCGGGGAAATAAAATTTATACCCCGGCTTTTTTTCAGCTCAAATGAACCGATAAAATATCACTTCTTGCATTAACATTTTGAATTGTGACTGTAATATTGTCTCCGGGCTTTAAATTCATGCCTGATGTGGCAGGAAGTTTTGATTCCATCATGTAATTTAAAAGCACAATCGAGTAATTGTTGAATTTTTTGTCTGAAATTACCATGGCAGGTTCTTTCTGGCCTCTTTTTTCTTCAAGATATTTTAAAATCCAGTATCTTTTTCTCTGGAACTGAACCCTTCCAATACTTGACATTGTATTATCAAGCCTTGCAGTTATTTCATCAAGTTCTTCTGTGGTATATGGCGTTTCAAGTTCAAAGGCTGATTTAATCTGTCTTTGGCACACAAGGTCAAAATATTTTCTTACTGGAGAAGTACAGGTAAGATACGAGTTAACTCCAAGTCCGCAGTGTGGTTCAGGTGTTGTGGAAATAATAACCCGGCTCATTTCCTTTCTTTGGAGAAACTGCATTAAAAGAGTTCCTTTGTCCCCTTCATAATGTCTTGTTTCCGGTTTTGCCTGACCCCTGAAAATTGCAGGTATCGAGTTTGATTTTAAAAATTCAGCCATAAGATGATTTGCCATTATCATAAATTCAGAAACAAGAGCCCATGCCGGAGTTTCCCTTTCTAAAACTTTTATTTCAATGTTTTTGTTTTCGTCTACATAAACATCAGTATCCGGGATTGAAATGTGAACTGCATGGTCTAAAAACCTTTTTTCCCTTAATTTTTTTGATGCATTGTAAAGCTTTAGAAGTTCTTGTGAATTTTCTGAGTTTATCAGTTCATCTGCCTCATCATAGGTTATCTGGTCGCTTACTTTTATAACTGATGGAATAATTTCATAGTTTTTTACAGAAAAATTTTCATCAAGCTCCATTAAAATACTAATTGCAGGCCTTGTTTCATTTTTAACAAGACTTGCTCTTTTTTCTGAAATATCTGGATGGAGCATTGGTATTTTTTCATCAGGCATGTAAATTGAACTGCCCCGAAGTCTTGCATTTCTATCCAGCGGAGTATCTTTTTTTATGTGAAATGAAACATCTGTAATATGGACTCCTGCAATAATTTTTCCGTCTTTTTCTTCAAAACTCAAGGCATCATCAAAATCTTTTGTATTTTTGCCGTCAATTGTAAATGTTTTTAAATTGGTAAAATCTCTTCTTTTTGAAAAATCTATTTCATCAGGTTCTTTTTCAAGATTTTTTACTGCTTCTAAAATATTGTTTGAAAAATCCTTTTCAAGCTCATATTTTAATAAATCTGTATTTTCATCACTGTCCCAGATACCAAGCCTTACAAAAAGCTTAAATACTTTAAGACCTGGTTCTATTCCTGCTTCCTTGAATATTTCCCTTGCAAGATCGCTCTGATTTGATTCATTTTCAAGAAGATAAAATGAAGAAAGAATTTTTATTAAATCAAGGTCATCAGGCGGCATTTCAGGATTTTGTTTTCCAATGTTTTCCTTAAGCCATAAACTTCCTTTTTTAATTATATTTTTTTTTCTTTCTTCTTCCTGCTTCTGGGTTTTCAGCTGTTCAACCTGGTCTTCAGTAAATGGAAGATATTGTGAGTGGTTGAATTTGAAATAAAGCCTGTCATAAAACATGGCCCTCATCAATGCTGATTTCTGGAAAGGTTCGGGAGTATCTCCAAACCATAGTTCAGCTGCTGTATCAATATCTACCCAGTCTGATTCTGAATTTAGAATTTCCCACAGGGATTCAATATCTACTTCCTTTGCATTTTCTTCAGAAAGAGTTGAAAAGTCCTTTAAAATTTTTGATATGGCTTCCCTTGACTGCTTTAATGAAATTTTTTTTTCAGAGCCAAGTGATATTCTTTTTTCAGATATATTAACTTCCCTGTTGTTTTCATTTAAAATTCTGAGTCTGTTTTTTTTTGTTTCAAGAACTACAGCACTCAAAACTTTCTGATCGTCAATATATTCTACAATATGTCCTTCGTTCATAATTATATTTCCGTTGTCCCTTCAATTTCCTTAAATATGATTTACAATAAATAATTGATTGTATAACTTAGTTGCTGAACGAAAACGGCCTTTTTTGTCCATTTCTGCGTCAGAATCAAAATTTAATCCTCAAAATACTAAATGTATCCTAAAGGTTAAATTTTTCATCTTCCTTGAACTGAACAAAAAATTCTCGTTTTCGGCCAATCACTAACTTATAAATTTTTATTCATAAAGATGGATTTATTTATGTCTTTCAAGCTTGTCTTACCATATTTCAAGGAACACTTTTTTAAAATTGCATCAGGAATAGTTATTCTTCTGACAGTCGATTTTTTTCAGCTTTTAATACCATATCTGACAAAAAAAGCCATAGATGTAATAACATACAATAAAAACGATTTTAATTCTGTTTTAAAGTTTGGGATTATTATTGTTGTTTCAGGTCTTTTAATAACCTTTTTAAGGTACTGGTGGAGAATTTTTCTTATTGGAACATCAAGGCATATTGAAAAGGGAATAAGGGACAGTCTTTTTTTTAATGTAATGAATTTTAAAGCCGGTTTTTTTGACCAGACAAAAACCGGCGACATAATGGCAAGGGCAACAAGTGATATCACCCATGTAAGAATGGCTTTTGGAATTGGAATAACAGCTTTTACAGATGCCATACTTCTTGGGGGAGCAACAATTGGAATAATGTTTTACCTAAATTTCAAACTTGCTCTCTTAGCTCTTATTCCCATGCCTTTTATTGCTCTTTCAACAAAGATTCTTGGCAAGAAAATGCACGATTATCACTCTGATGCCCAGAAATCATTTTCTGATTTAATGGAAAATATGAGGGAAAGTTTTTTGGGTATAAGAATAATTCGTGTTTTTAATTTTGAAAAATTTATAAATAAAAAAATTGACTTATATTCCCTTGATTATTTTGAAAAAAGCCTGAAAAGAGCTGTAATTACTTCAGCCATAAGACCGCTGATGATTCTGTTTCTTAATTTATCGCTTCTGATAATTCTTTTTTACGGCGGCTTTCTTGTTATGGAAGAAAAAATTACTTCAGGAGATCTTGTGGCTTTTATTCAGTATTTAAGCCTTCTTGCCTGGCCTGTAATGGCCCTTGGATGGATGACAAATCTTATGCAGAGGGGAATTTCATCACTTAAAAGAATAGAGGAAATATTAAATTCAGGCAAATCTGTTTATGAAAAAGAAAACAGAAAAGAGGTTATAGAAAAAGTGGAAAATATCAGATGTGAAAATCTTATGTTTTCCTATGAAAAAAATAAATTTGTCTTAAAAAATATAAATTTTTCATTAAAAAAAGGTGAAATGCTTGGCATAACAGGACCTCCCGGAAGCGGAAAGTCAACCCTTGCTGCAATTATTTCAGGTCTTTATGAGCCTTTGAGCGGTAAAATTGAAATAAACAACAAAGATTTAAAAACAATAAAAATTGAAAATCTAAGAGAAAAAATTTCATATATGCCCCAGGAATCCTTTATTTTTTCTGGAACTTTAAAGGATAATATTGTTCTTGGCCAGAAATACGATAAAGAAAAATTAGAAAACTCACTAAAAATGTCATGTCTTGAATCAGATATTGAAAATATGCCGGACGGACTTGATACAATTGTTGGAGAGCGGGGAGTTACCCTTTCAGGCGGACAAAAACAGAGAACTGCCCTTGCAAGAGCATTTTACAAATCAGGCGATATAATTGTTTTAGATGATCCAATAAGTCAGGTCGATTCCAATACAGCAAGAGCTTTACTGGAAAATTTAAAAATTTTATGTGAGACAAAAATCTTAATTATTATTTCAAACAGAATTTCTTCATTTTTAAATGCAGATAAAATTCTTGTTATGGAAAATTCTGAAATAAAAAACTCCGGTTCCCATGAAGAACTTATAAAAGAAAGCAGATTTTACAAAAAATCATGCCAGATTCAGGGACTTTGCTGAAAAATGAATAATATTAAAAATTTAAAAAAAATAAAAAATCTGTCTGATTTAAAGATTTTAAAGGTGTTGTTTCCTTTCATAAAACCATACCTTCACTATCTTATGCTTTGTGTTTTGTTTATATTTTTAATTACAGCCTTAGACCTTTTAATTCCATATCTTACAAAAAAAGCAATAGACGGTTTTATTTTATCAGAAGTCAAAGGAACAACACTTTTATTCGGGATAAAAATAAATTCATTTTTTAATCTTTCACTTGTTTTTCTTGGAGTGATTTTACTTATTTTTATTTTTGATTTTTTTCAGTCACTTTTCATGGAATTTACAAGCCAGAAAATAATTTACAATTTAAGAAAAGGTCTTTTTTTCCACATGACCCATCTGCCTGTTTCCTTTTATGACAAAAACAGTGCAGGACGTCTTGTGAGCAGAGCAGCAGGTGATATTGACAATATGAATGAAATGTTTTCATCAATCCTTGTTTTTATTTTCAAAGACCTTGTTTTAATGATTTCAATTGTTGTTATCATGTTTTTTTATGATTTTAAGTTTGCAGCTCTTGTTGTAAGCGTAATTCCTTTTGTAATAGGTCTTGTTTTGTTTTTTTCAAAAATTTCAAGAAAAGCCTTTGCAGTGATGAGGGAAAAAATTGCTGGAATAAACCACAGTTTTTCTGAAAACATTTCAGGGATTAAAATAATTCATACAAATAACTGCTTTGAATATTTTTACAAAAAGTTTCAAAAATTAAATTATGACAATTTCAGAGCAGGAATGACCCAGATAAAAATTTTTGGAATTTTTATGCCATTAATTGAACTTTTCAATATTTTTTCCCTTACAATAATTTTGGTTTACGGAGCTTCCAGGATAAATGAAGAACAGATTACTATAGGTGTTCTTGTTGCATTTATTTCTTATATGAAAATGTTTTTCAGGCCTGTAAGGGATTTGTCTGAAAAATTCAATCTCATTCAGAATGCACTTGCATCTGCAGAAAAAATTGCAGGGATTTTAAATGAAGCAAAAGAAAAAGACGCAAAAAATGCAAAAGATTTTAATGAGGAAATAAAAGAAATTGAATTTAAAAATGTGAGTTTTTCCTATAAAAAAGGCGAAAAGGTTTTAGATGAAATATCCTTTAAAATAAAAAAAGGTGAGTCCCTTGGAATAGCAGGACATACAGGCGCTGGAAAAAGTTCAATAATAAACCTTATTACAGGTTTTTATGAGCCTGATTTTGGTGAAATTTTAATTAACGGCAAAAATATAAAAATTTATAAAAAATATGAAATAAGAAAAAAACTTGCACTTGTAATGCAGGACCCTGTTGTTTTTTCAGGAACTCTTGCAGATAATCTTTTGCCTGAAAATAAAAACATAAATAAAGATTTTTTAGATAACTGCCTTTTAAATGCAAACTGTATGTTTGCCTTTAAAAATAATAATGGTGCCTTAATGAAAATAAGGGAAGGGGGAAGGCCTCTTTCAAGCGGTGAAAAGCAGCTTTTGTGCATAGCAAGAGCATTTGCCGCCTCACCAGAGCTTATTATTTTTGACGAGGCAACCTCATATATAGACTCAGGTTCTGAAAAAATGGTTCATGATGCAATGAAAAAACTTATGGAAAAAAGAACCTCAATAATGATTGCACACAGGCTCAGTACAATAAAGCATGCAAAAAATATTATTGTTATAAAAAATTCAAAAATAACCGAATCCGGAAATCACAGCGAGCTTATCAGGAAAAAAGGTGATTATTACAGGCTTGTTTTAAGCGGTTGAATTTTTAACGCGAACTGAAACAAAGTTCTGGTTTTCGGTCAATCACTATTTAAAGAGCCATTAATCATATTTTAACAATAACAATGTAATGGATACTCCTTGGTTAATTAATTTTGCCTCAATTAAGTTTTTACTAAGGAGTTTTTCTATGAGATTCAAGCTTCAGGAAAGAATTTTTCTGCCTGTTCTGATTGTTATTATTTTTGGGATGGGAAGCCTTATTTTTGTTTCCAATCATTATTCAAAAAATGCAGTTAAACTGATTGCATCGGACAGAATAATTGACAACAGTATTGGAAAGGAAAAGGAAATTTCATCATGGTTTAAAAACAATAAAGCACTAATCAACACATGGTCATCAAACTGGGTTCTCCAGAGTGCGGCAAAATCAGGTGTTGCAGCAAGGGTTCTTGCAATAAAGGAACTTGAAAAGCTTAATAAGGAAAATCCCAAATTTTCAAGGCTTGCAGTCTTGTCTTCAGATGGAAGTTTGATAGCTTCCTCAAAAAAAGAAAAAGAAGATCTTCCTGATTTCAGAGAACATGAATTTTTTAAAAAAGGATTAGTGTCAGATTTTGAAATTTCAAACCCTGTTGAAAGTCCTTTTGACAAAAAAGAGGTGATTTATCTTACTTCAAGGCTTTTGTACAGCGATGTTACAGAGGGACTTCTTGTATGTGAAATCGAGCTTGACGTTTTAAGGGATGAATTTTTTTCAGAAGACAGCAATCAGATAATAGATTTTACATGCATAACAGATTCAAATGGAAAAATTATTCTTTCTTCCGGCAAAACAATAAATAATTCCATTGATCTTTCAATCCCAAAAAATAATGATCATGGGTTCATATCATTTAATACTAAAGATTATGATTATTTTTGTGCATACAAATTTTTTGAGCAAAAAAAATGGTTTATCGTATCCTTTTCTTCTCCTTCAAAACTTTTTTCTGAAGTAAACAAGCTTGTAAAAATAAATTTTATGATCGCAGCAGCTGTTGTTGTTATTCTTGGCTGTCTTGTTTTTATTCTTGTGAGAAGAATAATAATAATCCCCATAAAAAAGACTGTTAAATTTTCTTCTGAAATAACAAATGGAAACCTGCTTGCAAAACTTGACCTTAATCAAAAGGATGAAATAGGTGAAATGGTAAGCGAGCTTAATCTTATGGGTCAAAGATTTAAAGAGATATTTCAGATAGATAATCTTAAAAAATTTGTAAATGATCTGGTAGAAGAATCAAAAAATCTGAAAAAAGTTTCAATAGATCTTAATACAGGTTCTAGAACAGCCTCTGAAAAATCTAAAAATGTGTCTGATTCAGCACTTGTTCTTCTTGAAAATCTTGAAGAACTCAACAAAACCATGGCAAATGGTGTTGCAAGGTTTGATGAAATATCTTCAAATTCAAAAAACATTTTGAAATCAGCAGATAATACACTTGATTATTCAGTTAAAACAAAAAAAATTACTCAAAATGCAGTTGAACTTGTTCATGAGTCTTCTGATAAGATTAAAAAACTTGAAAAATTTGCAGACGGTATAAATGAAATTACAGATACAATAAAAATGATTTCAGACCAGACCAATCTTCTTGCTTTAAATGCAACAATTGAAGCTGCAAGAGCAGGGGAGTATGGAAAAGGTTTTGCTGTAGTTGCAAAGGAAATCAAGGAACTCGCAAACAAGACAAAATTTGAGACTGAAAATATTGGCCAGCAGATTTTTTCAATTCAGGAGCTTACTTCAAAAACTGCTGAAACCTTTGAAAAAATGGAGTCAGTAATGCTTGAAGCAGATAACAATGCCGGAAAAATTTCTGTTCTTTCTGAAAGCCAGTCTTTATCTACATCTGAAATTGCAAAAGGAATTGAAGCTATTTCCCTTGGCGTTAAGGATGTTTATGAAAGACTATCCCTTGGAATTTTAAAAACATCCTCAATTTCTGAAAGCATATCTGAAGTTTCAGAATTGTCCTCCAGGCTTGAAAAAAACGGTGAAGAGCTTAAAACCTGTTCAATAGGTCTTGGAAATATATCAAGGGGAGTCAGCAGTCTTGTAAAGCAGTTCCAGATTTAGGAGGCTTATTTGCACAATTTTCAATTCTGCAGCCAGATTGACGCAGAATTGAAAATCGGGAGTTATTGAAGCTTCTAATTTAAAAACAATAAAACTTCTTTTGCAAGCTCTGACGGCATTTCAGAATGAATGGAGTGAGCTGCGTTTTTTATGATTTTAAATTTGGAATTTTCAATTTTATCTGCAAGTTCCCTGCATTGGTCAACAGAAAAAAGTTTGTCTTTTTCGGCTGCTATTACAAGAGTTTTTTGTCTGATTTTTTTAATTTTTTCTTTCCCATTGCAGCTGTTCATTGCGTTGACCTGTTTTTGAAATCCTTCCATGGTCTGGGGGTAAGGATAATTTACATTATATTCAATACCCTGTCTTAGAAGTTCTTTATTTTCAAAAAAACTGTCTGTCAAAATCCAGTAGAAAAAATTTTTAAACCATAAAGACTGATCCATTCCGTTTTTTTGATATATTGCCATATCAGAAAACATTTCCTTAATTTTTTCTCCAACTTCATAAGGACTTGCAGCAATAATAAGATTTTTTATTAAATCAGGATTTTTGGATGCTGCATCAACTGCAATAATTCCTCCCATTGAATGTCCAAGCACTGAAACATTTTCAAGTTTCAGATATTTTATAAGATTTGCTGCATCGTCTCCCATCATATCTATTGTAAGATTTTTTTCATTTGATTTTGTTCTTCCAGTTGTTCTGTTGTCAAAAATTATGACCTTAAAATGTTTTGAAAGCTCAGGAAGAATTGTTATCCAGCTCTGACTGTCTGATGCAAGACCTGCAATTAAGACAAGAGGTTTTCCTTTTCCGTGTATTTCATAATAAATTTTTGCGTCATTATTGTTTAAGATCATAAATTCTCCAAAAGCTGATTTGTTGAAAAAAAGACAAGTTGAAATTACTGCTATTAAAAAACTGATGTTAAAATATAATTTTTTAGATTTATTCATAGCTGCTCCAGTCTTGTGTCAAAGATATTTTTTTAAAATTGGGATTTTACTTTTAAATTTGCAAAAAAGACAGTTTTTAGTTTAGGTGATAAGTAGTTGCTGAAGGAAAACGGCCTTTTTTGTCAATTCTAAAGTCAGATTCAAAATTTAATCCTCAAAATACTCAAGGTATCCTAAAGGTTAAATTTTTCATCTTCCTTGAACTGAACAAAAAATTCTCGTTTTCGGCCAATCACGAAGTACTTAAAAATGTGTATTTTTTTTAAAAAAAGGGGAAAATTGCTGAAAAAAAGGCAAAAGAATATATAAGGCTTGTTGAACTTGAAGGCTTTGAAAAAAACTACCCTGAAGAATTGTCAGGTGGAATGAAGCAAAGGGTTTCAATTGCCCGGGCCCTTGCATGCGAGCCCGGGCTGATTTTAATGGATGAGCCTTTTACAGGTCTTGATAAAAATTTAAAGGATAAAATGATAGAACTTGTTGAAAGCTGTATTTTAAAAAACAAATCCTCGGCAATAATTGTAACCCATGAACCTCATGAAATTTCTCAAATTGTTTCAGATTTTTTTACTTTATCAGGAGGGAAATTAAAGAGTTCAAGTCTTTAAAAATGTGGAGAAAAAAAGTGAAAATGCAATTGACCACATTATTATTCCCACTGAAACATCAAGAATTTTCCATGATTTTTCATTTTTAAATACAGGGCTTAAAAACGATGCAAAAAGACTTAATCCAAAAAACCATATTATTGAGGCTGTGACTGCACCTGTTCCGAAAAATATTTTTCCAGAACTTCCAACAGATGAGCTTATGCTTCCAAGAAGAAAAACAGTATCAAGATAAAAATGGGGATTTAAAAGTGTAACACCAAGGGTTGCAAGTATTATTTTTTTAATGGATTTTTCTTTTTCAAACTCCATATCTATTTTTTTATTTTTGAATGCAGATATAAATGAGTTCAATCCGTAAAAAAATAAAAAGCAGCATCCGCATAATGCAATTGTTTTTTCAAGAATTACGCTTGTTGAAACAATTTTTGAAGACCAGTAAATTCCAAGTGTTATGAATATCAAATCACATATGCAGCAAATAAGGGGAATAAGAACAATCCTGTTTTTTTTTATTCCCTGGCTTAAAATAAATGCGTTTTGAGCACCTATGGCTGCAATAAGACTTCCGCCTGCTGCAAAACCCTTTAAAAAAACACTTACCATTTTATTTTCTCCGAACTTTTAAATTTTTAACTTAAACTGAAAAAAATTCTGTTTCACAATTAATCCCTGTGTATCTCTTTTTTCTGCTTAAATAAAATTAATAATTTTAATTTATTATAAATTTTGCTAATGTGTTTTTCATGTTTGATTATAAATTAATAGAAGCATTTGCAGCAGTCATTACAGAGCAGGGATTTGAAAAGGCATCCCTAAGGCTCAATATTACCCAGTCTGCAATTTCACAGAGGATAAAACTTCTTGAAGAGCAGACAGGCCAGGTTCTTATTGTAAGATCAACTCCTCCTAAGGCCACAGTTCACGGAAAAAAACTTTTAAAACATTTTCAAATGGTTTCCCATCTTGAAAATGAACTTAAACACGACTTTTTTTATGAAGAAAAATCAGATTTCCGGAAAATTTCTGTTGGAGTAAATGCAGACAGCCTTGCCACCTGGTTTATGGATATATGCTATTCTTTTTTAGATGATAAAAAATACATAATAGATATAAGGGTAGATGATCAGGATGAAACTGACAAAATGCTTAAAAACGGGGAAGTTTCAGGTTGTATAGGTTCAAAGAAAATTTTTGTTCAGGGGTGTAAAACACTATATCTTGGTAAAATGAAATACAGGGCTGCGGCTTCAAAAACTTTTGTGAAAAAGTACTTTAAAAAAGGATTTACTTTAAAATCTGTTGAAAAAGCACCGCTTGTTCTTTTTAACAGAAAGGACAGACTCCATGACAATTTTTTAAAAATGGTTTTTGAGCGGGAAATATTAAATCTTCCTTCCCATTTTATACCTTCTTCAGAAAAGTTTCTTGAATTTATTTTAAAGGGATATGCCTATGGAATTGTTCCTGAACATCAGGCTGAAAAATTTTTTGAAAACGGATCACTTCTGCAGCTGACTGAAATAACCTTTGATATTCCACTTTACTGGAACTGCTGGAATATTAAATCTGAAATTATTGATCATTTTACAAATAAACTTCTGGAAATTTCAAAAAAATTTATTTTATAAAAAAGCCGGTTTCTGGCGGATGCTGTATTTTTTCTGAGCCGGTTTCAGGAGATAGTTTTTATCTCCTGCCTGGGAGCTTAAGCTGGAATGAGGCTCAGAAAAAATCAGATTTAAACTGAACAGTTATAAATTTGTTCCGGAGCACATAACGGCTTCGGAACAAAAGTTTTTTTACTGGCTTAGTACCTGCTCAAGAAGTGCAGGGTTGTCAGTCATGACACCATCAGCTCCTATGGAATAAATCAGTTTTTCCATTCAAACTCTTCAATAAGATCAAGAACTTTAATCGCATCTTTTTTAAAAAAATTGCTTTCCCCATGGGGAAAGTCTTCTTTTACAATAATGGGAATAAATCTCTCGATTTTTTCCCTTGAATACCCGGATACGGATAAAAAAATACCCCAAAAAGGATTGTTTGTATATATACTATTGCAAGATTGTTCTATCTGACTTAAGTATATATTTTATTTTCTTACTGTCGCTTCAGTTGTCTGGACATGACATATTCAGCAATAAGCCTTCCACAGAAGCCTGCACTATTTTATCGGAATAAAAAGAATCTGTGCCTGTCCTTTCTATTTTTGTTTAAATCAAGTTGTTATTTATCGCATCTTGCTCTTTAATATAAGTCAATTAATACATTAACTGCTGTTTTTATTTTCAACCAGGAATTCTTTCATTCAGATCAGTTTATCTTAAAAAGGGTATTATCACAGGTAGTAAAAAATAATTAAACCAATAGGTTAAGGCATGAATTTTGATGGCAGAAATTTTTTTATAGAATTGAGTGCAAATCATAAGTCTGTTTTTAAAAGTCCAGAAACTGCTTTTATTAAGAGTCAGGCTGTTTTGTATTTAAAAGAAAGGACATAATCATGAAGGCAGGAGTAATTGAAATTTTTGGAACATATTATTATACAGCAGGCATCGGGTTGATACTGGTTTCCCCGTTTTTGCTGTGGTTTGCAATTTCACTGCTCAGTTTTCTTATACGCTGGATGGCAGGTGCTCCTGTCAAAAGGCGCAGCCTGGCTGTCTCATTTATCTGGACAATTGTCATGCTGACAGTTGTTTCCCTGGATGTCTTTATAATCGGGCAAAAGGCTGCAAGTCTTTGTAATAAATACGGCGGAATGCATGTATATCGGACGGCAGAGGCTGAAAGTTTTATTGGTGACGGCATCATAGAGTTGGCAAAGTATGGATTTAAATTTACTGAAAGGAGAAGCGATGAAGGTAAAATTCGTTATTTTTATGAAAATGGAAAACCGACATACAAAATGGTTGATGAGTTTTTAAGTCAATATGAGCTGGTAAATACAAAAAAAGCACTGACCTTTCAAATAGAAATCCGCCAATATCAAATTATAGATCGTTTTACCAATGAGGTTCTTGGCGAGAGTGCTAGCTTGACAACCTATGGTGGTTGGGCAGATATGCTTTTTTACGGAATTACGGGTTTTACCTTTGTACCATGGGAGTGTAAATGCGATGGAATGAGTGAAGAACACCCAATGGATATAGTAATATTTGTATTAAAGCCGGCAAATGAACAAAAATAATAATATTATAAATAAATCAAGGAGAAATTATGGAAATCTCAGAATTTTACAAGCATTCATGGTTTGCAGATCTTGCTTATGTTGAATGGAATGATGACAACAGAAATGAGCAGAAAGCGGTTGATGCGGCTGTAAAGGCAAAACGTGCACCGGGAAAATTGGCAGAAAAAATATTTTTGGATAAAAAGGAAAAGTATTCCGTCCTCAGCTACCACGCAAACGAAGACAGTGACAGTGACACTGGTTTCAAAGCTTCTTTATATGGTAATCGGAGTGAAAAAATTCTTTCCATTTGCGGCACAGAATCTGAATGGCTTATCAATTCGGAAGATATTAAGGCAGATTTTCAGGATATCGGAAGCTTTGGTGTATCCATCAATCAGGCTGTATGCATGTATAATTACATCATGAGGCTGACTGCAGATACCAGCGTCTTTTTCCTTAAAAAAATTAAAACTTGAAGAAAAATTTGGTCTTTTATGAAACTTAAAATTATTTTGTTTGTTTGTTTTATTTTTTTATTCAAAGGTTATAGCTTTAATCATCCCCATGTTTTTATATATTCTTCCATTGATGCAGTTTTTGATGATAATGGACTCAAAGGCTTCAATATTTACTGGAAGTTTGATGAAATGTTTTCCAATATGTTTATTTATGATTTTGATAAAAACGAGAATAAAAAACTTGAACCTGAAGAAGTATCAACCATTAAATCAGGCGGATTTGATAATTTAAAAAAATTTGATTTTTTTTCACATATTAAAATTAATAAAGAAAAGTTTAAGGTAGAATATATTAAAAATTTTAAGGCATGGATAGAAGGAAATAATCTTTTTTATTCATTTTTTATCCCTTGCCATGTAAAAGCTTCTGTAATTAAAAAAAATGTAAGCATTGCAATTTATGATAAATCTTTTTACTGCTCTGTTTTTTTAACTAAAAATCCTCTTTATCTCCAAGATTCAGAAAAATTTGAGGTTTTTTTTAATGTTAAGGAAAACAGAAAAGATGCATATTATTTTGGTCAGATTTTGCCAAAGGAAATAACAATAAGTTTTGGATTGAGAAATGAATAAATACTTTATTTTAACTTGTTTTGCATTGATTTTTATCTTTGTTTCTGGAAGTTATGGGAACCCTTTTAAAAGTAGTGAGAATATGGATAATCAGCCTTTTTCAAATGTTATAGGTGAAAAAAGTTTTCTTTTAAAAATTACCATTCTTCAACAAAAACTTAAAATTAATATTTCTTCTCTTATAAGTGATTTTAAAACTGAAAAAAAAATTTATCCTTTAATTTCAGTTCTTTTAATTTCATTTTTTTACGGAGCTGTTCATGCAGCAGGTCCAGGTCACGGTAAATCTTTTGCTGCTGCATATATTCTCACCCATAAACCAGGCATCTCAAAAGCTCTTGTATTTGGCACAGCAATAGCATTTTTTCATGGTATTTCAGGTGCTTTGGTTGTGCTGCTTTTTAATTTCATATTGAAAAAAACAATTTCAGGGACTGTTAATGAAATTGAATATATAACTACAATTATAAGCTATTTGCTCATTTGTCTTCTTGGCTTAATACTTTTTTTAAAAGCAGGTTTAGAAATTTTTTGTAAAAAAAAACAAGGTGAAAATAAAATCGGCGATAATATTTATTTATGGGGATTTTCAGCAGGGCTTATTCCATGCCCTGGCGTTATAATGATTATGCTTTTTTGCCTGTCTATGGGGCTGCCTTTTTTTGGGTTTTTTTTATCTTTTGCAGTATCCTTTGGAATGGCTGTTACAATTTGTTTTGTTATTCTTATTATTCTCTATGGGAAAAAAGTATCATTTTCTTTTATTTCTGAAAAAAAAGCTGAATCAATAGAAAAAGTTTTAACTTTATTGTCGGGGTTTTTTGTATTTATGGCAGGAATAGTTTTTTTGTTGTCTTCTTTAGAAAAAGGGAAATATTTTTAGTTTAAATAGTGATTGGCCGAAAATAAGAATTTTTTACCAATCACTAAATATGATCGCTTGAAGCCAGTTTAATACCAAGCCAGATAAATAATAGCCCAAGACTTTTATCCATCCATTTAGATATTTTAGTATTGGCTGCAAGACAGCCTGCTAATTTTCCTCCAGCAAGAACAAGAGGCGGTTCTACAAAAGCTGCAACAACAATTATAAGAAAGCCGTGTAGAAAAAGCTGCATACTTGCAGGGCCGGCTCCTGTTTCAACAAACTGAGGAAGAAAAGCAAGAAAAAAAATTGCCACTTTTGGGTTTAATATTGATACAAACATTCCCTGTTTGAAAATTTTTTTTAAATTTTTTAAATGGGGTTCATTTTTTACTTGAAGAGTTTCTCCTTTTGAAGTCATTGCCTGAATGCCGATCCATATAAGATAAAAGGCTCCGATCCATTTAATGGAAGAAAATGCAATAGCAGAAGTTGCAATTATTGCAGATAAGCCCATAGCCGCAAAACTTACATGGAACAAAGCACCTGTCCAGATTCCAAACATTGCTGAAAAACCTGATTTTACTCCGCCCTTAGCTGTCTGTCCAAGTATAAAGGCCATGTCAGGCCCAGGGCAAAGATTTAAAAGAAAAGCAGCTGAAAAAAAAGCTGCCCAGTGGGTGGCTGAGTAGTTAAATATCATTTTGGTTACCTTTTACTTCAAAAAAAATGGTGTTTGATTCTGCTCTAAAGCTTTGGCTTAGAAGCAGCAATTTTGATAAAAATCATTATTTGATTAATTAGTCAAATATTTAAAAAATTTTATTTTATTTAATAGCAAAAAACATGATTAATCAAAAAATTATACTTAATAAATGACTTAGCAAAAAATTTATTATATATATTCAAACTTTGTCAGATAAATTAGTATCAGAATTTTAGGTTTTGATACTTTATATAAAGAAGTAACAGGAGAATAAACTTGAGTAATAAAAAAAAAGAAGCAGTTTATGATGTGGAAATTGAAAATCTTGCTTTTGGAGGCCGCGGAATTGCAAGAATTGAAGGAATGGTTGTATTTGTAGAAGGCTGTATTCCAGGAGATTTTGTAAAAGCAAAAATCTTTAAAAGGAAAAAACAGTTTGCAGAAGCAAGGGCAATTGAAATTTTAAGGCCGTCACCAAAAAGAACAGAGCCAAAGTGTGATTATTTTGGAACCTGCGGTGGCTGCAGATGGCAGTTTTTAGACTACAAAGATCAGCTTGAATACAAAACAAACCATGTAAAAGAAGCTTTTTCCCATATAGGAATGTTTGAAGACATTGATGTTTTAAATGCTCTTGGTTCTCCTGATGTTTTTAACTACAGAAATAAAATGGAATTTTCCTTTACTAATTCAAGATGGCTTACCCCGGATGAACTTGAAGATAAGGATATTGAAAAAGGAAACGGAATCGGACTTCATGTACCAGGATTTTATTCAAAAATTGTTGATATAAAAAAATGTCTTATCCAGCCTGAAAAGGGAAATGAAATTTTAGATGAAATAAGAAACTTCATGTTAAATTCAGACCATGAAGTCTATGATGAAAGAAGTCATAAAGGTTTCTGGCGTTTTATTATGATGAGACATTCGGTTTTTAATAATTCTTTTATGATAAATATTGTAACAGGTTATGAAGACCTTGAAGAAATAAAAAAACTTTCAGAAATACTTACAAATAATTTTCCTGAAATAAGCTCTGTTTTAAATAATGTTTCAGGTAAAAAAGCTTCAATAAGCCGGGGCGATTATGAAATTTTGATTCATGGGAAAGACCATATAATTGAAAAATTAGGTGATTTTGAATTTTCAATTTCAGCAAATTCTTTTTTTCAGACAAATACAAAAGGTGCAAAACAGCTTTATGATGTTGTAAAGGATTTTGCAGATTTAAAAGGCGGTGAATTTGTTTTTGACCTTTATACAGGAACAGGCTCAATTGCAATTTATCTTTCTAAATATGCCAAAAAAATTCTTGGAATAGAAATTGTTGAATCTGCAATAAAAGATGCCCGAAAAAACTGTGAATTAAACAATATTTCAAATTGTGAATTTATTACAGGCGACTTAAAAGATGTAATAAAAGATTTGAATGAAACTCCAGATGTACTGGTCTGTGATCCACCAAGGGCTGGAATGCACAAGGATGTTGTAAATAAAATCATGGAGCTTTCACCCAAAAAAATTGTTTATGTTTCATGCAATCCTTCAACAATGGCAAGGGATTGTGCAATTTTAAAAGAAAAATACGAGCTTGTAAAAGTTCAGCCTGTTGATATGTTTCCCCATACTTATCATATAGAAGCTGTTGCAGAACTTGTGCTTAAAGGTCAATAAAAATGTCCTATCTGATGAATGTTTTAAATATTGAAAAAACCTACGGTCTTGAACTGCTTTTCAAAAATTTTTCCCTTGGAATAGAAAAAGGGGACAAAATTGGAATAATCGGTCCAAACGGTGCAGGAAAATCAACCCTTTTAAAAATTACAGCAGGTCTTGTATCACCTGACAGCGGAGAAATAAACAGAGTAAAGGGCCTTAACTGCGAATATCTTGATCAGGATCCTGATTTTGATGATTCTTTTATTGCCGGAAATATTATTTCAGCATCAATTGAACAGTCTCTGAAAAAAAATCCGGGAAAAGAAGGTGAAATAAGAAAAGTAATAGGACTTTCGGGTATGAGCGAATATGATGACACAAAAGTTGGACTTTTTTCAGGAGGAATGAAAAAAAGGCTTGCTCTTACCTGTGCCATGATGCAGCTTCCAGACATTCTTCTTCTTGATGAACCTACAAACCATCTTGATTTAAGCGGAATTGAGTGGCTTGAAAATATGCTCAATACTTCCGGTTTTACTTATATTTCAGTTACCCATGACAGGGAATTTTTAAATAATTGTGCTGATAAAATAATTGAAATTTCCCCTGTATTTCCGGGGTCTCATTTTATTATTGATGGAAATTTTGAAACATTTCTGGATAAAAAAGATCTTTTTTTACAAAATCAGTCTGAAAAGGTTTTATCACTTGCAAATAAAATGAGAAGGGAAGACGACTGGCTTTCAAGATCTCCAAAGGCAAGAACCACAAAGGCAAAATTTAGAATAGATAAGGCATATGAGTTAAAAGATGAACTTCATCAGACAAGATCAAGAGATAATGTAAATTTTTCCCCTGAAATAGAATTTGAATCAACAGGAAGAAAAACAAAAAGACTTATTACTGCTGAAAAAATATCAAAATCCTTTTCAGGACAAAAAATTATTGAAGATTTTTCAATTGTTCTCCAAAAAAATGACAGAATTTCCATTGTAGGCCCAAACGGAAGCGGAAAAACAACCCTTGTTGACATGCTTTCAGGACAAAGCTTTGCAGACAAGGGAAAAATTGAACATGTGGAAAATTTAAAAATTCTTTATTTTGATCAAAAAAGAGCTTTTCTTGATAAAACCAAAACTCCAAAAGATATTCTTGCACCTGATTCAGACTCTGTAATTTTTCAAAACAGAAAAATCCATATTATTTCCTGGCTTAAAAGATTTGGTATTGCAAAAGAACAGATAAATCAGCCTGTGCATTCTCTTTCAGGAGGCGAGCAGGCAAGAATTTTAATGGCTGATCTTATAAGAACTCCATGTGATGTTATTTTTCTTGATGAACCTACAAATGACCTTGATATCCCAACAATAGAAATGCTTGAAGATGCACTTTTAAATTTTGAAGGATGTGTTGTTTCAGTTACCCATGACAGATATTTTGCAAAAGCTCTTGGGTCAAAATATATCTGCATTAGTCAGGAAGGCGAAATAGGGATTTATCATGATCTTTTGCAATGGAAAAAAGAAAATTCAAAATCTGTAAAAAAGGCCGAAAAAAAGGAAAAAAAAGAGCCTGAGAAAAAAGAAAACAATAAGAATAAACCCAAAAAGCTTTCATATAAATATCAGCTTGAACTTGATTCCATGGAAGAAAAAATTCTGGAAAATGAAGAACTTGTAAATGAGCTTGAATTAATGGCTTCAGATACAGAACTCATGAAAGACACAAAAAAATACATAAAAATTTGTGAAGATCTTAAAAAAGCACAGGAAAAAACTGAAAAACTCTATGAAAGATGGGAATATCTTGAAAGTTTGAAAAATCAGTTTAGTTAAGTAGTGATTGGCCGAAAACGAGAATTTTTTGTTCAGTTCAAGGAAGATGAAAAATTTAACCTTTAGGATACATTTAGTATTTTGAGGATTAAATTTTGATTCTGACGCAGAAATGGACAAAAAAGGCC
>Ga0265295_1001338_pt1 | contig 43584 bp, 22 predicted proteins | sample Munlansysbiofilm_FD_192503 | JGI IMG/M metagenome (GOLD analysis project Ga0265295, IMG submission 192503) | Leachate microbial communities from a municipal landfill in Southern Ontario, Canada - Methane capture system biofilm | ecosystem: Engineered > Solid waste > Landfill > Unclassified ... | reverse complement strand
ACAATGCGTTAACTGGTGGGATTCAAGTCACGGGTAATTATAAAGGACGGGCAAGAAACCCACAAGAAGTCAAAGACGACTTAAGTTTGGCCTTATCATTAATCCCAGGAAACCACAAAGTCAATCTGCATGCAATCTATGCCGATACAAATGAAGTCATTGATCTAGATCGAATTGAGCCAAGACATTTCAAGTCTTGGGTAGATTGGGCAAAAAAAGAGCATATTGGACTAGACTTTAACCCGACGTGTTTTTCACATGAAAAATCAAGTGATGGGTTTACGTTAAGTCATCCTGATAAAAACATTAGAGACTTTTGGATAAAACACTGCATACAAAGTAGAAAAATCGGGGCATACTTTCAAAAGGAATTAAAACAACCCTCAGTCGTGAATTTATGGATTCCAGATGGGTTTAAAGACAATCCTTATGATTTAATCACACCGAGGGTGAGATTAAAAGAATCGCTTGATGAGATTTATCAAGAAAAACTAGATGTGACAGACGTCATGGAATCAAAACTATTTGGGATAGGTAGTGAAGCCTATACAGTAGGCTCTCATGAGTTTTATTTAAGTTATGCACTCCTAAACAAGTTAGGTGTTTGTTTTGACACAGGGCACTTTCATTTAACAGAATCTGTGGCAGATAAGATTGCATCACTTAGTGTGTTTAATCAAACACTCTTACTACACGTCTCAAGACCAGTCAGATGGGATTCAGACCATGTTGTGATATTTGATGATGAAACCAGTAAGATTGCACAAGTGCTAGTAAGAGGTAACTTACTAGATAAAGTGCATATTGGCTTTGACTTCTTTGATGCGTCAATCTCAAGAGTCAGTGCCTTAGTCATTGGAGCGAGATCATTTCAATTAGCATTAATGAAAGCTTTACTAGAACCAAAAGAAGCACTAACAAGCATTGAACTTAATAAAGATTACTCAAAACGTCTTTATTACCAAGAGATGTTAAAAGGACTACCTTATGGTGTCGTTTATGATGAATTCTTAAAGCGTCATCACTGTGAATCTCAACACACTTGGTTTGATAAAGTAAGGGCTTATGAAGAAAGATTGGATAGGTAAATATATGAATGAATTCTTAAAAGCGGATTTTATAAATGAAATTGGACGAACTGCTGATCAAATGTATCAAAATGGATGGCATGAACGTAACAGTGGTAATATTTCTTATTTACTGACGGGTAGTGAACTAGATTTAGTTAGAGACTTAAAAGGCATTAGAGTAATCGAACTTCAATGTGAAGTCAAAGACTTAGAAGGTAAATGCTTTGTTGTGACAGGTTCAGGTAAATACATTAAAAATATTTCAAGAGACCCACTCTTAAACCTTGGGGTTATTCGGGTATTAAAGGGCGGCAAACAAGTTGAAATTTTAGGTGGTTTTAAGGATGGGGGTAGACCTACATCCGAATTAAGTACTCATCTACTCACACATCAAGAACGTTTAAGACAAGATCAAGCACATAAAGTCGTCATTCACACCCATGCGACAAACATCATGGCTATGACGTTTGTTCATGAGCTTGATGACAGAAGCTTTACAAGAAGCTTATGGCAGATGTGTACCGAATCCATTGTCGTATTTCCGGATGGAGTAGGTGTCTTACCTTGGATGTTATGTGGTAACGAACGTATTGGTTATAAAACGGCTGAAAAGATGAAGAACCACCGTTTAGTCGTTTGGGCAATGCATGGGGTGTTTGCCTCAGGTAGTTCACTTGATGACTGTTTTGGTTTAATTGAAACGGTTGAAAAATCAGCTCAAATCTACATGATGACACTAGGGAAAAAGATGGTTAATACGATTGAAGACTACCAATTAAAAGAACTAGCAGACACATTTGAAGTCAATTATAAAAAGGAGTATCTAGACGTATGAGACAAAGTAAGAAACTCTTATTATTCATCACATTAATTCTACTAGTCTTTGGGTTGGCTTCTTGTCAAAAAGACGCGAAACCGCCAGTCTATGAGGAAGATCTTACGATGCACATTGGTGCTTGGGTCTCCCCAAGCACGGTAAAAGATGAAGAAGGTAACTATAAATACATTACCCTAGAACAATACCAACGGATTAAAGATTCAGGGATTAATGTGATTTACGCTTTGTATGAACACATTGATCTAAATGCGACACTGCTTGCGCTTGATTTATCTGAACAAGTCGGTATTGAGTATTACGTTAGAGACTCAAGGGTGGCTGGTCTATTTCAGGATATCTTTGATTCAAATGGTAATGTGATTCAAAGTGAGTACGAAGACGACCTAGAAATCTTCTTAAATGCGATTGAACCTTATAAAGATCATCCGGCATTCAAAGGACATTTGATTGTGGATGAACCAAGTGCAGATTTATACCAATGGTTAGGCTTTTATCATGAGGTCTATCAAGAATACTTACCAGATAAAGATTTTTATGTGAACTTATTTCCAACATACGCTAGCCTTGCGGCACGAGGCGACAGGGATTATGAGGATTATATTGGAGAATACATCGAGGTAGTTAAACCAAAATTTGTGTCTTATGATCATTACCCGTTAATGTTGTTTTATGAAGAGTCGGTGTTAACCGATGATTATCTACTCAATTTAGAGATAGTTGCTACAAAGTCAAAAGAAGCGGGACTACCATTTTGGTTATTCTTACAAAGTGTCGGGTATTTTAATATCACAGGGACACAACGTAGAGACATCACAGAAGCAGACCTAAGGTTTCAAAGTGCGGTAGCGATGGCTTATGGCACCAAAGGTATCCAGCATTTCACGTACTGGACACCAGACAGTGGTGGCATTGAATCCTTCTCGGATGCCTTTATCACCAAAGATGGCGAAAAAACACCAACCTATGATGCAGGTACTAAAGTGAATCATGAAATTTTGAGTTTTGATCATGTGTATTTGAGTTTCGATTGGCAATCGGTGATGACGTATTCAACCACACCCGATTTTCCAAATACCAACTTTAGAATGATTAATACAGAAGACAAACATAAGCGTATTAAGAGCTTTAAAGGCACCGAAGATGTTTTGATTGGGACCTTTAAAGGACAAAACAAAGAAGATGGGTTTATGGTGGTTAATTTCACTGACCCAGCATTTGGTAAAACAAACGATGTAACAATCACATTTAATGACGCAAGTCATGCGCTTGTCTACATTGATGGGGTTGAACAAACCGTGAAGTTAAATAAAGGCAAACTCACACTAAACTTAGCAAGTGGATCTAGTGCGTTTGTGATTCCATACTAAGAATGAGGGAGAATATATGAAAAAAGTTGTATTAGTACTACTGAGTATTACCTTAACCTTGAGTCTTGCTGCTTGCGGCAAGAAGAAAGCAGATTCTGGTAAAGAGCGATTAGTCATCGCATTTGCTGAGGCGGGTTATGGTAGAGGTTGGTTAGAAAATTTAGAGGCTGCGTTTGAAGCAGAAAATGAAAACGTAGATATTATCCTAGATGGCAATCCAAACATGACCGCGAATGCGGGACCAAAGATTGAAAGTGGTAGAGATTTAGCTGACATTTACTTCTTATTAGAAACAAACTGGCAGCGCTGGGCAACCAGGGGTTATTTAGAACCACTGGATGATCTTTATGAAATGGAGACTGAACCAGGGGTAACCTTAGAAGATAAACTCATTGACGAAGTTGTTGAGTTTGGACGTATTGGCGACAATATGTATGCCCTACCTTGGAATGATGGCGTCACTGGCCTTGTGTATAACTCAAAGATGTTTAGAGACAAGGGCTGGGAAGTACCAGAAACAGTCAATGATCTAATTGATTTAACTGAGCAAATCAAAACCGAAGGCGCTGGTGTTAAGCCATTTACATGGCCTGGGCAATATTCAGCTTATTGGAACTTTGTGGTCTACGGTTGGTGGGCACAATACGAAGGCTTAGAAGCCATGAATGAATTTTATCAGTTTGAATCCCCTGAGGTATTCAAACAAGAAGGTAAACTAAAAGCATTAGAAGCTTATGAAACCTTGATTGGTGATCAAAGTAACAGTACGGCTGGTGTGAATGGTTTAATTCACACACAAGCACAAATGCAGTTTATCAATGGGTTTGCGGCAATGATTCCTAATGGTTTATGGATTGAATCTGAAATGAAAGCGGCACTACCTGCTGGATTTGAAATGAAGATGATGCCAATTCCTACGATTGAAGGGGCAAAAGAACCAAAAATCAATAACTCAATGCTTGGTGATTTTATTGTGGTACCTAAACAAGCAAGAAATAAAGAACTAGCTAAAGAGTTTTTAAGATTTATGGCTGAAGACAAACAATTACTACAATACACCAAAGATACAGGCACACCAAGACCATTTGAATACGATCCGACAACCATTGAAGGATTAAGTCCATTTATCTTAAGTGCACTAGAAATATGGAAAAACAGTAAGAGTTTTTATATCATCTCAAAGAGTCCGCTTTATTATGGTGTGTATGTCAATACATTCCCTAAGAGTGGTGCACCTTATGGGGATATTTATTTAGGAGAAGAATCGGCAGAGTCGGTTTGGAATGGGGACTACCAATACGTTTTCGAACGTTGGGATGAATTCAAACGAAACGCAGGCATGACTGATTAAAATTAGGAGTTTAGCGGATGACAAAAAATCGTATCAGACAACAACTAAATCGGTTTAAACATTTTTTGGTAGAGACGTTTGAAAATGTCTTTAGACTAGACAAATCGTACAAGGCAAAAAGAAGAAGACAAAAACGATTCTTCATCTTCATGATGCTTTTCTTACCAGTGACGCATTTCCTTGTTTTCTTTGTTTACGTGAACATTGATACGATTATTTTATCCTTTCAACGATTTGATTATTACACAGGGGAATATAAGTTTGTTTGGTTTGAAAACTACCAACAAGTCATTAGAGATTTAAGAGAGTTACCTCAAATGAAACAAACGGTGATCAATTCGTTTATGTTCTTACCGATTACCAATTTTATTACCCTACCATTATCAATTATTAGTGCGTATTTCATCTTTCGAGGTGTGCCTGGTAGAGGGCTATTTAAAGTACTCTTTTTCCTACCATCCATCATATCGATTGTGGTACTCACAATGGCATTTCAATTCATGTTTGATCCTTTGTTTGGACCAATCAACCAATTACTCGCTGAATTAGGCATTCAGCCAGTGGGTGGTTGGTTTGGGACAAAGGGGACAGCCATGAACATGATTTACCTATACTGTATTTGGGCAGGTATCGGATTTAACATGGTCTTAATCAATGGTGCCATTTCAAGACTTCCAAGTGAAGTCATTGAATCAGGCAGACTTGATGGGGTATCCATGTTTACTGAATTAACTAAAATCATCATTCCAATGATTTGGCCTACCATCACAACCCTGTTTGTGATAGGCACAACGGCGGTGTTTACGATCTTCTTGCAAATTCTACTATTAACCAATGGTGGACCAAGTGGGTCAACAAAAACAATCGCGTATCTCATTGTAGAGATGGTACAATCGGGGGATTATACCACACCTGCAGCGTTTGGAATGATATTCACATTAGTGGCGATTCCTTTAATCATGTTCATTAAGTGGGGCATGGAAAAAATAGGAGAAAACGTTGAGTATTAGGTATTAATGGTATCTAAGGATACCTTAAATAAAAAGAGGAGAAAAAAATGCGAAAGATTAGTTTCATCAAAAAGAGTTTGTTAGCAGTACTATTCTTATTTAGCGTGAGTTCTGTGTTTGTATTCACAAGCCACGCAGCAGTGATGAGCGAAACCTTTATCAATGATTCATTCGATGGCGGAATGAATGATGAAAAATGGCAAGTCGTCAATGACACAACAGATGCCATCGGCTACTTAGGCGATGCAGGTACACTACGTTACGTTGATACAACCGGTGCAGAAGAAGTCATGATGACCACAAACCCACTCACCTCAGGTGAAGGTGTAACAGGTTATAGTGTTGAGTTTGATTTCTTATACCAGTCTGCCGATTGGGGCGACTGGTTTGGGTTTGCATTTAACAAAACAGAAATTGTAAAAGGGTTAGATTGGGGTAAAGGCGGTTACTTAATGGGCCGTATCTCAAGCCTTCAAATTAATAACCCAAGCGACACCGTCGATGGACCAAGTTCGGTTTCACCAAACGCATTAACGACGTTTGAAGAAATGACACCTTCGGTTGCAAGCATTGCAAACGTCAATGTCAGATTCAAATTCGTTTATACAACAGCGACAAAGAAATTAGATCTTTATTACGATAAAGTTTCTGAGACAATGGATATGTCAACCTTAAGAAACACCTTTACGTTCGGTAGCTTATCATTAGAAGAAGATTATCATTTTGCGATTGTCTCATCAAGTAAGGGGTTATATGAACTAGATAACCTAAAGATTGAAAAATTAACCGCTACTGAACCAATTCTTTATGTTGAGTCAGATTTTGAATCTGCTGAACTACCAGAAGAAATTACGTTGGCCGTTTCAGATAAATTCTCATATGGTCCAGCAAAAGCACTTGATTTAAATAATCCTGCGCTAGGCGCAATGATTCTATCAAAAAACCCAGTGGTGATTAATCCAAACGTGGATAAAAAATTACATATGGCTTACCAACAAAATCTAACTCAACTTGATCTAGATAAAAAGACCGGTGTTGTTTATGGTGTTGAAGCCTTAACAGACACGTTAGTCACTGAAGGTGTGGTTCATATTTATTTTGTTAATCGTGATGTTGCTGGTACACCAACGACATTCATTGGTGCGACTATGGGTGATGGCGAAGCATTAGTTCAAGTTCTTGCGGAACGATCACTTGATTTAAACTTATCAAGTACTGGTTATATTGATGTTGAGTTATCATTTGGTGCATTTAATAATGTTCATGTGAACTTAGCGAATTTGAAATATTACGATTTTAAAGCGGGCGCTACCATTGGTCACTTCGGTTTTACTGGTGAGGTAGGCACAAGACTACTTGTCGATAACTTTACATCAAAAGCATATACCTATTATGATCAAAGTCAAGCACCTGATTTAGCTGAAAACTTTGAAACAAGTTACCTAGATTCAAGTCTTTGGGAAATTTATAACGCGAAAGACCTTCGCCCAGGCACTGAAATGCCATTATTCCCAACCACTAAAGGCATCTACATTGAAAATGGTAAGTTAAACTTTGATGTCGCTGGTGAATCTGCTCGTTTAATTACTAAACACGATTATGCGAATGCAGAAGTTAGATTTACATTAGAAGATTTCAACCAACCAACAACACCAATGAATGAAGATGGTGAAATTGGTGGCGTAGAAGTACCACAAACATTTTATGTTGCATTAAGCTTTGGTTATGAATCTACCTTACAAAACTTCTGGAATGTACCTACTATTATTTTCCAAGCTAGAGATGGTGGGGCAGTGATTTATACACTTAATATGAATGATGCTACTGTGTATTCTGTAGATACAGCATTATTATTAAGTGCTGAAGAAAACAAAGATGAAACATTTGAGTTTAAAGTGATTTCATTAAATGGTATGGTTTCAATTTGGATGAAACGTGCCTCAGACCCAGTCACACTATTTGATGGTGAACCACTATTAACCTATCAAGATGTGAACACTAAGGGTCGTGTGGCACTTGCTTCAAGTGCATCTGGTTCATTTAAACTTGATGATGTGAGTATCGTTAAAATGGGTGGCGAGTTCTCAAAACCTGAAATCACTGATTCAGTAGATCCTATGACTCTTGTCAAGCCAGTCATTACCATAAATAACATAAAACCTGTACAGTTTGAACAAAACAGCACAGACGTTGTTGATTTAAAAACGTATTTTACAGTAACAGATAATAAAGACAGCATTACAATTACTGATCAAATGATCAACAATGGTGGTTTTGACTTAACAAAAGTGGGTCAATACACCGTAAGCTTAACCGTGACAGATAGTGATGGTAATCAATCGGTAGAACACGTTATCCTAAGTGTTTACCCAGAAGTACCTGAAGCACAAAAGTCAAATACCGCTTTAGTGGCCTCACTTACCAGTGTGGTTGCACTTGGTGTTGGTTTTGGTGTGGCATTTGTCGTGTTTAAGAAAGTTAAAAAAATCTAATTAAAGATAAATAAGTGGGGTTAAAAAATGAAACAGTCGTTGACAGAAAAAATTATATTAGGTATTGTGTTTGTCATCTTTACAGCTTATGCAATATCCTTAGTGTTCCCATTTGCGTGGGCACTAATCAATTCGTTTAAAACGAGTGTGGAGTTTTTTAACATCGATAACGTATGGAAACTACCATCTAAATGGATGGTTTCCAATTACGTGAATGTGTTATCCGAATATGAAATCGGAAAGATGTTTTTAAGAAGTATCTACGTAACGGTGGCGGGTACCGGCCTTGCGGTCATGATGTCTGCCACCACCGCTTACGTGGTTAGTAAATATGAGTTTAAGTTAAGAAACCTAATCTATATTACTGCGGTGACTGTGATGGTTATTCCAACAGTAGGCTCATTATCTGCAACCTTTAAGTTGGTCAATAACCTAGGGCTTTATAACAACCTATGGTTATTTCCAATCATTTATGCGGGTGGTTTTGGGTTTGGCTTCTTATTACTCTATGCGTATTTTAAAGGTATATCTTGGACTTACGCAGAAGCGGCTTTTGTTGATGGGGCTACTGATTTTGATGTGTTCTTCAAAATCATGATCCCACAAGCAAAACCAGCACTTGTCGCACTAGGGATTATCCAAGGGATCAATGTGTGGAATGATTTCTTTGCCCCATTTATGTTTATCCCAGAAAAAAAGACATTGGCGGTTGGGTTGCAAGATTTGGTTAATATCATGCAATACCGTGCCGAATGGCCAAAGATGTTTGCGGCAATGATTATTTCGGCGTTACCGATTATTATTGTATTTGTCATATTCCAAAAGACAATTATGGAAAATACTGTGGCTGGAGGGTTAAAAGGATGAGTCAAAGAAAGCATTTAATCTTATTATTAGTGGCACTTTTGGTGCTAACGGTTTCTGCTTGTGGCAAAAAAGAAAAAAAAGAAGAAGAGAAACCCTATGAGTTTAACTTAAGTGAAACACCTGTTTATAAATATCAGTTTTGGAACCAAGACCAAGATAGCTTACCCATTGGGGTATGGTCAGACCCACCAGCGGCCAATTTCGCTGGTATCTATAACAACCCGGATTTAATCAATGAACAACAATACACTTGGATCAAAGAATCCGGTGTCAATGTGGTTTATGGTCTATATAATAACATCGTCTTAAATAAAGAAGACGTCATTAGGTCACTTGATTTAGCAGAGAAGTACGGCATCACTTATTTGGTTAGAGACTCACAAGTGACAGGTTCATATGACGACGATGACATTGAGTTGTTAAGAAACACACTAAATATTTATAAGGATCACAAAGCGTTTGGTGGGTCGATGGTGGTAGATGAACCTGGTACGGCTAGTTTTGCTAATCTTGGAAATTTGAATCAAAACTATCAAACGATTGTTTCAGATCGTGCGTTTTATATTAATATGCTTCCAAACTATGCGAGTAAAAACCAATTGGTCAATGGGGCGGTCGGTGGCACATTAAATGATTCATCGATTACTTACGAACGTTACATGAATAACTACATCGATCAAGTGAAGCCTGAATTCTACTCTTATGATTTTTACCCATTTGTGGGTATGGAGTATGCAAAAATGCGTAGTGGGTATTTCGCACAAATGGCACAAATCAGAGAAATTACATTAAATGCTGGGATTCCATTTTGGACATTCATCCAAGCATCGAGCTGGGCACCAAGTTCGCTACGTGTGCCTAACCAAACTGAAATTTACTGGCAAGTGGCCACATCAATCGCTATGGGTGCTAAAGGCATTCAGTACTTTATGTATTACACCTCGATGGAACAAGGCGCTGAATCCTTTAGTGGGGGTATGGTCGACAAGTACGGCAATAAAAACCCTATGTATGATTACGTGAAAAACGCAAACATGCATTTAAAGACGATTGAATCAATCATCATGAACGCCTCAAACGAAGGTGTGATGGTTCATGGGGATTCACCTGATGAAATACCAACTAGTGTAATTAAAACAACGTTTAGTGGGGTAAATACGTTAAGTGGTGATGACATGCTTGTTGGTTTATTCAACTATAAACAAAAGCCAGCCTATTACGTAGTTAACAATTCATTAACTAACCTAAGTGGTAGTCATACAATCACCTTTGATCAAGCATTTACAATCAATGTCTATGAAGGCAGTCAAATGAGAACCATTACAACAAATGAGCTAACACTAAGCATAGGTGCAGGAGAGGGTGTATTAATTGAAATCGTATCTTAAGGCATTTCCATTTCTTAATGAAGGACAAATGCTGATTGGTGCGTGGATAGCCCCACCGCACCAACTAGAAAATTTTAAAAGTAATTTTAATACACTTGAACAATACCGTCTAATCAAAGAAGCAGGCATTAATACCATTTATGGGCTTTATGAAACTCCAGAAAAAGAGCCGGTTGAGGTGCTTAAAGCAATTAGTTATGCTAAAGAGGTTGGGATTTCTTATTTGGTTAGAGACCCAAGAATCGAACATACAACCTCAAGTGAACAACTCAATCTTCAAACAAACTCTTATTTAAAAGAAGCCGCTGGCATTCTAGTCTATGACGAACCGGGCATTGAACAATATAAGCGTCTTAATACGCTTTATAATAACTTTAAGACGTTATACCCAGATAAGTTATTCTATGTGAACTTAATGCCCTTACACGCGAATCAAAACCAGTTATACTGGGGCGCATGGCGTGGGGCTGAAGAAGCCTTAGAAGAGGTTGATGCACTTAGGTATTACAAAGACTACATCAAAGCATTAAAACTACCTTATCTGTCTTATGACTTCTACCCATTTGAAGGTGAATTTCCAAGCATAAGAAGTGACTACTTTGAACAGTTAAAACTCATTTATGAGCTAACCAAAGAAGCATCACTCATACCGATTTGTTTTATTCAAACGTGTTCGTTTAACACACACGTTAGAATTCCAAACAAAACAGAAGTGTTATGGCAAGTGAATACCTCACTCGCCTATGGCACCAAAGGCATTCAGTATTTTACGTATTTCTTACCTGAAAATAATCACCTTGAACAATTTAAAGGGGCAATAATTAACCATGAGGGAAAAAGAACACCGCTTTATGAGGCAGTAAAAGATATTAATCAGTGGGTAAACCAAATCGGCAGGTACTTAATTGACGCCGAGGTGATTGAAATCAATCATACAGAAGACGTGATAATAACGACCCTTAATCATAAAGGTGAAACCTACTTATTTTATTGTAACGCCTCACTTGTAAAGAGAATGACGTATCAATCAAACATAAATGAATCAATCATTAGTCAAAATCAAGCAACCCCTGGTGCACTTATCACGCTAGAACCAGGAGAAGCAATCTTAATCAAAAGGAGCGAAACATGAAAAAAATCTTAGTGGCTTTAATTGCATTACTCAGTTTTTCCTTAATGAATGACAACATTCAAGCAGAAGAAGTAAGTTGGGAAAAAACATTTGTTGAAGACTTTGAGTCCTATAACAACGGTAAAGTAGAAACACAAGAAAATTTTACAGATAAATGGACCAATGACGGTTGGTCAGGGATAAACCCTAACCCAACCGACATTAACGATGTAGCAACCATTAGAAGTGAGAACTCAAATAAGTTCATGAACATGACTTACGCGAGTAGTTTCTTCTATATGGCCCCAACCAATTTTCGTGCAAACGAATTCGAGGTCGAATTTGATTTTCGTAGTAACGATTTAACCGATGCTTGGGTTGGTGTCAATATGCGTAAAGAATACCGTGATATCCGTTATAACGGTGGCACAGGGATGATGTTTTACTTTAAAACCATCTACATTAAGAACTTAGAAGGTGACATCATTGGGGAGTCACTCTTAATTCAGTCCTTAAGGGGTGGATCTCTTAGCACGACCGACCTTGATTCACTACTTGTAGGCGATCGTTTGATCGAATACATTTACCCAGAAGGTGAAGCAATCGATCCTAGCAAACAAATCAAATCGAATTGGTATAACGTCAAGATTAAAGTGACTAACACAGATAATGCCAATGAATCCTTATATGAAATCTTTATTAACGATGTAGCGATGGCAACACTGACTTACGCAAGAGCTTCCATCAACGTCTATGGCTATTTTGGACTACACTCATGTACTGGTGATATTGATGTTGATAACTTCAAGATTCAATCATTTGATGAAGTCGCACCGCCACCAATTGTCAGAGTCAATCAAATGATTGAACCCACAGGTAAAGTAGGCGATGTCTTTGAAGTCCCAGGTAGTGATGAAAAAGACCTTGAGTTAATTGATGATGCTGATGGTAAGGTCACAATTCAAGTGACATTACCTAACCAAGAAATTATCACTTTAGAGGAAGGGGTTTATCAGTTTACACCAACCCTAGCGGGTATCCATACCCTAAGCTATGTGGCAGAAAACCAAGCAGGTACGAAAGCTCAAGTGGATTTCTTAATTAACGTGGCTGAAAAAGATGACCCAGTCGATCCTGATCCTGTTGATCCAGACCCGGTTGATCCGGATCCAGATAAACCAGAAGAAGAAAGTAATATAGGCTTGATCATTGGCTTGTCAGTTGGCGTCGTTGCTATTATTGGTGCCGGTGTGTACTTCTTTGTATTAAAAAAGAAATAAAAATCGATAACAAGCAATAGTCCTTTGGTTATTGCTTGTTTTATAATGAAGATAAGAAGGTGATTTCATGTTTCAAAACGCAAAATGGATTTGGCATCATAACATAATACAAAAGAATGACTATGGGGTGTTTGTTAAATCATTTGAAGTTGGTCGTTTTAATAAAGCCATTCTAAACATTAGTGGACATAACCACATCAAACTCTACATCAATGATAAATTAATCTCAGGATACGTCACACCTGCCCCTAGTGGACTTCACCCAAAAAGCTATTTGAGCTATGATGTTTCAAAAGACTTATTAGAGGGAAACAACACCATTAAAGTGGTGGTGCTTTATTTAGGAGGTAGTGGACAAAACTATCAAAACGGGATCCCTGGGTTTATTTTGAATCTAGAAATCGATGAAGAGGCTGGTGTTAGACACATTTTAAGTGATGAGACGTTTTCATCCATTAAGAATCACCCTTATGTGACAGGCCAACCATTCCAACAAAACAGACGAATCACACCAGTAGAACGGTTTGATTCATCTAAACTTGACGAGGTGCCCATTCATGAACCGGTTTTAGTCTTAGAAGGTTATCACAACTACCGTAAACAAACCATCAAAGAAGGCATCGTTCATAAGACATATGAACCACGCCTTTTAAGTCAATCAAATACGGTTTATGTGTTTGATGCAGATAGAATCGTTAGTGGCTTTGTAAGACTTGATGTACTTAGTCAAACAAATCAAGTCCTTAGGGTTAGGTATAGTGAAGACTTAGAAGGTAATCGTGTGAAACACAATGTCGCAAACGAGCCCAGTGAAACTTACTATGACGAACTTATCTTAAAAAAAGGCATGAGAGTGTCTCACGCGTTTGACTTTACGTATAAAGCGTTTCGCTACGCGGAGGTTGAAGGAAACTTAGACGAACTTGAATCGTTTTCTTTAAAGGTGGAGCTCGCATCAACCGATTTAGGTATAGTTGGTGATTTAAAGAGCAAGTCTTATCCAATGATTACTGATCTGTTTACGCTATTTAAGCACACACAAACCAATAACACCCTTGGATTGTTGGTGGATTGTCCACACCGTGAACAAGCACAATACTTAGGCGATAGTGCGCTTCAAGCAGAGTCAATCATTTATAACGTTAAAGAAAGAAAACCGCTCTTAGAAAAAGTATTAGATGACTTTATGGACGCGCAGTATACGGACGGTACATTTCCGTTTGTCAGCCCTGGTAGTACAAATGATGAGGAGTTTTCACTTAAAATTCCCGAATACGATTTGTATTTTATTGAACTCGTAGAAAAAAGGTATCAAATCGATTTAGACCAGAAAATTCTAGATCGTTATTACGAGCCATCAAAGAAACTTGTTGATCACTACATTTCTAAAATCGATGAACAAGGGCTTGTTAGAAAAAATGAACACTGGCATATTTCAGATTGGCCATACCCGAGTGTGGATCAAGAGGGCGATTACTTATGTTTTGAAAACATGCACTTTCATAAAAATTTAAGCTCATTTATCAAGTTATATCAAGATAGAATCGAACAAGATTATTATCTAAAATTAAGAGACGCTCTATATCTAAGAATAAGAGAAGTATTTTTAGAACGTGGGTTATTTAAAGATCACGAAAAGGCGGTTTCTTACCACCAAGGCATTCAAGCATTCGCACTCAATCATGGCTTTGTTTTAGATAGTGAGTTAGATGCGGTCATTACCTACATTAAACAAAGCGGGTTTTCCTCTAGCATCATTTTAGGTAGAGACGTGGTTCATGCTTTATTGAAGTCAGGGTATACTAAAGAAGCGCTTGATTATATGTTTAATTACGAAAAAGGCTGGGGAACGATTTTAAGACATGGGTCTAAGACAATGTGGGAAGGGTTTGATGATATTGAGTCACACAGTCATGCCTGGGGCATGTATGTGGTAAGACTCATTCAAACCTACCTTGTGGGTATAAACGTCATTAATCCGGATACTTATATCATTAAGCCAACCATGATCGATGAGGTTAAAGATATAGCGGCAACAATTGTCACTGAACGTGGGTTACTATCTTTTTCTTACGAGGTTAAAGAAAGTGAAGTCATTTATACGTATGACATACCTTTGGGGCTACAGGTGAGTTTAATACACAATCAATTAACGTTTAATCTGAAGTCAAAGGGCATCTTGAAATGCAAAAAAGAGGCTGTCGTATGAGTAAGGTAAAAGACTTCGCTAAAAGTGAACTTGATCGCTATTTTCATCTCATTACGGGCATGAATCACCAAATCACTTTAGCGTTAGAGGGTAGTGCCAATATTAATCCACTGGATGATTATTATCAAATCAATGTCATTGGTGGCGTTGGTGTCATTAAGGGCAGAAATGAGCGTAGCCTTTTACTTGGTGTTTACCGCCTACTTGAAGGTCTAGGGGTGTTTTTTCACGCCCCAAAAGATGAGCGGATTACAAGACGTCAGTTAGAAGATTGTGATTTTTCTTTTGAAAGTCACTTTTTAGTTAAACAGCGAATCGTTTGTATCGAAGGGGCTGTTTCAATTGACAATGTCTTAGATTTGATTGACTTTTTACCCAAAAAACAATTAAATGGGTATTTCATTCAGTTTCAAAAGCCTTACGAGTTTTTTACCAGGTGGTATGAACACAAGAATCACCCATGGTTAAAAGAAGAACCATTGAGCGAAGAAATACTAGAGTCTTTTATGCCTTTAATGACCAAAGAAATAGAAAAGCGAGGATTAATATATCACGCCGTTGGTCACGGATGGACCACAAGCGTATTAGGGCTTGATGCCAGTGGCTGGCAAAAAGCAGACCCAAAATCCTTGTTGTCATTGGATACGTCTTTGATTGCCCAAGTAAACGGTAAAAGAGAGTTCTTTAAAGGTGTTCCACTTAATACACAGTTATGTTATTCAAATAAAAAAGTTCAAGACCTTTTTGTCGAGGTCGTTGTTGACTATATCGATAAGCATCAAGAAATCGATGTGCTTCATTTATGGCTAGCCGATGATTTTAATAACTTCTGTGAGTGTGAGGCGTGTCAAAAAGAACTACCAAGTTTTTATTACGTCGAAACTCTAAATCGAATCGATGAAGAATTAATCAAAAGAAACATTAAGACAAAATTAATGTTCTTGCTTTACTATGAACTGCTTTTTCCACCAAGTAATGCCCAAACACTTTCTAAGGACCGGTTTATGATGATGTTTGCGCCAATCACAAGAACCTACACCAGTTCGCTTAAAGATGTGGCAAGTAAGTATCAAGTAATGCCTACAACGACAAAGGCATTCAAACGAAATCAAAACCAGTTTGAACCAGAACTATTAAAGAACTTAGTCTATTTAAAAGCCTGGCAAGCATCCTTTAAAGGAAGTACGGTCCTATTTGATTATCACCTCATGTGGGATGGGTTTAAAGACCTACCACATCGTGGCTTAAGTCAAGTCTTATATGAGGACATGAAGATATTAAATCAATTTGGGATTGATGGGTTTATTTCATGCCAACTCCAACGTAATTTTTTCCCAGATGGTCTTGCGTTTCATATGATGGCTAAAGGGCTATCTAATGAATCAGGAAATATGGATGCTATTGAGGCTAAGTTTTATGAACAACGCTATTTAAGTGAGGCGTATAACATCAAAACGTTTTTTACCGAAATTTCATCAGTATTAATCCATCAATATCTAAGAAAAGAAGTACCAAAACTCAATCATGACGTGGTTAGAGAAATTGATCGAATCATTTCATTCATTAATCAAACGAAATTAAGTGGCTCCGTTGCATTTGAGGAAGTAACCAAAGACTTTATCGATTACTACCTAGGTTACTTAAAACTGATCAAAGAAAAAGCATTAGGTAGTAGCGTTAGTCAGTTAAAAGAAGGATCAAATAAACTAATAAACGAATTCATTAAGTTAGAAGGGAATTACCAATCAAGCTTTGATGGGTTTTATTTTGTTCATCTGGTGAGTGAATTTGTGGAGAATGAGTGGTGAGGTTATGTTAGTTAAAGGCTTATATACCAATGGGGTGGTATTTTCTAAGAACTACCCACTGACGTTTTTAGGTACTTATGAAGAAAATAGCCAAGTGCGCATTGAAATTGATCAAGATGGCCATCGGTTGTATGACGATATACACCAGGTATCCAATCAAGGTAAACTTTACGCAAAAACGATCAAACTAAAGGCTTCATATAAAGAAATAACCGTTAAAGTGACAACCAAAAACACCACCGAATCGTTTGTTGGCTACGTGGGTGAGGTTTATCTAGGGGCGGGGCAATCAAATATGGCGTATGCGCTTAAATACGATAATCACTTTGATGAAATCCTTGCACAAGAAAACCTACTAAAGGGGATTAAGTGTTTTAGCGTTGCCGATAGCCTTATTGAAAATGACGTGATTAAAAGACCGTTAGAGCCACTTAGTGATTTTATTAAACACACGACTTGGATTGATTCATCGAATCCGTCGTTTAGTGACTTTTCAGGGTTACTGATTATGCTAGGCTTACTGCACCAAAAAATAAAGGAATACCCAATCGGTTTGATTGACGTCTCAGTGCCTGGTTGTTCGATTGAAGGCTTTTTACCAATTGAAACAATCGAAAATAATCCAACCATTAAATCGTATTTAGAAGAAAACGGGTTTCTTAAGTACCCGTTATCATCCATTAATGACTACACCACTGCCTCAGGCATCTACAATGAAAAGATTGCCCCAATGCAAGGTTTTCCAATGGATCAATTCTTGTGGTATCAAGGTGAGCATCACGTGGGTACTAATAGAGAGTATGATTACTATAAAGAAGCGTTAAAAAGACTAATTGAGTCCTATCGTTGTTTATTTCAACAACAAGTGCCGTTCATTTTGATCTACATCAATCAAACCTACTACCCACAAGACGATAATTATTCGGTTTCAAGAATTAACTTAGCGATTCAAGAGTCCCAGTCGATTGAAGAAGCGATTTATGCCATACCGACCTATGATGTGATTCCAACGTGGAAAAACAGGCAAACCAACGGCATTGAAAATCCGATTCACCCAACCAATAAGTTTTATATCGCCAAACGAATACATCAAGTCATTCATAAAATACTAAGACCAGTCTTAGTGAGCGAGGTAAGAATACTCACTCACGCGATTGAAATCACGTTTGATCAAGACTTAAAACAAGAACACGAGTGGATTGAAGGTTTTACAATTGCAGGTGATGACAGTATCTATCAGCCATCAGAAGCGAAGCTGATTAACCCAAACACCATTGTTTTATCTAGTCGGTTTGTTGATCATCCGGTTTATTTCACCTATGCATTTCAACTCGACAATCACTTGTTTTCATTAAAGTCCAAAAAAGGGATGCCTTTACCGATACTTTATCGTGACAAGGATTTGTCTAAGGGACATCATTACGCTTATTACGGTTATGAGCATTTTAGTCACCTAGACTATTTTGAAACGGCATTTGATCCACTTTATGGAACACCTCGGATTAAACCACTCTTATTTTTAGGTGAGCTACATCATAATCGTGACCTTAAAATCATCAAAGGAAAACACCACATTCAAATTCATTATCAAGCTAGTGCGCAAAGAGATTATAAAGAACGGTTTGGAGTCTCTCTTGACTTATCAAAGACCGGTTTTCAACTGATGTTTTCGTCTTTTAGGAACATCGAGTTTAGAGTATTGTTTGAGTCAAAAGATGAGGTAACGTTCTTAGGGCTATTATTTAAGGATGTCAGAAATCAAGTGTGGCTTGTAAAACCATATAGTCACAACAAAATCGATAACCAAGACGTTTATGATCTTGATTTAACGAAGACATCATACGCGGATTTGACTAATCACACGACTCTACTAAGCAAGTACAACCAGATCAAGCACATGGAGCTTGTTTTTGAGGCAAGAAAGCATACAGTCATTGAGCTTGTTTCAATGATTCATCATCAATAGGACATTATAGTAACAAGTTCATGGTTGATTAGATTAGAATGAGAAAGATCCATTAACGTGGGTCTTTTTTTGACGTTAATAACGACAATACCTGATATATAGTAATATTTTTATACTTCATGGATCAATTTCCAATCTATTGTAAGCGTCAAACCATACGAATACAACACAAATCAAACAAGTGACTACTCTTTTGTTTGATTCTTTTTTTACTTTGAATGTCATAAATTATTATGTTTCGTAAATTTACTAACAAATGAAATAAATATGAAAAGACTTACTGAAAGCGTTTTGATATATTAATGTTGATAAATGCGATTTTTTAAGTGAAATTAAATACGATGTGATGCGAGGAAGGTACTATGAGAAAATTGAACAAATTCATATCAATTGTTGGGGTAGTTCTAATTACCTTTTTTATGTTTAATCTAAGTTTATTCGCCCAAACAGACAATGAGCCTAGGGTTTACATTAATGATGAAGTTATCGAAGCGGGTAATTCTAAGTACTTGTATGTCTATTATAGTCACTTTGATTCGGTTGCTTCGGTTGAAGTCACCATTACGTTTAATGAATTAATGACGGTTACCAATGTATTTGATGGTGATTATTTTAATGGTATGGTTAGCGATTCGAACATTGGCTCTGGGTATATCACCTATCAGTTGGTTTCTGTTTCAGGGATAAGCGGCAGTGGCACCTTATTTTCATTTTTAATGAATACCAATGACTTACCAATCGGTTCTTATGAGATCGATGTGTTTATTGGTGAAGCTTATAAAACCAATTTAGAGCCGGTTAGTATTCAAAGTGGATTTTCAAGATTAAATGTGACAGAAAAACAAACTCAAACCTTTTATGGTTATTTTGATACTTATGTATCAAAAGCGGCGGTAAAACAAAATGAAACGTTTGAGCTTTTTGTTCATATGAATTCTGGTGTTGGATTCTCATCTGGCAAGGTGAAAATCCAATACGATAAAGAGCAGTTTAGGGTCAATCTCATTCAAATTGCCAATCAGTATTCTAGCGCAGATATTATTTATTCCCTTAATAATGAGATTGAAGGAATGATCATATTCTCTTTTGTTAGTTTATATAACTTATCCTATATCAATGAAATGATTAAAGTAGATTTTGAGTCATTAGTGAACATCAATGAAGTGACTAATATTGATGTTTATATTGATGAAGCATCAAATCAAGAGCTAGATACAATCGTGTTTGACAAACGAACAGTATCTGTTCAACTTCAAGAAACAATTGAAGAGATCGTCATACCTAAATTGTATTTAACCAATCATATAGGTTTTTCGAAAGATCAATTTGAGGTGTTTGTGAAAATTGACCAAGGGACAAACATCGCTGCCGGTGATTTCTATATTTCTTATGATGCGTTCTATTTTGAACTCATTTCAATTGAAGCGGGTAATCAAGTCGGACTTAATGGTGGCATCATCATGTATAACCCGACCTATCAATATGGACAAATTAAGTTTTCTTACATTAATGAAAATGGGTTAGACGGGTCGGATACCCTATTAAAACTAGTCCTTAAGGCTAATTATGATAATTTCAACTTCATTTCAAAGATGAGTATCGGTAGTAATGAAGCGCCGGTTGATGAGTTTTTTAGCCCTGTGGTATTAGATTATGTTAGTAACACAATCGATTTAAGTGAAGAAATCACGTATCAGTTTTATGATTATGATGGCACGTTAATCGAATCGGTCGATTTAAGACGTGATCAAGAAATCACTTATCCTATCATAACCCCTAGAACAAACACAACGTTTAACTCATGGGTGTTAGTAGAAGGTAGCAAGGATGTTATTACTTATCAAGCAACCTATGATTTAGACGTTAATGCAGTAAGCATGACAGCATTAGAAAAAGTCTATGATGGGACGAACTTAGTCCCATCCGTTACAAGTGATGTTCGTGGTGTTTTAATCACCACGGACTATGTGCCATTTAGTGAAGTAGGTCATAAGGAAGTTAAAGTATCTATTTTTTTAGATGATATCTATCAATTTACAGAAACAGTTGAGGTTAGTATCACTAAAAAGCCTTTGACACTTAGTATCAATGAAGCTATGATGACTTACAGTGAAACACCAAATTATCAGTATCAATTAGGTGAGTTGGTGTTTGGTGATGTTGTTGATGTGTCATTAACAACCAGTAGTTTAGATGTTGGTAAACATTTGATTATGGCATCGATTGATAACAAGAACTATGAGCTTAATTACAATGAAGCCTATTTAACCGTGATTAAAGCAACCTATGATTTATCTGAAATCAGTTTTACAAATCAATCAGTTGTTTACGATGGTAATCAAAAAGACCTACGGATTAGCGGGTCATTACCAAGTGGTGTCAAAGTTAGTTACACAAATAACGGACACATCAATGTCGGTTCATACGAAGTGCTTGCGACATTTAGTGGGGATGCAAAGAACTATGAATTAATACCTGATATGAAAGCGACGCTTTCGATCACAAAACAAGAGATATCACTTGCGGGCATTAAGCTAAATGACCAAACCTTTAAGTATGATGGTAGTGAAAAGACGGTAACGATTGAAGGGACATTACCTGATTTTATTAGAGTTAGTTATCTTAATCATAAACAAACCAATGTGGGTGTCTATGTGGTTGAAGCTTTATTTAGTGTGACGGATGATAACTATACAGTGATGCCTAAATTAGAAGCCATCCTAACCATTGAAAAAGGCTTGATGACTGGATTATCAATGGCTGATTTGGTTACGATTTATGATGGTAAAATCAAGACTTTATCAATCGTAGGGATCAATCAAACAATGACCGTCACTTATCTGACAGCCTATGAATTTACGGGCTCAGGTACATACCTAATTGAAGCTGAAGTCAGTAAACCCTCTTATGAAACCGTGAAGTTGAGTGCAACCCTAACCATCAATAAAGCAGTCTATGATTTAACAGGCATCAGCTTTGATGATGTCAGCTACATTTATGATGGGTTATCAAAATATAACAGCGTCAGTGGGACACTACCAACCGGTCTTAGTGTTTCATATGTCGGTGATGGGGTTAAAGATGTCGGCACTTATGAAGTAAAGGCATTATTTAGTGGTGATCAAACGAATTATGAATTAATATCTGATATGACCTCAACCTTATCAATCACTCAGGCGACGTATGATTTATCTGATATCACATTTGAAGATCAAAGCGTCACCTATGATGGGCTAGCTAAGCGTATTTACATTAAAGGCGTGTTACCAGCAGGTGTGAGTGTCACCTATGAAGGTAATGGGAATAAGAATGTAGGAATCTATGAAGTTAAAGCCATTTTTAGTGGCGACACAAAGAACTACGAATCAATGCCTGAGTTACAAGCAACCTTAACGATCATCGAAAGTGCCTTTATTGGCATATCAATTGAAAACAAGACAGCAACCTATGATGGATTAGAAAAAACAATCGAAGTCACAGGCTTAGAAACAGGTACGAGCATCACTTATCCAAACGGTAATCGTTTCACGGATGCTGGTCGTTATGTCATTAAGGCAGTCATTGAAAGAGAAGGTTATGAATCGTTATCATTAGAAGCAACCTTAACGATTGAAAAAGCAGTGTATGACGTGTCTCATCTGACACTTGACAGTAAGACGTATGTTTATGATGGCAAATCAAAAGAACGGTTAATCAGCGGTGTATTACCAAGTGGTGTCACGGTTAGTTATGTTGGTAATCAAGTCAGTGACGTTGGCATCTATACAGTGATTGCGTCATTTAGTGGGGATGATAAAAACTATGAACGGATTAGCCCGCTAAGTGCAACCCTGACCATTGAAAAAGCAGTCTATGATCTGTCTAAAATCACGTTTGATGATCAAAGCGTGATTTATGATGGCGTAGAAAAAGATATTTATATCAAAGGCACATTACCAAGTGGTGTATCAGTCAGTTATCTTGGTAATGGCAACATCAATGTAGGCACCTATGAAGTTAAAGCCATTTATAGTGGTGATGCGAAAAACTATGAACTGATTTCAGATAGGACTGCAACCTTAACGATTACAAAAGCAGTCTATGATTTATCTAATATCACATTTGAAGATCAAAGCGTTATCTATGATGGACTAACTAAGAATATTTATATCAAAGGTATCTTACCTGCTGGCGTGAGTGTGAGTTATATTGGTAATGGCATTAAGGCAGTTGGTAACTATGAAGTCATCGCACAGTTTAGTGGTGATACAAAGAACTACGAATTAATACCTGAGCGACATGCAACCTTAACGATCATTGAAAGTGCCTTTACCGGTGTATCAATTGAAAATATGACGGAGGTCTATGATGGGACACTAAAGACACTCACAGTGACTGGCGTTGAAACAGGAACGCGTGTGTCCTATCCAAATGGTAACAGGTTTACAGATGCAGGTAGTTATGTCATTAAGGCTGTCTTAGAAAGAGATGGTTATGAACCATTGACACTTGAGGCGACCTTAACCATTGAAAAAGCAGTCTATGATTTATCTCATATTCGTTTTGACTCGGTATCTAAGACCTATGATGGTTTAAGCACAACTATCGAACTCTCAGGCATCTTACCTGCAGGGTTATCAGTCAGTTATATCGGTAATGGACAAACTCATCCGGGTACTTATGAAGTATTAGCACAGGTTAATAATTCAAATAGTAATTATCATGATGTATTACCGTTATCGGCATACATCATAATTAGTAAGAAAACAATCGAAGGGTATCAATTTGATGGTCTTGAGGTAACCTATGATGGCTTATCTCATGAACTAAACGTGGTATTAACGGACCCAACCATCACGGTTACCTACTTAAACTCAAATAATTATATTAATGCGGGTAGTTATCCCGTTTTAGTGGTCCTTTCTAAAGAACATCATGAGGATTTATTCTTAGAAGAAGTACTTGTCATTAATCAAAAAGTGTTTGACTCAAGTCGTCTAGATATTAAGATAGACAGTACGACTTATAATGGTAAATTCACCAAACCTGAAATTAGTTTAAACCTAGAACCTGGCTTAAGCTATGAAATGATTGGTGATGCCGTTAAAGATGCGGGTAGTTATTCATACGTGATTAAGTTTATTGATCCATATGATAACTATGAAGCAATCAATGATGTGGTAGTCGTTTATACAATCAATAAAAAACCAATCACTCTCGTTGTTGAAGATAAAGAAAGCGTTTATTTAGATCCATTAAAGACGCTCACCTATCAAATTGAGGGTGAAGTCTATGATGAACTTAATCCAGTCCTTACGAGATTAGGTGAATATAACGCAGGTATCTACGTAATTGAAGCAGAATTATCACATCAGAATTATGACATCACGATTGAAAATGGGGCATATACGATCTTAAAGAAAACAATTGACGTCTCTAAGATTCAAACAAGCGATTCGATTAGAACTTATGATGGGACTAAACATAAAGTTGACAGCATGAATCGTGTGCCTCAGGGTATTACCGACATTAGTTATCTTAATGATGAAAAGATATACCCAGGTACTTATGAAGTCACGTATGTCTTTACGACAGATGATAACCATGTTGCTGTTGGCGTATTAAAGTCTAGGTTGATTATTGAAAAAGCAAGCATGCCTAATGTCACAATTAGTAATCAAACGCATGTCTATGATGGTAAAGCCAAATCATTATCAATTACAGGGTTAACAACACAGTACAAGGATACATTAACGGTTAAATACTTAAGCGATTCATCATTCATCGATGCTGGTATATATCATATCAGGATTGAATTATCACATCCTTATTATGAAACCATCATCATTGATGAAATACTAGAGATAAGTAAAGCAAGTTTAAGTCTAGATGACTTTGAGGTCATCACCACCTCAACAACGATTGAATTTAAGACAATGTACCGTTCTTATCTGATGTATTCATTAGATAGCAAGCCTTATGTTGAGGGTTATCTAATTAATAATTTATTAGAAAATCATACCTACTATCTCTCTTATTACATGAAAGAGTCTAATAACTATCTAGCAACTGAAGTTGAAACAATGACTGTAAAGACGAAGTTCTCTAGAGAAAGTGTTTTAGCAATGATTAATGGCTTAACGGAAGTCACAATCTATAGCAGAAGCGAGTTAGTGAGCTTAAGAGAATCATTTAATGAGCTCAGTGAATCCGATCAGCTATTACTAAAAGCGAGATTAGAAAGTCTTGAACAAGCGTATAATGATTTAATTCAAACTTATAATGATGAATATGATATCATTACATCAAAAACAAGACCAGTATCGATGTCTTATGGTTTATTACTCGTGCCATTATTGATAGGGATTATCCCAAGGAGGAAGAAAGATGCGTAAACTACTTATATTACTCTTTTTCACAGTCGTACTTTCTTCGTGTGGGGGTAAAACAGAGAATGAATTTAAGAAGTTTGAACAAAGCTTCAAAAACTTCAAGATAGAAGAGACTTCAGGGTATCGTTATGAATCTATTCAAATAATAGGTAGTGAAGAACTAAATAAAGACATCGTTCTAGTCAAGATTGATTCTAACACTAAAGCAGGAATCAAAACCGTCTATCAAAAAGAGTTGGCGGATTTAAAGACGAAAGAACCATTTGTCATCTCTAACAAAACCTATTATTACAAACAAAATCAAGAAGGCCTACAAGATGGAGATAACATCACATGGCGCAATCAATCATTTGCTGATTTTATTGGGTTTGAATTACCAATATTAACTATTAATGCCCAGATGTTTTCATCTTATGAAATCACGTCAACGGATGGCATATACAAGCTGACCGGATTAATCAGTGATCCTAATTTAATCTTTACTAGTGGCGAGGTTAGTCGCCTTGAGGTTAGCATATATTTAAATGAGGACTTACAATTAAGTCAAATTCATATGGAGATAAGAAGCCTAGAGACAATCATCAATCTATCTTATCAAGTGTATTATCAAACAGAACCAATTGTTATACCGTAGAAAGGAAGAGGTCAATGAGAAAATCAAAGTTTTATTCGTTAATGGTTCTTTTACTATTAACCACATTTCTATTTGCTTGTGAAGCTAAGCAAGTAGGAATCAAACCTTATCAGCCAGATGAATTGATGCAAATGGATTATAATGCACCAAAAGAAAGGCATTTCGATAGTGATGGTAACTTACTTGTTACTTATGACGTTGCCTATAAAGAACTATTCTTAAGTGGACAAATCGAATACGATCAAACGCAAATCTTGATTAAGATGCCTAAGGCATTTGATGCCAAGCTCACACAAGAAATGAAAGATGCGGGATTAGTCTCTTTAGAGAAATCAACATCAAAAGACAAAACCGTTTGGTATCAAGCGAAAATCACAGACAAACTTGATGTTCGAACTGTGATGAAAAATGTCCGATCACTAAAAGGCATTTTAGTTGCTGACTATGACTACATTTATGAGTCAGAAGCCGTGACTTACCATGACGTATTAGAAAATGAACGTGTTCAAGAACAATGGCATTTATCTAGATACGGCATTGAAGATGCGTGGCAATTCTTAGAAGATAAAGGCATCGATAAAGGCGGTTCTTCAAGTGTTGTTGTTGCAGTCATTGATACAGGTGTTGATTATACGCACCCAGATTTAATGCAAAACATGTGGATTAATACCAAAGAAATTCCAAATGATGGCGTTGATAATGATGGCAATGGTTATATCGATGACGTTTATGGTATTAATGTCGAATCTAACCAATACTATGATACTAGTGACCCAATGGATGACCATGGTCACGGGACACACGTTGCTGGTATTATCGCGGCCGATAATAACAAAGAAGGTGTTGTTGGTGTTGCCTACAACGTGAAGATTATGGCGATTAAAGCCGGTCAAGCTTCAGGTTTCTTTAACCAATCATCCATCGCTCGTGGTGTCATGTATGCCTATGATATGGGTGCAGATGTCATCAACATGAGTTTTGGTGGGTCAGCAATCTCAATCGAAGTTCAAGATGCGTTAATGCACGCTTATACAAGAAGCGTATTAGTAGCGAGTGCGGGGAATAACGGACTGCCTAATGAATACGTGCCTGGTTGGATTACAATGCCAAGCTATCCCGCAGGCTTATCTTATGTCGTTGGCGTCATGAGTGTCAATGAATTTGGATTTGAATCTTCATTTACGAACTGGGATGTCAAAGGCTATAACAAGGTTGAATATGAAGTTTACGCACCAGGTGAACAAATTTTATCAACACTCCCTGGTGGTAAGTATGCCTCTTGGAGTGGTACGTCTATGGCTGCCCCGGTCGTATCAGGCATTGCAGCATTAGTTCGATCGATGTATCCAGATCGAAACATGTATCCGAATAAATTCATTATGGGACAACTTGTTTCTACCTCAGAAGAATATGCAATGTGTAATAACCCAATGTTCCATGGGCTTCATAACATTCCAATGATTGTTGATGCCTACAGTGCACTTGCGGTATTACCAAAACCAGACATTAATTTATACGATTATTACATTTTTGATAATGAAGAATTATCGCTTGAAAACAATGGTGATGGCATCATCGATGCTGGTGAAACCATTGACTTAGCTTTAGTCCTTAGAAACCGTTGGGGTATGAGTAAAGATACCATCGTTACGATTGATTCAATCAGTGATGGTGGGGTTGCTAACCCTCACGTTGAATTCTTAACGAATGATATTAACTTCCAAGGGGTTGGAACGTATTCAACCAAAGATACGCTAAAACGAGTTGATAATGTCGTTGTTGGTGTGGATGATCCATTTAGAATTAAGATTTCTAAGAATGCACCAAACGATTACATCATTAAGATTAATGTGTATGCCGATTATCAAAATGCACTTGATCTAGATGACTTAACACACTATGGATTGCCGCCACAAACAGCCATTTATCTAACTGTAAGAAACGGGTTAATCTTACCTAATATCATTGAAGAAGATATGACGTTAACGAAAGATAACTACTACATCATTCCCAACTCAATGATCATTCAGGCTGGTGCAACTGTCACAGTTGAACCAGGGACAAACATTCAATTTTGGACAGATGACCCTGAATCACCTTATGCAGATACTTCGATCACTTATTTGAGAGTGGATGGTAGATTCTTAGTTAAGGGGACACAAGAAGAGCCGGTTAAATTATTTCCATCAGAATTGATGAGCCAATACAGAGTGGAAATTATTGAAAGAAATAATGGCTATGTGTCATTAGAATACGCAGAGATTACGAACCCTTATTTGGTAGTGAGTTATATTAGTCATTCTAAATTAACACAAAACTACCGCAACGTTTTATATTATCGCTCATTATATGAAGGTAAAATTCAACTAAATACAGATAGAACTATGGTCAATGCTGGTTTAGTTGAAGACTCTATTTTTTATTCACTGGGTGGTTATTCAGAATGGGAATCAGCTGAAGTACATGGTCAGTTTTATCGTAACATATTCATAGAAAATCAAATTCGTTTCTATGCACAATCAACGTACTATGAAAATGTGTTCTTGAATAATCACACCGAAAGAAGTGGTGGAAATTATGGGTCTAGTTTCATAATTAATCCGCATGTACAAATCAATCGTTTCAATAATGCGGTTTATGTTCCTGATAATGATACGTACTATATTACAGTCAATAGCGATTACGCTTTCCAATATCGAGACACAGTGGACTATTTAAACCAATACGCAAAAACACTTGGTGGTACGCTCGCCATGTTTGAAACGGAAGAAGAATTACTAAACTACAGACGGTTAGTTAACAATTCAGGTGTGCTTGGTTTAATTAAAGATTATAAAACCAACACTTATAAGTGGGCAAATGGAAAACCATACACACTTTCATTACCGATTGTGGATGAGAATTCTAATGGATTCCCACATGTATATTTCGAGAATGATCGTTTTGTGGAAAGACAGAACGGACATACTTTTATTATCGAAGTAAAAGCTAATCGATACTTAGATAACATTCAGGTTCCAAACTCAAATATCTCTATAGACTTAGAAACTAGTTATCAAATCGAACCATTCTCAACAATGAAGGATGCGGATTTATCGAAATTAATCTACTCTATTGACGATGAAGGTATCGCAACAGTTGATCAAAACGGATTAGTTAAACCTGTCGGGTATGGTCAAGCCACCGTTTATATCTCATCGCCTGACTATCAACGGTTTACGACAGTTACAATTAATGTAGTAAGAAAAATTGATTTATTTGACTTTACTGTCGAAGCGCCTAATATTTTAAATACAGGTGATGAATATCAGTTGTCGCCAATTCTAATACCTAGTAATACAACACAAGGTAATTTAGTCTATGAATCATCAGATCCCGCTGTCATAACAGTCAATAGTGCTGGTCGATTGATTGCTTTAAATGCTGGTACATCAACGATTAAAGTTAAATCATTATCACTTAATAAAACATTAGAATTTACTGTTAAAGTTGAAACAGCGGTTGAATCAATCAATTTCGTTGAAAGTATTTATATTACAACACTTGATTCAATCAATGATGACCTTCAATTTGAAGTTAAACCATTAGAAGCTAATGGTGTTAATGTTAAGTTTGAAAGCTCTAACCCGAGTGTTGCATACATCAATGAACTTGGAGAACTAGTTAAACTTAAAGAAGGCACAACAACAATTCGTGCAACGGTACCAAATACTAATCTATTTGATGAACTAACAATTTCTGTTCAAGATGCGGTTGTTGTTAGTAAACCAGTTCAAATGGAAACATATAATAATGTTGCTTATTTTATATTAAATGAAGCAGGTGAGATTTATATTATTGGCAAGGATCGAATAGTTCCTGAAAAAGTCATTTTCCCTGAAAATTTAGGTAAAATTAAGAGTTTCTCAATATACAGTGACAGGATGTATGTAGTTGCAGAAGATATGACTGTTAGACAATATTATATAGGTGATTATGTTTATAACAACAATCCATTACAAACTAATACAGATTATGATCTTTCACAATTAACTAATGTTACAAGAGTTATCACATCACACGGTTCAGCAATGTTCCTTAAAACCGATGGATCGGTTTGGGGCGTTGGCTATAATAACTATGGAGAATTAGGCGATAACTCAATTAACACACACCGTAGTAAACCAGTTCAGTCTTTGATTGAAAATGTCGTTGATATTGCGACTGATGGATATTCTACATTCTATCTTTTAAACAACGCTGATGTTTATATGGCAGGATCAAATGTTTATCATAAAGTACCTAAACACATTTATTCAAATGCTGTAAAAATTTATGGTAATCGAGATTACGGATATGTAAACGTAGTTACTTCAAATAGAATATATTTCTATAATTATTCTGATTACCCAAACAATGAACAAAATATACTATCAAGCAATATGTTTATTAGACATTCTGATTCTATATACATTCAAAACGGAGAAGTATATGCTAAAGGAAGTAACCAATACGGTAAACTAGGTATTGGTAGCAACCAAGATATTTGGGAATATAGAAAAGTATTAGGATTAAAAAATATCGAAAAATTCTTTGTGTTTGATCAAAACACATTCTATGTGACAACTGATGGTCAACTATATGCCTCAGGATCTAATCAATACGGTCAATTAGTCGATTTCACAACAACCAATTCAAATGTGGCTAAGAAAATTGTATTTGGTGTATCTAAGAGTGATTTAACAATCGACATTGAATCAACTAACGTGGAAGGTTCAAGTTTGTATGATGACCGTATCACGATTGATTTTAATGACGCGATTAGTCTACTATCTGAAAGTGCTTATATCAGTCTAAAAGATACAAGTAACAACTCATTATCAATTAGAAAGACTGTCGTCCTTGATAAACTTATGATTGAACCATTCACACCTCTTGAAGTTGGTAAAGTCTATATTTTAACATTACCTGATAAATCAATTGGTACTAAATTTGGTTCAGTATTACCAAATGAAGAGTATTCATTCATTTACTTTGGTAAGCAAGTTGAAATCGAATTAGTTAATCAAAGTGTTACTTCATCAACGCTGCTTGAAGTTGGTGAACATACATTTGAGTTTACATATTCATATGCTAAACAAGGTGCTTTATTCGATCAAATCGCAATCAATGATAGTCTTGGTAATCCATTAACGATTACTAAGCGCTTAGTTGATAATGTTTTATCAATTACTACAACACTTACAAATGACACATATGAATTAATTATTCCAAGTGGTGCATTAAGTGACAACTTAAGTAATCATAATGACGCATTATCAGTTAGTCTACATGTATCAAATAACATTGAAGTATTATCTCAAAGTCATTTAAATAACAGACGTTATGAACAAGATGATTCAATTGTGTTTACATTTAATCAAGCAATTGAATCAACTAGATTTAATGATATCAAGTTATATACACTATCTAACGAAGTGGTTAACGCCGAGATTACATTAGTTGATCAGGTCTTAACCATTAATCCAGTTGATAGTTTAACTGCAGGTATGAAGTATCAACTAATAATTCCTTCTAATGCACTTAAAGACTCATTTGATCAAGTGAACCAAGCGATTGAAGTCAACTTTGGTATATATGAACCAATCAAGTTAGAACGTATTGGTAGTGGCGATCATCCATTACTATTAACTCAAAAACTTAAACTAGTTTATAACTATGCCGTAGTCTCTACAAACTACAATCAAATCAAAGTATTAAATGCATTAGGTGAAGAAGTATCAGTTATTAAACAACTTAATAATGGAATCTTAGAAATACAACCAGTGATTCCTTATAAAGAAAATCAAACATATACACTTCAAATGCCTGAAAATGCATTAGTTGATGAAAAGGGTGTCGCAAATACACCATATGAGTTTACATTCAATACGGTCGATCAACTGGATAGAATCGTATATGACAGTGATTATATTCTTGGTATGTATAATAAATGGGTCAAGACAGGCGACGCTGGTACATTCAAATTTAACGCTATCTTAAATCCATTTACAGATACCAATATTCAAAGATGGTTTAGATTTAACGCAGGTACAGCCTCAGAAGAAAAATACTTCACAAATTACTATGGTATTTCAAATAACTACTTGGGTACAACCGATATGGAAATGATTAATAAGATGATCCTAGACTTTGATGATTATCAACAATTAATCAATATCATTGAAGGTGTTATCTTAGAAGAAGCGCCTGAGACAGCCTTCCCATTTGTTACAAATGTGAAAGTCTTTAACCAATTTGGTGAAGAAACATCAACCGTTGGCAATGAAACCATCACCGTTGAAATTAAATTCAACCGTGATATGGATCAAACCATTCCACTTGACGTTAGATTTGGTTCATCGCTTCCTTATGCGGAATATCAAATCCCTGGTAACTATGTGGATGCTAGAACATGGCGTGCAACTTATACACTGACAACCATCATTGAAAATGGTAATCAATACTTTAATATTACTAATGGTCACATTTTAGGTAACCCGTGGTTTAGCCTACAAAGAGATGTTAAACGCTTTGGTTTTGAAATTGATACAACGGAAGCTCAAGCGTTAACGATGAGTGGCGTTGCAACGAGTGACGGTATCGAACTCTCTTGGGAACAAGATGACTTTGATACACTTGCAGGGTATAACGTTTATCGTAGTGAAGCTGAGGATGGTTATTATAACAAGCTTAATACGACGGTTATTCCACATGATGTTAAGTCATTCTTTGATCCAAATGTCATGCCTGGTATTATTTATTACTATAATTTCACCGTTGTTAAGACAGACTTAACTGAATCATTCCCATCAGGTAAGATTTCAATTATGTCACTGGATACAATGGATCCAAGCTTGCATCATAGTCCTGTGTTTGAAACATTCTTAAATCAAACGCTTGTGATTAGCGCAATGGCTAATGATAACGTTCGGATCTCTAGTGTGAAACTATACTTTAGAACCACAGGTGATGAAGCGTATCAACTGATTGAAATGACGAAAGACTTGAATAATAAGTACAGTGCAGTTGTTGGTGCAAACCACATCAATTCATTAGGTTTTGAATACTACATCGTCGCAAGCGATGGCTTAAACGAAACTTATCGAGCAAGTGCATCTAGTCCTTATCAAGTATTAGTTAAGAGTACGATTGATACAAATGCTTTAGGTGATGTCAATGGTGATGGCATCATTACAACACTTGATGCCTTAATGATGCTGCAAGCAATCAATGACATCATTAACCTAAACTCAGAACAGTTTAGAAGAGCAGATTTAAACCAAAACGATAGACTTGAGACACAAGAAGTATTAAGAATTCTGCAATACGTTAGTGGTAAAGTTAAAGTTATCGTTGGTTAATGAGTGATAAAAGCCTTTGGAGTAATCCAAGGGCTTTTTTGTAGGTGTAACAACGTCATTAACTTAGGAAAGAATTGTAAACCAAGAAGTTTATGATCTTGAATTAACGAAGACGTCTTACGCGGACTTGACTAATCACACGATTGAATTAAGTAATTACAACCAGATTAAAAACGTGGTGTGATGCTAGTATAAATAACGGATAAGTTAAACATAGAGTGTTCATGTAAAAATAATAAATGAAAAGGAAGTGAACTTATCAATGGCAAAACAGTATGATAAACAGTTTAAACTAGACACAATCAAGTACTGATAAACACATCCAGAATCCGACATATTATAAATGGTCAATTATACCAATGAGGTCATATTGAATAAGCGAATCGAGATTGGCTTATTCGATGTCGTCAATACAACCATGAAGAGTATCAATAATCAATATAACTTCAAGGTACTTGTATTAACAAATGAACATATAAGGATTTACGGGTTATTAGTATTGATGATATTTGTCATGACTTCTACAATAGCTATGATTAAAATATCTAAACTGTCACCAAAGAACATATTCAACTTAGATTTTTGATATAATATAATAAAGTGAAGGTGAATATGATGAAAATTGCAGACATGAAAGATTTAATTGAATTATCCGTTATTGTATTGGTTGCTCTTTTTTCTATCTTTGGTATACAAACAACATCAAGTGCGGTTCAACAAATCATTATTATCATTTTTGGTGTAGTACTCCTGTTATTTGGCTTATACAAAGGATTTAAGTATGTCAGAGCTTCTCATCGTGAAGTCCGTTCAATGAGTAATATTAACGTGATTAAGAAGTCTAGACTGCACTGTCAAAGCTTGTATAAGTTTGCTCAAGTAAGCAGAAAGAAATTAGAAAAGAACAAAGATATCAGTTTCATTAAACAAAGCAGGTTAGAAGAAGATAAAATATTAGAAATCATTAAAGGTACGAATAAGTCAGAAGAACGGACACGCTTTATTCAATCGAGAATTGATCAACTACAAAAAAACTATTCAGATAAAAATACAGTTACATTGCTTAAATCTTTAGACAATGATGAAGACTACCGAATTTCTAGATTAATCAGTGAAACATTTGTGAATCTAGAACGGGTTTTACTGAATGCTGAACAATATGATCTTAGAATCAAGTTTGGAAAATACATCCTAGATTTTTCAGATAGTGAACTAAAAAGACAACGTGCTAGTATTGATTTCTTAGGTTGGACTTATTTGATGATGGGTGAAATTAATAAGGGTGAAAAAGCAATTGAACTTGGCATCGAAAGAGCAAACCTAACAATTAAGAAATCAATTGATGAAAAGACCGTTAGAGATTCTTACTACAATATCATTAGAGGGTATCGTCACATGGGTTCTGCAAGATACACTTACGAAAATCATCCAGATAAAGCGTTACAATATCTATATAAAGGTAAAGAGTATTTTTTAAAAATAAATGATAATGATTATCAAAAAGAAGAACAAGAAAAACTTAAAGAAATGATTGTAGGGATTGATTATGGCATTGCAATCGCAACTTTTTATCAGTTTAAAAAGAAACTAGACAAAAAACAACAAACCGATGATGACTATAAACGATTTGAAAAAATGTATGATGAACTCACTACTTTAAGAGATGAAGCGTTGAGTTTTAAAAATAAACATCGCTTCATCAAAATTCAAATTCTTAGATCAAAATACTTAGAATTGATTATGGATCATCAAGTGTATTTTGTCCCATACCTTTCGAAAGAATTACATAAAAACCCAAAGTTAGTCCTAGAAGAAATTAAGAGTAGTTTGGATTCTGTTGATCAAATATTTAAGACGAATGTGTTTACAGACGAGGCAGTTGAGTTATTTTTAGAAGAAAGTGTGAAATTACTAAAATATAATTTGGTATCACATTTAAGAAAAGAGGCATAAGATGAAAAAAGCAGTCATTACAGGTTGTGCGGACGGAATAGGTTTTTCTATTGCACAAGAATTAATCAATAATGGGTATGAGGTTTATGGATTTGACATTAAAAATCAAAGAGAATCCCAAAAGATGTCGTTTTATCTATTAGATATTAATGATGATGCTAAACTTTTCGATTTTGTTAGTCATCTACCTAATATCGATTTATTAGTGAATAATGCAGCAAGGCAAATTGAAAAACCTTTTAAAGAAAATACATTGGATGAGATTGATGCTGTATTAAACACCAATCTAAATGCGTTAATCAAGTTGACAAACTTGATGCTTAATAAATTAAACGAGGATTCAGTGATCATTAACATTGGTTCTATTCATTCAGAGTTACCTAGACTGAATAAACTAACCTATGATGTATCAAAAGCAGGATTAGATATGTTTACTAAAGGTTTAGCTTTAGAACTTTCACCAAAGACGAGAGTCATCGGATTAAACATCGGTGCTACAATGACACCAATGAATGAATCATTTAAAAATGAAAGCATTATGACTCATGCAAAATCGAAAGTACCAATGAAACACATTTTTTTACCACAAGAGATAGCTCAAGTGGTTTCTCAATTATTAGCGCCCGCTTTTAAATATATGACAGGTGCTATTATTGTATATGATGGTGGTAGAAGTTTAATGTAAATTTCATTTTAGCAGTTGTTTATCAATGCAGTAAGGTGCATATTTAGGATAATCGTCTTATATAGTATGCAGTTTATTGCTTTTTAAATAAATCGGACGTTGCCGTAATTATTTTACAGTTGATTTGACATTGTTTTACAGATAGAATATAATGTCAGTGGAGGTTTACTATGTTAAAGAAAATAACCGTAAAAAATTATAAAGGGTTTAAAGATGCGATTGCCTTTGATTTTTCTGACTTTAAAGACTATCAATTTAATATATTTGCAATCAAAAATGACTTGATTAAATCTGCAATTATATATGGAAAGAATGGTGCAGGTAAGAGTAACTTCGGTCTTGCCATCTTTGATCTAACGCTACATTTGATCGATAAACAAAGAAGTGACGTTCAGGCAACTAACTATTTAAATGGTGATAGTGATGAAGAATTTGCAACTTTTATTTATGAGTTTATAATAGATAGTGATCACTATAAATATGCATACAGAAAAATCAATGCTGACACTTTAATTTATGAGGAGTTGTTGATTAATAATCATAAAGTCTTTTCATACAATTTTCAAAATAATAAAGGCGACTTTGATGGATTAAAAATAATTAATGCTGACACGTTAAAAATCAATGAATCTATCAATATGTCAGTCTTAAGATATATTGCTTATAATGCAAATATAGGGGAACAAAACCCGATTGCTAAGTTAATGAAGTTTGTAAGCTCAATGGTTTGGTTTAGAACGACAACAGATGGAAATCAATATATAGGTTTAGAAAAAGGATCTGGAAGTTTAATCTCAGCTATTATTGAGACAAATAAAGTCAAGGAATTTGAAGAATATTTGAGAAAAAATGGGGTTAATTTTAATCTTCAAGCTAAAAAAAATCCGGTAGGCATGGATATGTTGGTAGCTAAATATAAGTATAAAGATTTCGATTTCCTTGAAACAGCCTCACATGGAACAAGGGCTTTATTACTGTATTTTTACTGGATTCAAAAATTGAAGAATGCCTCTTTCGTTTTTATTGATGAATTTGATGCATTTTTCCATACGTTTTTGGCAAAAGATTTGTTTTTAGAAATTACTATAAATATCGAAAGTCAAATACTCATTACGACACATAATACAGATTTAATGTCTAATAATATTTTAAGACCTGACTGTTACTTTATTTTGTCTGAAGGCAAAATCACGTCATTACCAAATTGCACTGAAAGAGAACTTAGAGAAGGTCATAATTTAGAAAAAATGTTTAAAAGTGGGGCTTTTAATGGCTAATGATGTTCTTTTTATAGTTGAAGGAGAGGACGCAGAGCCTAAGCTTTTAGATAAAATCAATGGTACTTTAAAGATAACAGAAGATATCAATATATACTCATATGGTACAATGATATATCAGTTATATGACGAACTTTCATTAGACGACGATCTAGACATAGTTCTTTTTCTTAAATCAAAAGAAAATAATAAACGTAAAAAAGAGATGCTTAGCAAAGAGTTTGAAGCTATTTATCTAATCTTTGATTTTGAACCTCATCATGAAAAATTTACTATCGATAAGATTTTAGAAATGAGTCATTTTTTTAATGATTCATTAGATAAAGGACTATTACTTATTAATTATCCAATGGTAGAATCTTATAAACACTTAAATCAAATTCCAGATTGTGACTTTATCAACAAAACGGTCACTAAAGACCAAGTTTTGAGGTATAAGGAACTAGTTGGAAAAGAATCAAAGTATACAAATATCACGTTATATCACCGTTCTTTAATTCTAGAACTGATAGTACATCATCTAATTAAGTTTAACTACTTAGCTAATAATGATAAATCATTACCTAGTTACCATATCGCAATGGATTTAGTACATAATAAAGATTTTATTCGTTTTCAATATGAACAGTATGAAAATGATAAAATATATCCATTAGCAACCATTTATTTCTACATCATCGAGTTAAAACCAAAGAGTTTTTATGATGAACTTAAGTTACCAATTGTAAATGAACTGTGCAAATAATACAATATTCAATTATATATTGGATTTAAGTAGTTATGTGCAAAGCTCATATCAGTTAGTTAAATGAATTTTTGACAGAAAAAGACATAATAATAAAAACAAAGCGCTCAAAAAAGAGCGCTTTGTATACTTTTAGGAACATTATAAACCATAAACTTTGATTAGTCGTTCAACTTGTTTTAATCCATCAACCGCAGAAGACATAATGCCACCAGCATAACCGGCACCTTCCCCCATTGGATAGATGCCTTTGATGTTAGAGACACCCTCTTCATCTCTTAAGATTCTAATAGGTGATGAACTTCTAGTTTCAACACCTGTTAATACAGCATCAGCCATCGCAAAGCCTTTAATCTTATGATCAAAGTCAATGAGGGCTTCTCTTAAGGTATCAGTGACGTAGTTAGGTAGGATATCTGAGAGTTTTACAAAACGATAACCAGGTAGGTAGGTTGGTTTAACACTACCGATCTTAGTAGATACTCTATCTTCTAAGAAGTCACCGACTAATTGAAGTGGTGCATAGTAGTTCTTACCAGCAACTTCAAATGCTTTTTGTTCAATTTGTCTTTGGAAATACATACCAGCTAGGGGGTGTTCACTATTAAAGTCTTTTGGTAGAACGTTCACTAGTAAGGCTGCGTTTGCGTTATCGCCATCGCGCTTTGATTCACTCATGCCGTTAGTGACTACGCCACCTTCTTCAGAGGTGGCACACATCACATAACCACCAGGGCACATACAGAAGCTATAAGCGCTTCTACCGGTTTTACTTTGATAGCTCAGTTTATAGGCTGCTGGTTCTAAATATTTTGCAAAGTCACCATACTGTGACTGATTGATTAAGCTTTGTGGGTGTTCGATTCTAACGCCTAATGAAAAAGCTTTTTGTTCAATGTTGAAACCTTTTTGAAAAATTGTTTCAAAGGTTTCTCTTGCGCTATGGCCAATACCCATTAAGCATAGATTGGTTAGAATGACATCCTTGTGGTTAACCACTAAGGATTTTAATTCATTATTCTCAATATTGAAGTCAGTCACGAAACTATTAAAACGAACTTCACCACCAAGAGAGATGATTTCTTTTCTAATGTTTTTAATGATGACTTTTAAGACGTCTGTACCAACGTGTGGTTTATTGTTGTATAAGATTTCTTTTGGTGCGCCGTGTTTGTGTAGGGCTTCTAAGACGTAATGACAACGAAAGTCATTGATGAGTGTGGTGAGTTTGCCGTCACTAAAGGTACCGGCACCACCTTCACCAAATAAAATCGTACTTGATTCATTGTAGTTTCCTGTTTGCCAGAACTCTTCAACATTTTTACTTCTCGTATCGGCATCAAGACCACGCTCTAAGACGATGGGTTTATAGCCAAGTCTTGCGAGTAATAGACTTGCGAATATACCTGAGGGACCAAAACCGATTACGACTGGTCTGTGTTTGAGTTTTAAATCGCCTGTAATCGTAGGGTTGAAGTTTGGTGTTGTAGCTATGCTGCAATTAGGGTATTTACGGGATAAGATTTTTTGTTCATCTCTACAGACTAAATCAACTGAATAGACATAAATGACTTGATGCTTTTTCCTAGCATCGATGGCTTTTTTAAATATGCTTAGTTCGGTAACATCCGATTTCTTGATTTTGTATTTATCATTTAAGAGTTGGTATAATAACTCAATTTCTTTATTGTCGTCAGTCACCAATTGGACAGGTATTTTTAGTTCAGTTAATCTAATCATAGGGTTTCTCCTTTATATGTAGTTAAGTTCTAACTACATCGTTTTGTTTTCCTAATAAATTATACACTAAAAGCACTCATTAATATAGAAATAGATAAATGAGTCGTTTATAAATAAAATAAACAAGAACGCCAACGATTCAATACCTTGGCGTTCTTGTTTACTTTAGTGTTTAGGAATCAAAAAATGATCCAAATTAAAAAAGAGCTTAATCGTTGATTGAACTATAGTAGTTTATCATCGTCTTTATCATCATCATCTTCATTGATTGCGCCCATGATGAGTTTAAATAGTCCAAAGAGGACTAGTAAACCTACCATACCGATAAGTAACCAAGAGGTCATCATTTGATTTTCAATGCTTCATCGGAAATCATTACAAGGAAGCATTAGTCTCCTTTCTTTAAAAGTTGTATCTTGCTTTAATGAACTAAAAATTGAAACTAGATAACGCACTCAAATGCGTTTGAATCTTGTGATTGATGTGTTTTTTATCACCAATGGTTTGATGACTTTATTGTATCACAAGAATCGTAGAAATTAGTATTATCAGTTGATAAACGATTAGAACGAAAAAACTTATAGCAATCCTTAGTTTCCTAAATCATATGGTATTTGCTATCAAATAAAACTGGATGAGGTATTGAGAGTACTTCAATAAATTAATTATAATAATCACTATGCACCCTATGAAAATGGTTTGATTAGTGATATGATTAGATATAAAGGTAAATAAACTAAGAAGTGTAATAAGATGGAACGATATGTTCTATTATAGATGGAAGGTGAAGGCATGATATGGAACCCATGGCGAGGCTGTCATAAAGTGAGTGATGGTTGCAAGTATTGTTACACCCACAAAGGCGATATCAAACGCAATATGGACACCAATCAAATCATTAAAACCAAAGATTTTTATAAGCCGATTGAAAAAAAGAAGGACGGCTCCTATAAGATTGCCCCAGGCAGTCTTGTTTATGTCTGTTTTAGTTCCGACTTTTTGATAGAAGAGGCGGATCCTTGGCGTATGGAAGCCTATTTGATGATGAAAGAACGACCTGATTTACATTTTCTTTTTTTAACCAAGCGCATCGATCGGTTTTATGAGGTTTTACCAAGTGATTATACAGAGTCACTAACGCATTTAACGATTGGTGTATCGGTTGAAAATCAAGAACAAGCAGACAAACGATTAGTATTCTTTAGTAAACTACCCATCAAACATAAAAACATCATCTGTCAGCCACTGATTGGGCCAATCAACCTAGAACCCTATTTGAATGGGGTAGAACTGGTTGTGGTTGGCGGTGAACAAGACACAAACGCAAGACCACTCGATTACAACTGGGTCTTAGGGATAAAAGAGGTTTGTATCAAAAAGAATGTGTCTTTTTCCTTTAGACAATGTGGCACACATTTTATTAAAGATGGTGTGAGTTATCAAATCCCAACCAGAGAGTTGATGAAACAAGCAAGAAAAGCCTCAATTGATTATGTCGCACTTAAAGAATAACCCAATCAATCATTCTTAAAGATCTCATGAATGTAATTACCTCTTCATAAGAGGCGTGAGAATAATTAATTCATAATTATTTCATTGTTTGCATAAATCAACTAGTTAATATATAATAATCGTATCGTATTAAATAACTGGAGGAAAGAACAAATGAAGAAAATAGGTGTATTTGTTTTATTTGCTTGTCTCATCACCGCATTAGCGTCATGTGAAGAGACAAACAAAGAAGAACCAAAAACAATCAAAGAAGCGGTTAGTTTGTATTATGGTGCATTAAGCGAGCTTCTAATTGAAGACCATAAAAACAGAAATAAATTGACAAGCACTCATCAAGAATCAACGACCAGTGAAGACAAGTTTATTTCTCGTGAAACACTTGTCGACGTGTATGAAACATTAGATGATGACACGTTTGATGTCAATTTATCGATGTATTTGTCCTATTACCAACGATTATTAAATCAACTTAGACTTAAATTAGAAAATGACACAACCACAAAGAAAACCTATGAAGGAAACTTAGAAACCAATCAAGGCAAGACGGTTTTATTTAAGGTGACTTTAACAGAGGATGGTAACCTTGTTTTTGACTACAACGATGTCTTATCAAATGGTAAAGATGAAAATACGTTTGTGGCTAGTATTAAGATGGGCTTTGATGATAACGATTTTTATCTAAATGAATTAAGGCATATTGAGGAAATAAACATCTACGACTACTTTGAGTTTATTGAGCAGCAGTCGATTCATCAAATCAGTTATTCAAATGAGAATAACTATCAATATAAAGCAGATAACTTAAAAACCAATCAGTATGCCTCTTTACTGGTTAGAGAAGACTTTTACAAAAATGTCGAATCCACGATTGTTTGGATTAATAGCGATAATCAAACAAGAACAATCCTACGTAATGGTATTAATCAAACAAGACAACTGGCTTTATATAATGAACATGGCATGGTGTTTACCTACGCAGACGATCAAGAGGAGCAAATCAATCTTTGGTTTCAACTCTTAGAGGCAACCGGATGGGACCGTGCTTACTTTGACACCAGTGACGATTTAAACGTAGGGGTATATAAAGACGGGCTTCGCTTATTTAGTGAAGGACAATACAAAGACTTTAATTCTAATTTTGATGCATTAAACAAACAAGCAAGTTATGGGGTATTTATTGAGCTAGCAGAAAACGAGCTATCCAATGACATTTTAAATTTAAGCGCGTATCAACTAGCCTTCTATGACAATAAAGTGACAAAAGAGTGGGTTTCATCGGTGCTTGATGGGGCTTATAGTGAGGCGTCCTCATTGATGGTTTATCAAGACGTCGATTTTACTAATGCAAGTACTATCCTAGCATTTTTTCAAGCCCTAACAAACGATTGATTTACCCTATCATTGAAGTGAAGAAATAACAAGCTAAGACAATAGATCGACCAAAGAGGTAATAGTCTCTTGGTCGTTTTCTTTTCCTATCTAATTTCTTTTAAAAAATATTAGAAAACTAAACCAATGTTTATGATTTTTGATATAATGAAGGTAAGAAATACGATTTCAAATGGGAGGTTAGGTATGAAAAAATTAGTATTATTGGTTGTTTTTATGTTATCTTTTAGCGTCTTTTCGTGTGAAAAGAGCTCTAGTGGCTCATCTAAAACATTATTAGAAGCCACCACCATCTATAAAGATAAAGTATCATCGATTTTAGAGAATAAAGAGACAAAAACTAAAAAGGGTCGTTTTTATAATGACACACCATACAATGAAGCAGATATGTTACCAAGAGAAACCTACCTATCTGTTTATGAGAACCTCGTTGATAACTCCAACGATGTGGTATTGACACCTTATCTACTAACTTATAAGAACTTACTAGATGAGCTCTATAATTCACTTGAAGGTCTTGATGTATCGATTGTAGAGGCGGATTTATCATTGGTATTTCTTGGTGGTAATACGATTGATATGCACGTCTTTGTCTCTAAAGACGATGGGGTTGTTTTTGAATTTGACTATTCACAAACCATTTTTCAAACGACCATTACATCGACGTATCGTCTTAAAATGGGCTATGAAGATGACTTGTTTTATATTAAACAACTTGCTTATACTAAAAACGAGGACTGTTACACGTATTTTGAGTTTTTAGAAAACACATCGATTATAGACATGACTTACAGAGATGAAGCAAACTTCAACTACAAATACGTCAATCAAACAACGGCTGAGTTCTTTCAAACCTCACGGATGTCAGATGGTTATAATGAACCATATTCACACCTCATGTGGTTTAACCCAAAAACAAAGGTAAGAACGATTTATGCCGATGGGGTTGAGCCCATCAGACACATCACCGTTTTTAATGAGAAAAGCATGATATTTAGTTATTCAGATTACCTAGATGGCAAGATTAGCTTGTGGTTTCAACTCTTAGAAGCGACGGGCTGGGATCATGCGTATTTGGATGCGAATGCCCATCGGAATCAAGGGGTTTATTCTAATGGCGTCATGTTGTTTAAAGAAGA
>Ga0265295_1001337_pt1 | contig 43627 bp, 42 predicted proteins | sample Munlansysbiofilm_FD_192503 | JGI IMG/M metagenome (GOLD analysis project Ga0265295, IMG submission 192503) | Leachate microbial communities from a municipal landfill in Southern Ontario, Canada - Methane capture system biofilm | ecosystem: Engineered > Solid waste > Landfill > Unclassified ... | reverse complement strand
TGCCATTTGGCCCAGAGCTGTCCATCATTGCCCACCACCATGAGTTCCATCCGACCGTCCGCGGAGCGGGCGAGCATGGGCGACCCGACGAGGTTGACGCCGGCGGGTTTGCCATGGGCCGCCCAACCGGACCAGCCGTTGCTCGGAGCAGTCTGCCATTTGGCCCAGAGCTGCCCGTCATTGCCCACCACCATGAGTTCCAGCCGACCGTCAGCCGAGGCGGCAAGTCTGGGGGAGTTTGTCAGGTTGACCCCGGCGGGTTTGCCGTGGGCTGCCCAGCCGGTCCAGCCGTTGCTCGGAGCAGTCTGCCATTTGGCCCACAGTTGTCCATCGTTGCCGACCACCATGAGCTCAAGCCGACCGTCGGCCGAGGGGGCGAGGGGGCCATTGGCCCGTCCGTACATTTGGAGTGTCGACCATAGCGCGGCATTGCGCAAACTGGTTCCCGCATTGGTTCCACCGGTCGGAGAGCATCCCCCGTTGGTATGGATACCGATCGCGATATTGCCACCATCGACAATCACGGGGCTGCCGGAGTTGCCACCTTGGGTATCGGTGTTGTATCGCAGGACACCCGAGGTCGCACCGCCGGTGTTTTGTGACAGCGTGCCGACATGGGTCTGCTGAGTCTGGTTCTGTTTGTTGCGCGGTCCACCCGCACCGAAATTCGGGGCCGGACCATCGACGCCGTAACCGGTGATCCGGACTTGCGTCGGGTTGTTCGTATTGGACAATTGGAAGGTGGCGCCTTGGGCAGCGGCGGGCATGAGACCGGTTTGTGTGTTCGGCAAGACTCGGAACACCGCCCAGTCATTCCCAACACCAGTGTTTTTGCTGACAATCGACCCGGAGATGACGCGATATTGATCGCGGACAAGTGGCGCGACCGTGGTGCCGTCGGCTTTCGAAGCAGGTACGTTGAATTCGACCATTTGAGTGGCCGTACCGATGCAGTGCCCGGCAGTCAGAATATGACCGCCATCAAAAAGCCAGCCGGTGCAGCCTACCGGCATAATTCGGCCTACCCGCGGATTGTTCGAGGCGACCCTGTCATCAGTCGACCCACATATCGCTTCGGTTCCGGCGCCCTGGCGCGGAGCCACGCCTTCTTGCCGCAATTCGCGCAAGTCGTCGGGAAGAAAACGCTTGATGTCGGGACCGAGCAGGTTGCGTAACGCCTGCGGTGTCACGATCTCAGCGCCACCGACGGCGGAAGCGGGCAGGCCGATGATAATGTCCTTGATTCTGGCCGAGACAGGCTCCACAGCACCCTGTCCCGGTCTTAAGTTGATGCGCAGTTCCGATCCGTTAAACGCCGCGCTCAGTCCACCCCATGCGGTGATCTGCGCCTGCGAAAAGGTCTGAGTCTGGCCTGAGGAATCAGTGATCGTCAGCACGCCGTCCGGGCCGAGGCGTACCTCTGAGAACTGCAATTGCAGCCACGCCGCCCCCGGCACAGAGATCGTTCTTTCTCCATCGCCAAGTTTGGCGAAGAACTGTGACATGGCTTCTGGCGCGGCGTCTGCCGATACTACCGCGCGCAGGGCCGGCGCAGACTGGCCCCAGACCGACGTGGTGCTGCTGATCAGCACAATTCCCAGCAATAGTGCGATCCTGTTCAGATACTGTATCAACCTCTTGGTTTTTTTCATTTGTGTCTCCTCTTCATTGTTGTGATGACGACGGGCAGCGCAGTCTGACGAAGAACGCACACCGCCGCGGCCCGCCGCAGAACCCGAAAGACAACGACTGCTTGTGGCCGTGGGTTGGGCGGAATGTAGGGTCAGTCTACGGGCGAAGGGGTACGTTCATCCACCTGCACGGTTTCCGCTTTGGCGCTACCGGACCCGCCACATCTTGGACAAGTCGCTTGCCCACTCCCGCCACACATGAAACACGTCTTGTAGCTTCCGTTATCAGGAATCATCCCGATCCCACCGCACTTCGGGCAGGAAACCTTGCCGAAACCATTACACAAAGGGCATGCTGCCATTTCGATGATCCCCGTTGATGGATCAGATACGTTGGTACTCCGTTTAAGCCATTTCCAGTTATCGACATCTTCATACAGGCCAGGATGGTCGGGTTGCTTGTCTGGCGCCTTGGGGTTGTCGGTGATGTTTCGGAGAATTCTCCGTCCGAAAGGATGCTCGATCGATCTTCAATTCGTGAGGCAGCAAGAAGATCGTTTCATTTTTTTCCTTGTATATCTTCCGCTTCGAAAAATTCATATAGAGTGAATTTATATAGTTAATAGGTATTTATATTATATTCCTAATTAACATCTCGTTGTTTTCTTCTAGTTTTTGAGCATCAAAAGACCAATCCTTTTCCGTCCTTTTTGTTGTGAGCCACTTGCGCCTGCTGCGTTGAACGGAATTGATGCCTGTTGCCTTCCCTGGCACACAAAAAAAGCCTCCTCGCCCGGTGTGGGCAAGGAGGCTTTTTTTGTGCTGTGACCGTCCCGGTGTTGTGCCGGGCAGGGCGGGGCAGGGACGTTATTTCCCCTGGAAGCTCGGTTTGCGCTTCTCGAACATGGCGTTGAGCGCCTCCATGTGGTCGTCGGTGAAGTGGCACAGGGCTTGGTAGGCCGAGGCCTGGAACATGCTCTCCTCCAGGGTGGCGTTGACCCCGCGGCGCAGCAGTTTCTTGGTCAGGCGAGTGGCCTGCGGCGGCCGGCCGGCGATGCGTTTGGCCACCTGCTGCGCCTTGACGAGCAGTTCCTCGTGGGCGACCACGTGGTTGACCAGGCCAAGGGTCAGGGCGGTGTCCGCGTCGATGGTCTCGGCGGTGAAGATCAGCTCGCTCGCCTTGGCCATGCCGATCACCCGGGGCAGGGTGTAGGCGCTGCCGTCACCCGGGATCAAGCCGACGTTCAGGAAGGTCTCGCCAAAGGTGGCCTGCTTGGAGGCCACGCGGATATCACACATCAGCGCCAGGCCGCAGCCCGCGCCCACGGCCGAGCCGTTCACCGCGGCAATGGTCGGCACCTCGACGTTGTACACGGCAAGCAGCACCTCCTGCAGGTTCTTGCGGTACTGCTCGACCAGTTCCGCCGGGGTGCCGGCGAACATGCCCGTGCGATTCTTCATGTCCTTGACATTCCCGCCGGAACTGAAGGCCGGGTCCGTGGCGGTGATGACGAGTACCCGTATGTCCAGGTCCGCGTTCACCCGGGCGCAGACCGCCTGGATCTCGGCGATCATGTCCGGATGGGTGATGACGTTGCGGGTATCGGCCCGGTTGAGGGTCATCGTGGCGATGCCGCCTTCGACCTGAAAGAGAATTTCCTTGAATTCCATTCGTTCCTCCCTGTGCTGGTTGGACTGCGTGGGTGACGCCGGCAGATCGCGGCCGGCCGTGGTCGGACCGCGCCCCGCGCCACCCGTTCGGTTAGCCAATCGTCCGATCCCTGTCAAGGTTTTTCCCGGAGCCCTGCAGGAGCCGATCCGCGCCCTGTTCCGTGCGATTAACAGGGTGTTGCGGCCATGGTCACAGGGCCGGTTCGTCCGCACCGGGCAGGTTGCGGCTGCAGCCCTGGTCCGTGCAGCCGTGTTTGCAGTAATAACCGAAGCCCGAATCCCAAGTGATGCCGCCGCGGGGGCAGTGCTTGACGTAGTCGGCGTAGCGGACCAACCGCTCGACGATGGTCTTGGGCACGGTGTGCTCCATCCGGCAGGCGGCCTGGTCGGCCTCGTCCGCATCCACGCCGAGCACGGTGATGAAGAAATCGCAGAGCGCGTCGTGGCGGGCGACGATGTCGCGGGCCGCGGCCAGGCCGGCATCGGTGAGGGTGATCAGGTCGTAGGGCGCGTAATGGACCAGTTCCAGGGCGGCCAGGGTGCGCAGGGCCGCGGTCACCGACGAGGCGCGCACGTTCAGCCGGTCGGCGATGTCCTTGGCCCGGGCCGCCTTCTTTTCCTCGGAAATTTTGTACACGGCCTCCAGGTAATCCTCCTGGCTGGGTGTCAGGTGCAGGGTGTTCATCTTTTCCTCCTGATGAATAAATACCCGAAGGCTACTGCAACGGGTGAGTTTTGCAAGCTCTTGTTTTTGCGAGCAAGGAAACTTTGGGGGTAAAAATTAAATTAGCTCTACCTAAAAAAGATTGACGATCTGAAAAAAATATGAGACAAAGGCGGCGAATTAGAGAAAACTAACTTAATGCGGCATCTCTTATTTATGGGATGGCGGGGCAGCAAACAAGAAGACGAGGGAAAGGATATGAGAAACACGATAGGCCACGAATGGTCAGAAAAATCGGGATTTTGCTGTAGATATCAACAGTCCGTTGAACCGGCCGGCATACCGCTGACCCTGGCCGATGCCGGCACGCGGGTGCGCATCGTTCAACTGCGCGCCGGTGCGAGGATGCGCGAGCGGCTGCTCGGCATGGGTATTGGACTGGAACAGGAGATCTCGGTGCTGCAGCGGCAGAACGGCGGTGCGGTGCTCATCGAAACGGGCGGCAAGCGCTACGCCCTCTGCTGCGGTATGGCCCAGGCCATCCGCGTGACCGGAGGCCGGCCATGAAGACGACACTGGCGGACCTGGCCGTGGGCGGTCAGGGGGTAGTCGACGGGTTCGCGCCCGGCAGCGGCCCGTATCGGCAGCGGCTCCTGGCCATGGGGCTGACCAGGGGGACCCGGTTCGAGGTCTGCCGGAAGGCCCCGCTGGGCGACCCGGTGGAGATTCGGCTGCGCAACTATCATCTCAGCCTGCGCCGCGACGAGGCCAGGGCTCTGCAGGTTCAGGAGGTGCAGCCATGAAGGACCTGACCATCGGCCTGGTGGGCAACCCTAACTGCGGCAAGACCACCCTTTTCAACCGGCTGACCGGTGCCCGGCAGCGGGTTGGCAACTGGCCCGGCGTCACCGTGGATCGCAAGAGCGGCTCCTGCCGCTGCGGCGATCGCCGGCTGGCGGTGATCGACACCCCGGGCATCTACGCCCTGGCCGCGGCCAGCCTGGACGAGCAGGTGACCCGCGACTTCCTGCTCTCCGGCGAGGCGGACGTGGTAGTGAACATCGTCGATGCCACCAACATCGAGCGCAACCTCTACCTGACCAGCCAACTGCTGGAGATGCGCGTGCCGCTGGTGGTGGCCCTGAACATGATGGACGTGGCCGAGGAACGGCGGCTGGCCATCGACGTGGCCGGTCTGGCCGCTCGGTTGGGCTGCCCGGTGGTGGCCATGACCGCGTCCCGCAACCGGGGCGTCGACGAGCTGAAACAGGCGATCCTCGAGACCGCCGGCCACCGCCACACCCCGCCCCAGGTGGTGGTCATGCCGGCCGCGGTGGCCACGGCCCGGGACACCCTGGCCGCATCGCTGCAGGAGGCCGGCCTGGGTGGCGAGGCCGATAACCGCTGGCTTGCGCTCAAGCTGCTCGAGGGGGACGAACAGGTCGAGAACGCCCTGGTTCCGCATCCGGAAGTCGGCGAGCAGGCGACTCTGCTGCGTGCCCGCATCGAGGACCAGGAGGGCGAGGAGGCGGACATCGTCATCGCCTCGGCCCGGTACGCCTTCATCTCCGCCCTGACCTCGGCCGTGGTCGAGAACCGCGGCGAGGTGAGCGCCAGCCTTTCCGACCGCATTGACCGGGTGGTGCTCAGCCGGGTGTTTGGCCTGCCCCTCTTCCTCGCCGCCATGTATCTGGTGTTCCTCTTCACCATCAACCTGGGCGGCGCTTTCATCGATTTCTTTGACCAGCTGGCCGGCGTCCTGTTCGTGGACGGATTAGCGACCCTTCTCACTTTCCTGCACGCCCCGGACTGGCTGATCGCGGTGCTCGCCACCGGTATCGGAGGTGGGTTGCAGACCATGGCCACCTTTATCCCGCCCATCGGCTGCATGTTCATCTGTCTCTCGTTTCTCGAGGACTCGGGCTACATGGCCCGGGCGGCCTTTGTCATGGACCGGTTCATGCGCCTCATCGGCCTGCCCGGCAAGGCCTTTGTGCCGCTCCTGGTGGGATTTGGCTGCAACGTGCCGGCAATTATGGCGGCGCGGACCCTGGACAGTGAGCGGGACCGCATCCTCACCGTGATGATGGCGCCGTTTATGTCCTGCGGCGCGCGGCTACCGGTGTACGCCCTGTTCGCCGCCGCCTTCTTCCCCACGGGTGGCCAGAACCTGGTGTTTGCGCTCTACCTGATTGGCATCGGCTTTGCCGTGTTCACGGGGCTTGTTCTCAAGAACACCCTGCTCAAGGGTGAGGCGGCGCCGTTCGTCATGGAGATGCCCCCCTACCATCTGCCGTCGGTCACCACGGTGGTGCTGCGCGCCTACGAGCGGATGCAGGCCTTTCTGTTCAAGGCAGGCAAAATTCTCGTGCCGGTGATCATGGTGCTGGCCCTGCTTAATTCGCTCGGCACGGACGGCACCTTTGGCAACGAGAACACCGAGCGTTCGGCCCTGGCTGCGGTGAGCCGGCAGATTACCCCGGTGCTTGCGCCCATGGGCGTGAGCGCGGACAACTGGCCAGCCACGGTGGGGCTGTTCACCGGTATCTTCGCCAAGGAGGCGGTGGTCGGCACCCTGGACGCCCTGTACAGCGGCATGGGCGGCAGTCTGGCCAAAGGCGCGGAAGAGAAGCCCTTCAGCCTCTGGGGCGCGATGGTCGGCGCCTTTGCCACTGTCCCGGCCAACCTGGTCGGCGTGCTCGACACCCTTGTCGACCCGCTCGGCCTGTCCATCGGCGAGGTGGCCGATCGCGACCTGGCGGCCGAGGAACAGGGCGTGACCACGGCCACCTTTGGCTCCATGGTCACCCTGTTCGGCAGCCAGAGCGCGGCCTTTGCCTACCTGCTGTTCGTGCTCCTCTATTTCCCCTGCAGTGCGGCCATTGCAGCGGTTTACCGGGAGACCGGGGTCGGCTGGACCCTGTTCGCCGGCGCGTGGACTACCGGGCTGGCCTACCTCGCCGCCAGTGTCTTTTACCAGGCGGTCAATTTTGCGGCCCGGCCGCAGTACGCCCTGACCGTGATTGCGGTCGGCCTGGCTGCCCTGGCTCTGAGTGTAGTCCTGCTCTACTTGGCCGGAGTGATCGCCACCGGTAGGCGTCGCCGGCCGGTGCCGGGCGCCACCCGGGTCGGGTTTGCCGACAGCCGCAGTGGAGGTGGGCCATGGACCTGATTCGATTGAAGCGCTACCTGCAGGAGCACCGGATCGTGCCCCTGCAGGACATGGCCCGCCACTTCCGAGTGGACGTGGACACGGTTCGCCCGCTGCTCAACGTCTGGATCCGCAAGGGCAGGGTGCGCCACCTGGCCGGGGTGAAACCGCCCTGCAAGGGCTGCTGCCAGTGCGACCCCGCGACCATCGAGGTCTACGAGTGGACCGACAGGGACCCTGCAGCTCAACGCAACGAATCGCAACAATAACAAAAAAACAAAACGAAAAAGACTGCTGCTGACCATGAATATGAACGTATCTGCACACAAACACCTGACCCTTGCCCTGGTCGCGGCTTGCGCCGTCCTGCCTGCCACCACCCTTTACGCTGCCGGCAACAGTCCGGAAGAACTCGCCGGCCAAGTGGAGCGGCTGGCGGCCGAAAACGCGCGGCTCAACGACCGGCTGGACGCCCTGGAGTCGCGCTTGGCCGCACCGGCATCGCCGCCGGCCGAGGCGACCCCGGTTGGTGCGGGCGAGGCACAGCCCACCGAGCAGGAGTCCGCCGGCGAGGGACTGCAGCTCCATGACCATCTCACCCTGAGCGGCGCCATCGAGGGAGATTTCCTCCTCACCGAGGGCTTCGACGGCGACTCGAGCAGTGAACTCAACCTGGACACCGTGGAACTGCGTTTCGACCTCCGCGCGAATGACTGGGTGGGCGGCGTGGTGGTCATCGATTACGACGGTGACGAGGACGACATCGGTCTGGACGAGGCCACTATCACCCTGGGCGGCAGCGAAACCATGCCGTTCTTTCTCACCGGCGGCAAGCTGTACGCGCCGTTTGGCGACTTTACCACCAACATGATCCAGGACCCGTTCACTCTGACCCTGGGGGAGATCGTCGACGAGGGCGTGGTCGCGGGCTGGTCGGGCCACGGCCTCTCGGCCACGGTGTTCGTTTATAATGGCGTCGACGAGACCAATGATGACCACGAGGTGAACGGGTTCGGTGCCTCGATCGCCTATGAGCGGGAATGGGACGAGGGCGGGTTGCGACTCGGCACTGGCTGGGTGAGCAACCTGGCCGATGCGGAAACTATCGCGGACGCGCTGTCGCGTTCGGAAGAGGACGGCATCTTGCTCGACCGCACCGTGGACGGCCTCAACCTGCATGGCGGCCTGCGCCACCGTTCCCTGGTCCTGCACACCGAGTACACCACGGCGCTGGACAGCTTCGCGGCCGACGAGTTCGCCTGGAAGGGCGGAGGCGCGCAACCCGCGGCCTGGACGAGCGAGCTGGCCTGGATGACCGCGATCCAGGGTTACGAGACCACCCTGGCGCTCGGCTTCCAGCAGACCTGGGAGGCGGTGGCCCTGGAACTGCCCCAGTACCGCTGTTCCGTGTCCGCGGCGGTGGCCCTGTTCGCCGGCACAACCCTGCACCTCGAATACTATGCCGACACCGACTACAACACCGCTGACGGTGGCACCGGCGACCACGGCTACGGATTTACCACCCGGCTTGCCTACGCCTTCTGATCGGCCTGCCAAACCCCTGTCCCGCAGGAAAAAAGCTCGACAGGGATGCCGACCCGTGCAAGGGTAGGGGCGGACAGCACCTCGGGTGCTGTCCGCCCACTTGTTTTTGTCGACCAGGAGACTGCCCATGCGTCCCGACCCAAGCCCGCTCCTGCCGCCCCCGCACGTGTTCGACCAGGGCAACCCGGCGGCTGAACGCAACACCCGCTGGGCCGTGCTGCTCACCGTGGTGGTCATGGTGGCCGAGATTATCGGCGGTATGCTGTTCAACTCCATGGCCCTGCTTGCCGATGGCTGGCACATGAGTTCCCATGCCCTGGCCCTGGGACTCAGCCTGCTCGCCTACGCCGCGGCCCGGCGGTTCGCCCGGGATGGCCGCTTCACCTTCGGCACCTGGAAGATCGAGGTGCTTGCAGGCTACACCAGCGCCCTCTGCCTGGTGGCCGTGGCCGGGCTCATGCTGTATCACTCGGTGGAGCGGCTGTTCGCGCCGGTCGCCATCCACTACGACCAGGCCATCCTGCTCGCCGCCCTCGGCCTGCTGGTCAACCTGGTTTGCGCCTTTTTGCTGCGCGATCAGCCGGACCATCACCACGGCCACGACCAGCACGACCACGAACACCATGACCCCGGCCGTCACCAGGACCTGAACCTGCGTTCCGCCTACCTGCACGTGCTCACCGACGCGGCCACCTCGGTGCTGGCCATTGTTGCCCTCACCGGTGGCAAGTTCTGGGGCGCTGACTGGCTCGATCCGGTGATGGGCCTGGTCGGCGCCGGCCTGGTCGGCATCTGGGCCTTCGGGCTGCTGCGCGATACCGGCCGGGTGCTGCTCGATGCGGAGATGGACGCGCCGGTGGTGGCTGAGATCCTCGAGGTGATCGAACAGGGGCCGGTGGCCGCGGAGATCGTGGACTTGCACGTCTGGCGGGTCGGTCGGGGCAAGTACGCCTGCATCCTCAGCCTGCTCGTCGAGGAGCAGGCTGAGCCGGAGCAGTTCAAAGAGCGGCTGAGCGTGCACGAGGAACTGGTGCATGTGACCGTGGAGGTGAACCAGCGGCCGCAACTGGAGGGGGGCAAATGACCCTGCGCACCAGCTACGCCGACATCCCGGCCTATCGCACCCTGGACGGCTCGGAGATTCGCGAGCTGTGCCACCCGGCCGTGCACGGCAACCGCAACCAGAGTCTGGCCGAGGCGATCGTTGCGCCGGGCCAGTCGACCCGGCTGCACCTGCACCGGACAAGCGAAGAACTCTACCACGTGCTCGCCGGCTGCGGGGTGATGACCCTGGGCGCGGAGCACTTCCCGGTGCGTCCCGGCGACACGGTACTGATCGACCCGGGTACGCCGCACCGGATCACCGCCGACGGCCCGGAACCGCTGCGCCTCCTCTGCTGCTGCAGCCCGGCCTATGCGCACGACGACACCGACCTGCTGAAGGAATTGTGAACGGGAATCTGTTTGCCGGCATCGGCGAGGGAAAACGGGACGAGGAACTGCTGACCACCTTGGCCAACCGGCCGGGGGTGCGCATCGAGCGGATCGTCTCCACCGGTCAGGCAAGCCCGCCCGGGTTCTGGTATGATCAGGACTGGGGGGAGTGGGTGGTGCTGCTCAGTGGTGCGGCCCGGCTGCGCTTTGCGGACGAGGACGAACCGCGCCACCTTGGGCCCGGCGACTGGGTGGACATTCCGCCCCACTGCCGCCACCGGGTGGAATGGACCGACCCGGACCAGCCGACGATTTGGCTGGCAGTGCACTCGCGGGACTGAAACCGGCGCTCAGCCCTTTGCCTGCGGAGCGTCGCCCGCCACCGGCAGGAGCACGGTGAAGGTCGCGCCCTTGCCGGGTTCGCTGTCCACCCGGATCTCGCCGCCGTGGTTGCGAATAATGCCCCAACTCACCGGCAGCCCCAGGCCGGTGCCCTTGACCGCGGCCTTGGTGGTGAAGAACGGCTGAAAGATCGAGCCCATCTCCTCCGGCCGGATGCCCACGCCGGTGTCGCTGATCGAGATTGCCACCCGCTCGCCCTCCAGCCGGGTGGTGACGGTGATGGTGCTGCCCGGTTCCTGGCAGGATTCGGCCGCGTTGCTGAGCAGGTTGAGCAGCACCTGCTTGATCTGGTCGGCCACGGCCTGCACCGGCGGCAGGTCCGCGGCGTAGTCACGCTCGATCTCGATGGACTTGTTCTTCAGGTCGCTTTTCTGGAGGAGCAGGAGCGAGTCCAGGCAGGCGTGCAGGTCCATGCGGCTGCGCAGCCCGGACGAGGGCCGGTTGAAGTCCTGCAGGTTGCGGATCAAATCCCGCATCCGTTCGCTCTCGCTGATGGCCATCTCCAGGAGGCGCCGGTCCTCCTCCTCGAGCACGGCCCGCCGGCGCAAGCCCTTGAGCACGGTCATGATCCCCTGCAGCGGGTTGTTGAACTCGTGGGCAATGGATGCTGACAGCTTGCCGATGGCGGACAGTTTCTCCGCGTGCAGGTACTGCTTTTGCGTTTCGTGCAACTCGCGGGAGCGCTGCTCCACCCGCCGTTCCAGGTCGATGTTGATCGCCTCCAGCTGTTTCTCGGCCAGGACCAGCTCGCTGATGTCGCGGGCCGTGGCGTAGACGAGCCCAGCCGCCGGGTCGTGGTAGCCCTGCCAGGAGAACCAGCGGACGGTGCCGTCCTTGCAGCAGTAGCGGTTGCGAATGACCTGCGGGCCGTTGCCGGCCAGACTGCTGCGGACCTCGGCCAGGGTGTGTTTCCGGTCCTCGGGATGGACCAGCTGGGTCAGGGGGCGGCCGAGCAGTTCGGCCTCGGTGTAGCCGAGCAGTTCCCGGCAGGCCGGGTTGATCCGGCGCAGGCGCCCGTTCGGCTCGAAGATGCACATCAGGTCCGGCGAGGTGGTGAACAGCTGCAGCAGCTGCTCCAGCTCCTGTTCGGTCCGGCGGCGGGCGGTGATGTCGCGGGAGATGCCCCGCATGCCCTGGCAGGCGCCGTTCGCATCCACCCAGGGCGTGCCGCTCACCTCGACCACCACCGACTGGCCGTCGGCACGCACCACCTCCATTTCCTCCCCGGTGAACGGCTGGCAGGCGGCGAGTCGGCCGTATATCTCCTCCCGGCAGGCAGCGGCCCGGTCCGGCGGAGCCAAGTCGGCGGGCGAGCGGCCGAGAAAGGCCTGCGGCGAGTAGCCGGTGAGATGGCGGAAGTGCGGGCTCAGGTAGGTGTACTGACCGTGCAGATCCACCTCCCAAATGCAGTCCGGGCTGGTCTCGACCAGGGTCTGGTACCTGGCCTCGATTGCCCGCAGTCGCGCCAGTTCGGAGCGGGCCGTGTCCCGCTCCGCCCGGGTGCGACGCAGTTCCTCGACCCTCCGTTCCAAAAGCGTCAGCCGCTGCAGGGTTTCGAGCGCCCGGGCCGCGGCTTCTTCGTGCGGTGGGCCACCGGGTTGCTCATCCTGCCAGTGCGGTTCCCCGGCCGTTCCGCCTGCTCCTGTCCGGTCGTCTGTGCCCATATCCGCTCCGTTATCCCCTGAAATTCCCTTGTCCTGCCGGGCCGTCGGTCGCGCAGACTGCTGCTGTCTCCTAGTATACTTAGTCCGCAAAGGACGAGTTGGCAATCAGCCGTTGGAAAACGAGCCCTCTTTTTGACCCGGCGGTCAGCGCTCCTCGTCCTCCAAGTCGGCGAAGTCGCGGCGCAGGGCCGCGAGCCGCTCCTGGTAGTCGGTGCAGTCGCCGTACTCGAGGAACTTGTGATAGCGGCTGTGCATGCTGGCCACCCGGCGGGCGTGCTTGATCGGGCACCAGTACTGCTCGGTGCGCGCCGCGATCTCCTGCACGTAGGCGATTAGGCCGTTGAAATAGCCGCAGTACAGGCAGTTGATCTTCTCGATCAGGTTCAGGTAGGCCAGGCTGTGGCGGTCGATGACGATGTAGCGGCTGCGCCGCACCCGCGGGATGCGGTAGAGCCGGAAGCAGATCGCCTGGTAGAGGGACACGCTCAGGTCCATGAGCAGGGCCGGGACAATGCACAGCCAGATGGCCGGCGCGCTGATGATGTTGATCACCGAGGCGCGGCGCAGGTAGCGGCCCACATGAACCACGAACTGCCGCTGGTAGCGGCGCGCCTCGGCCTCGAAGCGCACCTTGCGGCCGCGCACCTGGTAGCGGAATTCCGCCTCTTTTTGGGCCAGTTCCTCCCGCAGCTCGGCCTCCAGCCGCTTCATCTCCCTGATCAGGTCTTCAATGCGGTTCATGCCTCTCCCGGGAGGTGCCCGGCCCGGCGACAGGGCTTGCGAATGGTTGGGTTGAGGGCGGAGGCGTTGCGCCGGCGCCAGTCCGCCCGGTGTACCAGATCAAGCAGAAAAGAGAAGGGAAATGCAGTGGCAGCATCGGGTGATGGTCGTGTGGATAGTTTTTTACCCCTTTTTCTATAAAACTTTCCTTCATGGCCAGGCGGCGCCCGCAGTTTTATAAAGACAGGAGGCAGGGGAGCGTGACCCGTGCACAGCGGTCGCGCTCGCCGGCACATCCATTCTTGACCCAGGGAGGAGACCATGCAGGACTTCCACCGGATTGTCGTCCCCGTGGATTTTCACAGGCACACCGACACGGTGGCCGACTATGCGCGCCGGTTGGCGACGCGGCTCGGGGCCGGGGTGGTGTTTGTCCACGTGGTCCAGTCGCTCGCCCGGAGCCTGAGCGCCACCGATCTTTCCGCAGCGGTCTACGGGGACCTGTTCCCAGCCACCTTTATCGAGATCGATGCCGATCTCTTGAAACTCGCCCGGCAGCGCATGCAGGAGCTGGTCGAACGGTATCGGGCCGATCTGGCGGACTGCGCCGGCGAGGTGCTCGAGGGCGATCCGGCGGACCGCATCGTCGCCTTTGCCGCCGAAAACCAGGCCGACCTGATCGTCATGGGCACGCACGGCGCCCGCGGCATCGAGAAGATACTGCTCGGCAGCGTGGCCGAGCGGGTGCTCAAACGGGCTGCCTGCCCGGTGCTGATCGTCAACCCCTACCGGGGCGAACAGGGCTACCGGATTACCCCGTCGTCGGGCGACGCGGCTCCATCGGCCTGACCGCGCCGCCGCTCGCCTCGTCCCTTTCCTCAACCATGGAGGTGCACCATGAACGAAAAGAAGAAGGAAGAGAAAAAACAGGAACTGCAGCGGAGCGCGCCACAGCCGTTGTCGCCTTGGGAGCGGTTCGCGCCGGGGTTCGATGCCCGGTTTTTCAAGGAGATGGACCGGTTCTTCGAGGAGTACCTGCCGCAGCGCTGGCTGCACCGCTTCGGTGGCGGCTGGCCGGGTCACGCCGCACCGGAGATGACACCCTTTGCCGGCAAGACCCCCAGTGTCGACCTGGTCGACCGGGAGGAGGATTTTCTTGTCAAGGCCGAGTTGCCGGGCGTGAACAAGGAGGACATCACCATCAGCCTGGCGGACAACCTGCTCACCCTCGAGGCCCGGGTGGATAAGGAGGAGAAGGAGGAAAAGGGCCGCTACTGCCGCCGCGAGATCTGCCACGGCTCTTACCGCCGCACCATCCCACTGCCCGCAGCGGTGAAGGAGAACGAGGCCAAGGCCACCTTCAAGGACGGCATGCTCGAACTCGTCCTGCCCAAGGTAGCGAAGACCCGGAGCACCAAAATCCAGGTGGAGTAGGCGGCGCATTCCGCCAGCGCACAACCGGGCCGAGCATCCGCCGGCCCGGAACACCCGCCCCAAAGGAGGCATGCCATGCTCGTGCCCGTACAGATCACCTTTCGCAATACCGATCCCTCCGAGGCTGTGAGCGCGGACATAAACCGGCGGATCGAACGGATGAGCCGCCAGCAGGGCAACATCATAAGCTGTCGGGTGGTGGTCGAGGCGCCGCTGCCCAACCAGCGCAAGGGTGGCCTCTACCGGGTGCGCATCGATCTCACCTGCCCCGAGGGCCAGGTGATCGTCAACCGTGAGCCGGACAGCCGCAACCAAGCCCACCAGGATGTGTACTTGGCCGTGCGTGATGCCTTCCGCGCCGCCGAGCGCCAACTCGAAGAATACACCCACCGCCGCCAGGGCGAGGTCAAGACGCACGCGACCCCGGCGCGGGACCTCGCCACCCTGTTTGCGCACAAAGAGGACCAGTCCTGAATCCGGCCCATTCCCCTACCGCTACCCAGGTCTTCTTCTCCGCCCGAATCCTCCCGCCTGTTCCGGCAGCGGCTGCGTGAAAGCCGTCCCGACCGGTTGATCCGGCCCGGTGTCAACCCGCGCACCCGATGGCCCAGGCAAAGGCCAGGATCGTGTCGACCCAATCCGGACGTACCGGATGTGGACCGGCGACTTGGTTTTTCCGGGAAGACAGAGTAAGAATTACTGATTCGTGCGGGCCCATATCCTGATGCGATACGTCCATGTGGCGTCTGCCAGTGTGCGCGGTTTTTTCTTTTTCATCTGTATCGCGCCTTGATGACAGGTGATATGAATAACCCAGGGGGGCTGCCGGTGAGAAAGACATCGAAGCGGAAAAAGAAAAAAAAGGAGCTGAGCTACGAACACAAGGCCATCGAGCTGGCCCGTGAACACTATGACAGGGAACGGCAGAAGGCGGTCAAGGAGCGGCGGACCTTCCGCGGTCTGCAGATCGTGCCCACGGCAACCTATTTCGACCAGTCCGAGGGCCACCAGCCCGGCGAGAACAACTGGAAGGGGTTCGGCTTCGACATGCATCCGCAGGTTTCCATCACTGCCATGGCGCTGCTGGGGGTGTTCATTCTGCTGACGATACTCTACAAGGAGCAGTCCGCCGCCTTTTTCCAGAGCGTGCTCGACTGGACAGGGAATACCTTTGGTTGGTTCTACATCCTGGCGGCGAATTTTTTCGTGCTCACCATGGGGCTCATCGCGGCCAGCAATCTCGGCAAAATCCGCATCGGCGGGCCGGACGCCCTGCCGGAGTTCAGTACCTTCAGCTGGTATGCCATGCTCATCAGCGCCGGTATGGGCATCGGCCTGATGTTCTGGAGCGTCGGCGAACCGATCTTTCACTTCGGCACGCCCTCACCGATGTTCGACGTGACCCCGAACTCGGCTCAGTCGGCGCAGGTGGCCCTGGGGCTCACCTACTTCCACTGGGGGCTCCACCCATGGGGCATCTACGCCCTGGTCGGGCTGTCGTTGGCCTTTTTCGCCTATAACCGCAAGCTGCCGCTGACCATCCGCTCGGTGTTTTACCCCCTGCTCGGCGATCGTATCTACGGGTTCTGGGGCAACCTGATCGACGTGCTGTCCGTGCTCGCCACCCTGTTCGGGCTGGCCACCTCGCTGGGCCTGGGCGTCAAGCAGGTGTCTTCGGGGCTCAATTACCTGTTCGGCTGGCCGGCCACCACCGAGTTTGCGGTACTGCTCATCGCCGTCATCACCCTGTTCGCGGTCATCTCCATTGCCACCGGGCTGGACAAGGGCGTCAAACTGCTGAGCATGGGCAACATGTACACGGCCGCGGCCTTTATGGTCTTTTTGCTCGCCGTCGGACCGACCGTGTACATCCTCAAGGCCTTTACCCAGAACATCGGCTTCTACATCCAGAACCTGCCCCAGCTGAGCTTCTGGGTGGAAACCTTCTACGGCGTCGAGGGCAGCCACTGGCAGAACACCTGGACCATCTTCTACTGGGGCTGGTGGATCTCCTGGTCGCCGTTTGTCGGTATGTTCATCGCCCGGATCTCCAAGGGGCGCACGGTGCGTGAATTTATCCTCGGGGTCATGCTCTTTCCGACCATACTGTCCTTCCTGTGGATGTCCACCTTCGGCGGTTCGGCGCTCTGGCTGCAGCTGAGCGGCACGGCCGACATCGCCGGCGCGGTGAGCAAGGACGTGTCCACCGCCCTGTTCGTCATGCTGGAGAACTTCCCGCTTGCCGGCATCACCTCGTTCGTCGGCGTCCTCCTGGTCACGATCTTTTTCATTACCTCGTCGGATTCGGGCTCGCTGGTGGTCGATCATCTCACCTCGGGCGGCAAGCTCGATTCGCCGGTGGCGCAGCGGATCTTCTGGGGCATCATGGAAGGGGTGTGCGCGGCCGTGCTGCTCGTGGGCGGAGGGCTGACCGCCTTGCAAAGTGCGTCCATTGCCACCGGTCTGCCCTTTACCCTGGTGCTCCTGATCATGTGCTGGAGCCTGTTTCAGGGGTTGCGGGAGGAACAGTATCATGCCGAGATTATTGCCATGATCCGGCCTGATCGGCAGAAGTTCGAGATCCCGGCGAGCGAGGCCGAGGTCGAGGAGGCCGCACAGGTGGGACCGCCGGAGCGGTCGATCAAGACCCCGCCGGCCTGAAGACACAATGGACGCGGTGTTACCGGACCGATCGCAGTCGGTCGTTGTTCCAGGCGGCGGGGTACACCACAGGGGTGCTCATCGGGCTGCGGCCCTAATCCTGGCCGTTGTTTTGCTTGCCGGCTGTACCTCCACCGCGGCGGAGGGCGACCGGCTGGTGTCCCTGTCGGGGCTATGCGGCTTGGTCTGGGTCGGGGAGGATAGTTTCGTTGCCGTGCGGTCGACTGCTGACGGCGGTGCGCAGCTGTTCGCCGGCACCGACGACGAGCACTACGGCGGCATCCTCCGCCCGCTGCCCGCCGCACCCTGACCCCCCCCTCCCGGCAGGAGCGAGACCATGCCCGACTGGCCGACCCTGAGCCTGTTCATCGCTGCGGCCGCGGTGCTGGTGGTCCTGCCCGGACCGAACACCCTGTATATCGTCGCTCGCAGCCTGGAACAGGGGACCCTGGCCGGGCTTGTCTCCTGTGTGGGCGTGCTCGTCGCCACCCTGGTGCACGTGAGCGGGGCGGCCCTTGGTCTGTCGGCATTGGTGCTTGCCTCGCCGCTCGCCTTCAACCTGCTCCGCTACGGCGGAGCGGCCTACCTGGTGGTACTCGGCGTGCGTGCCCTGCACCGTCCCGAGGGCGGGGCGACCGACCCGGCGCAGGCCCCGGCCAGGGGGTATGCCCAGCTGTTCGCCCACGGGTTGATGGTCAACCTGCTCAACCCGAAGACCGCCCTGTTCATCACCGCCTTTCTGCCGCAGTTCGTGCAGGTGGAGCGGGGGGCAATCCCGGCGCAGATCTTCCTGCTCGGCGGGGTGCTCGTCACCGTCGGCCTGGTCAGTGATGCGGCCTACGCGCTCGCCGCCGGTCGGGCCGCCACCTGGCTGCAGACCCGGTCCAGCCTGCAGCGCTGGCAGGGACGGGTGGCCGGGGCGGTCTATCTCGGCCTCGGCTTGGTTGCGGCCTGCACCGGCGCCGGCCGCGGCTGAACAGGGGCTTGTTGCCGGAAACGGCAACCGAACCACGCGACTGCATTCCGGTGCAGTTTTTTTCCGCAAAAATCCTCGACGCACCAAAATCATGGACGAGAACAGCATCTACCAGGTGTTCAGCAACTCCGGCCCGCTGGCCGGCAACAACCAGCGGTTTGCCTTCTGTCCGCACTGCGCCACCCCGTTTGGCGAGCAGATGCTCGCCCGTTGCGGCCGGCAGCAGTGCGTTCGCTGCGGCTTTGTCCACTACCTCAACCCGAGCCCGGGCGTCACGGTGATTATCCGTGATGATGACGGCCGGGTGCTGATCGGCCGGCGGGTCGACCGGGCCCGGTACGGCGGTCACTGGTGCCTGCCCGGCGGCTACATCGAGTACGAGGAGTCGTTTCTCGACACCGCCCACCGCGAGGTGCGCGAGGAGACCGGCCTCTCCATCCGGCTGTGCGGCATTGTCAATGTGGTCTCCAACCTGCTCGACGACCTGCACCACACCCTGGTCGTGATCCTGCTGGCCGATGTGGTCGGGGGCCGGGCCGAGGCCGCCGACGACCTGGACCAACTGCGCTGGATCGACCCTGCCGGGCACCGCACGGTGCGCTACGCCTTCGCTGCTGACAAACGGGTCATCGACTGGTATTTTGCCGGCGGCATGCCTGTCCTGCCCATGGACAGCAGGCACGAGGCCCGCTGACGGCGGCCCGGCCGCCACCTATCGCATCACCTTCCCCCAGCGAGGCGCCCGCGCGGCGACACCCACCATGGACACCCAAACAGCCCGAACTCTGTTCGCCGCGGACCGCTACGCGGCGCTCAGCGGTATCGAGATCGTCGAGGCCGGTCCCGGATTTTGCACCACCCGGTTGGTCATCGAGGACAAACATCTGAACGCGGCCAACGTGGTCCAAGGCGGGGCCATCTTCACCCTGGCCGACCTGGCCTTTGCCGTGGCCTCGAACAGCCGCGGCCAGCTGGCCCTGGCCATCAACGTCAACATCAGCTTCCTCGCCGGCCGCTCCTCGGGCACGCTTGTGGCCACGGCCTGCGAGGTGAGCGAGCCCAAACGGCTGGGCGCCTACGACGTGCTCGTCACCGACGAGCAGGGCGAGGTGATCGCCCGGTTCAACGGCATGGTCTACCGGAAAAACGAACAGCTCGAGGCAGGCGGCTGATGAGTGCGGAGCGTGTGCGGCAATCGGCTGCAGTCTGCGGCGGGGTGGGGCAGGTGCGGGCGCGGACAACACCCGGCTGGTGGAGCGTGCTCGTGGTGCTCTTCTGCGCCCTGGCCCTGATCTGCCCCGATCCGGCCGTGGCGGCCACCAGCGACAAAAAGCGGCCGGCCAAAACAGCCACCGTGAGTGTGAAAAAACAGCCGGCCAAGGTCAAGGCTGCGGAGGTACGCAAGCCGACTGCCGGCAAAAAGACCGTGATCGTCACCCCGGCAAAGAAACCCGTGGTGGCCAAAGGGAGCACGACCAGGGGCAAGGCCACCGTGCACAAGGGGGCCAAGACCAAACCGGTTGTGGCGAAAAAGTCGACCGTGCGCGCCAGGGACAGCAAGCGAACCAGCGCCACGAAACCATCGGCGAGCCGGACGAAACGGGTCACGGCCGCTCCAAAGGTCGAGGCGAAAAAGGCAGTGGGCCAGCAGAAGAAGGTCACAGCCGGCAAAAAGGGGCGGGGCGAAAAATCGACGGCTCGGCTCGACCGGAGTAAACGGTCCACCGTCGCCACCTCGAAAGCCAAACAGAAAAAGGTCACTGCCGGGAAAAAAGGCGGAAGCAGCCAGGCGGTGGCCAGTCACAGCCGGAACAAGGCGCCGTCACCGGCCAAACAGGTGCTGGCCAGCGCAGCACCGGCTGCGGGCGCGGCGGGCAGCCCGAGCGCCCAGTTCGACCGGGCCCTGCGCTACTATTTCGGTGAAGGGGTGCGGATGGACAAGAAGGAGGCGGCCCGCTGGTTCACCCAGGCCGCCCGCCAAGGCCATGCCGAGGCCCAGTCCAATCTGGGCTGGATCTATGCCCGGGGTGAAGGCGTGGCCGTGAACAAGGCCGAGGCCTACCGCTGGTGGAAAAAGGCGGCGGCCAAAGGGGACAGCCTGGCCCGGCACAACCTCGACGTGCTCTGCCGGGACAACCCCGCGGCCTGCAAATGATCGATGCTGCTGCGGCCGACCACCGCCGCAGGGGAGGGAGACCATGAACGAGATCCGCACCGTGCTTGTGCCGGTGGATTTGCAGCAGCACGCCGATACCCTGGCAGGCTACGCCCTGCACTTGGCCGCCGGGTTGGGGGCGCGGGTGACCTTTGTGCACGTGCGCACCGAGGTCGAATACCTGTCCGCGTATGATTCCTCCACCTTCGAGGCGTTCGAGGAGAAAAACCGGAGGGCGGCGGCGGAGCGCCTGCGCGCCTTTGGCGAACGCTGGCGGGCACGGGGATGGGAGGGGGATACGGTGCTGCTCGAAGGCGAGGCGGCCGACGCCATCGTCGCGTATGCCCGGGACACGGCCGTGGACCTGATCATCATGGCCACCCACGGCGTCAAGGGCATGGAAAAGATCCTGCTCGGCAGCGTTGCCGACCGGGTGGTCAAACGGGCCCCCTGCCCGGTGCTGCTCTTCAACCCCTTTCGCCACCTCGCCGCCGCCCCGCGCTGAGCGGCATGTTTCAGCCGTAGCCGAGGTCCGCCAGGTATTCGTCGGTGAAGCCGAACAGGTGGGCGATCTCGTGCACCACCGTGATCTCGATCTCCTCGAGCAGTTCAGCACGGCTTGCGCAGTAATCCTCCAGCACCTCCTGAAAGATGTGGATGGCGTCCGGGTAGAGCGGCGGCGCCATGGCGCTGCGCTCGGTGAGCGGCACGCCCAGGTAGACGCCGAACAGGGGTTCGTCCGGCGGCAGGCCGAGATATGCGAGCAGCTCGGCGCTGGGCCGGTCCTGCACGGTGATGACGATGTTGTCCAGGTAGGCCCGCAGTTCGGCCGGAATACGGGCGATGGCCTGGTTGACGACGCGGGCGAAGTCGGCCTCGCCCATGCGGTAGCGTCCTCGCGGCATGGCTTTTAGTTCCGTCGGGCCGGCCAGCCGGGCATCAGACGATCTCCGTGGCCTGACCGGTGGTGGCGAGCACGCTGCTCCACACCCGGCCATCGGTGTCGATCCGCTTGCGTTCGCGCACCGCCAGGGCGATGGGCACGTGCGTGAACTGGTGGTTCCAGTAGCCGACGATCATGCAGGTGCGGCCGGACATGGCCGCGTGCACCGCGTTGTGGCCCATGAGCAGGCAGAAGGCCGAATCGTGCGGGTTGGCTTGGCGGCTGCGGATCATGTAGCTTGGGTCGATGTACTTGAGGTTCAGTTCCACGCCGAGCTGTTTGAAGTGGGCACGGATACGGTCGCGCAGGAACACGCCGATGTCGCCGAGCTTGACATTGCCCGAGGCGTCGCACTCACCGGTGGCGGTGAGCAGTTCCTGGCCGGCGCCCTCGGCCACCACGATCACCGCGTGGCTGCGCTCGGCGAGACGGCACTCGAGCGCGGTGAGCAGGCCGTCCAGGGTGAAACGGGCCTCGGGGATCAGGCAGAAATTCACCTGGTTGTCCACCAGCACGGTGGAAGCGGCGATGAAGCCCGATTCGCGGCCCATGAGCTTGACCAAACCGACGCCGTTGCGCGCCCCCAGGGCCTCGGCGTGGGCCGCGCTGGTGGCGAGCCGCGCCTCGGAGACAGCGGTCTCGAAGCCGAAGGTGGTCTGCATGAAGGAGATATCGTTGTCGATGGTCTTGGGGATGCCGATGACGCTGAGCGCCAGGCCGCGCCGCCGCGCCTCGGTGTTGATGGCGAGCGCGGCGCGCTGAGTGCCGTCGCCGCCGATGCAGAAGAGCACGCTCATGCCGAGCCGCGCCAGGGTGTCGACCATGCGCCCCACATCCTGGTGGCCGCGCGAGCTGCCGAGGATGGTGCCGCCCATCTCGTGGATGTGTTCGACCAGGTCCGGGGTGAGATGTATCGGTCGGTGGCCGCACCGGGGTTCCAACCCCTCGAAGCCGTAGCGGAAGCCATACACCTCGTCCACGCCGTAGTGGTGGTGCAGGCTGAGGACGATGGCGCGGATGACGTTGTTGATGCCGGGGCAGAGGCCGCCGCAGGTGACGATGCCGCAGGCCACCCGGGCCGGGTCGAAATAGAGCTGTTGCCGGGGGCCGGCCGCCTCGAATCGGGGCGGTTCCTCGCCGGCGTCCAGGTAGGTACGGATCGTATCCAGGTCGCTGTGCAGCAGGATGTGCGATCGGTCGTCCATGAACCCCGTGCCGCGCATGGGCGTGGTGAAGGTGCACTCGCCGAGCCGATCGATAAGGAAGTCCTGTGCCTGTTCCATGGTGGTGTTCTCCTTCTGTTCAATGCCGCCGGTCTACCGGGATGTGCCGGCCGGTTTGGCCGAGTGGCGGCGGACAATACCTGTCAGGGTAGCGGATTTTTTCCGGTCCCGCTCTCGCAAAAGAACTCGACAGGGGTTTTCCGGTTCACTAGAAAAAAGGGCAGCAGCGGCCCGCCGGCCGCTGCCAACCCGCACGCAGGGGGAAGAGCATGGACCACCACAAAGGCCCCGCACGAGTCGACCGGTCGGAGCCGGCCGGAGACACCGGGCAGGAGGTGTCCGTGTGGCGGTTTGCCCCGCTGGGCGACTACCGGCCGCCGTCCCCGCCGGTGAGCAGTGCGGCCGGCAGAACCTGGTCGTCCCTGACCCGGCTGTTTGGTGGTTCCGGGGATAAGGCGCAGTCGCCGGCGGTGGACCGGGACCAACTGATCGCCCTGGCGTCGGACCAGCTGAAACGGCTGTCGCCGTCACCGGACTGGGCCGCCGCCGCGCAGGTGCTCGACTTCGCCCTGGGCGACTGGTGGCGTCAGGACGACCCAGAGCAGCCGGTGCGCTTTTTCGTCGGTCCGCCGCACAGCGGCCAGGCGGAGATGGTCCGCCACTGGGGCGCTGCGCACGGGGCTGCGGTGGTCGCGGAGCCCTCCGGCGAGCAGGTCCTCGCCACGGACGCCGGCTGGCTGGACCACTGGCCGGGATCGGCGCCGCTCTGGGTGCTGCCGCACCTGGAATGGTGCTTCCTCCGGCATGCCGACGGCCTGTCGCTCGTCCGCGAGTTGTTCGATCGGGCGCAGAGCGGCTGCCTCGGCCGCGGCCTGATCGGCTGCGACAGCTGGGCCTGGGCTTTCCTCGAACACGTCTGGCCGGTGCGCCGGCCGGACGCGTTCTCGGTCCAGGCCGTTGACGGCGCCCGCCTGGCCCGGCTGCTCGCCACCCTGGCCACGCCGCGCGCCGGGGCGCGGATTCGGTTCCGCAACGCCCGCAGCGGCGAGGACCTGCTCGCCGCGCCGTTTGCCGAGGAGGACCCGGTCCGCAGCGAGATCGCTCAACTCGCCGCCCACTGCCGCGGTAACGCCGGCCTGGCCGCAAGTCTCTGGCGCCGGCGCCTCTGTGCCGCCCCCGAGGGGGGCGAGGCGGCGGCTGAGGCCGCGGACGGAGACAACCCCACCGAGGTGATCTACGTGGCCGAGAACATCCCCGAGGTCCGACCGTCCGCGCACTGCGGCGAGGAGGATGTCCTCCTGCTGCACGCCCTGCTCCTCCACAACGGTCTGGCCGAACCGCTGCTCGCCGACCTGCTGCCGCTGCCCGCCAGCCGCACCGCGGCCGGACTGCGGCGCCTGCAGCAGGCCGGCCTGGCGGAACGGCACGACGGCCGCTGGCGGGTTGCGGCGCCGGCCTGCGTGCCCGTGCGCGACCTGCTCGCCAGCCGCGATTATCTCTGTGATGCTTTCTGAGGTGCGCCCATGATCCCGGACGACCAGATCGTTCGTATTTTCAAGACGCCTGACCTGAACACGATCGTTGAAGTGGCGGTCATCTTCGTTGGCGCCGGTGTGGTCATCCACCTCCTGCAGCGCCTGCTGCCGTGGATCGCCAACCGGCTGCACGGCAGAAAACGGCTGCATCTGCTCGCCTCGGTGCCCTTTGTCCGGCTGCTCATCATCCTCAAGGCCCTTGCCCTCATCGTGCCGCGACTGATCGAGCCCTCCATTCAGAACATGGTGGCCCTGCTCGGTACGGTCGGGCTGTTGCTTGGTTTTGCGTTCAAGGACTATGCCAGCAGCCTGGTCGCCGGCATTGTCGCCATCGGCGAAAAGCCCTACCGCAACGGTGACTGGATCAAGATCGACGGCGTCTACGGCGAGGTCCGGCACGTCGGCCTGCGCGCCGTCGAGGTGGTCACCCCGGACGATACGGTGGTGGTCATCCCCCATGGCCGGCTGTGGACCGAACCGGTGCACAACGCCAACGACGGCGGCCCGCGGCTCATGTGCATCGCCGATTTCCACCTCCACCCGGAGCACGACGCCGCCCGGGCCCGACAGCTGCTCTGGGACGTGGCCCTGACCAGCCCGTACCTCCATTTTTCCACCCCGGTGGCAGTGATCGTCCATGAACGACCCTGGGGGACCCATTACCGCCTCAAGGCCTACCCGGTGGACGGCGGCCAGCAGTTCCGTTTCATCACCGATATGACCGTGCGCGGCAAGGCTGCCCTGCAGGGCATGGGCGTGCGCTTCGCGGTGGCACCGCCGGTCCCAGGCGGCCAGGAGTGAGGCGGGACGGCTGTTCTCCCGTGCACGGTTCTGGAATTTGCTTGACTTCTCCGTCGTTCTAGGGTTTCTCTTGACCCGGTTCAGGTGTTCCGCAAGGAACTTAAAAAGGGAACTCCGTGCGAATCGGAGACGGGCCCGCCGCTGTAACCGGGGACGACCGCTGCATTTTGTCACTGATCTTGAGTCGGGAAGGCGCAGCCAGTAGGATGAACCGGGAGTCAGAAGACCTGCCTGAGCCTTGAGGAGACGACTGCGAGGACGGCAGCGTACCCGGCACATACCTGTTCTGCGGATAAAAAAGGGCTATCCCGGATCGATCTTCGATCCGGGTTTTTTTTTGGCTCGCCGCAGACCCCACGCGCCCGGCGCCCGTCGTTCCCGCTCCCTGCCCGACCACAGCCGCGAGGAGCCGATGCACCGGGAATTTCCACCACCACCCGCCTTTTCTTCCCCTGTCCGCACCGGACACCACCGCCCGTGCACACCCGCCGGCCAAGCGGGGTGCGCCGTTCGCCCTGTTGCGTCGCCGTCCGCGCTCCGCGGCCCGTGCGTCTGAGCGCGCATGGACCATCTGCACCTGATCATCGATTACGGCGTGATCGGCCTGCTGCTGCTGCTCAGCCTGGTCGCCATCGCGGTGGCCATCGAGCGCTGGCTCGTCTTTCGCGCCACCCGGGTGGCCGACTACGCCGACCGGCGCGAGCTGGAACTGCACCTGACCCACAAACTCCACCTGATCGCCACCATCGGCACCAACGCCCCCTACATCGGCCTGCTCGGCACGGTGCTCGGCATCATGCTCACCTTTGCCACCATCGGCGAAACCGGCTTCGACACTGGCCGCATCATGCGCGGCCTGAGCATGGCCCTCAAGGCCACGGCCCTGGGCCTGCTCGTCGCCATTCCGGCGGTGACCCTGTACAACCTGCTGCTGCGCCGGTGCAAGGTGCTGCTGCTCAAGTGGGATATCGCGCATGGACGAGAAGGAGTTTGATTACCTCAACGTCATCCCGCTGGTGGATGTGATGCTGGTGCTGCTCACCATCGTGCTCACCACCTCCACCTTCATCGCCACCGGCGGCATCCAGGTGGAACTGCCCGAGGCCGCGTCCACCGAAACCACCGCGCCGCTCGCGCCGCGCACCCTGACCATCGGCCCGGAGGGCCGCATCTGGGTGGAGGCGGACGAGGTGTCGCTGGCCACGCTCGCCGACGCCCTGGCGGCCACCGGCCGGGAAACCCCGCTGGTGGTTCGTGCCGATCGCAACCTGCCCCTGCAGCAGTTTGTCGATGTGTACGAGGCGGTCCGTGGCCTCGGCTTCACCACCCTGAGTCTACAGACCGAACAGCGCCCATGAGTCACCAGAATACCGCCCTTGTTCTCAGCCTGCTGCTGCATGCCCTGGTCCTGTCCTGCGCCCTGGTGTTCGCCGGCAACGTGGTCCAGGTGCAGCCGCCGGTGCGCATCGAACTGGCCATTGCCGCCACCGGCGGTGATGGCGGTCCGGTCCGGGCCGCGGCCGCGCCGGCGGCGAAGAAAACCGAAGCAGCCCCGGCCCGGCCGCGCCGGGTGGTCAAGACCGAGCCGGTGCGGAAGAAAACGCCGGTCCGGCCGCAGCGGGTGGCCGCGGTGCGCACACCGGCCCCGGTTGTGCAGCCGACCCGGCCGGCCCCGGCGGTCACCCGGCCGGAACAACAGCCCGCGCCGGCAGAACTGACCCGGGCCGAGCCTCCGACTGCAGCCGGCGAACCGGTTCAGTCCGTGGCCGCGGCCACCACCGCTACCGCGCAGGCGCAGGCCGGCCCGGGCGGACGGAGCGGGGCGGTGCGCACCGGCAGCCCGGTGCCGGCCGGATCCCTGGACGGTCCGCTGCAGGCCATTGCCCGCAAGCAGCCGGGCTACCCGCCGGCCGCCCGGCGGCAGAACGTCGAGGGGTGGATCCGGGTGCAGTACGTGGTCGACGAGCGGGGCTCGGTGGGTCCGGTCAAGGTGCTTGCCGCCGAGCCGGAAGGGTTCTTCGAGCAGAGCGTGCTCCGCACCGTGCGCGCCTGGCGGTTCCGGCCGGGCACGGTGAACGGGGAAATTGTCCAGGCCCTGGTCGAGCAGACCATCTCTTTCCGGCTGCGCTGACCGCACCGGATACCATCAGTAACGAACACGGCCGTCCGGCGGCAGGGGAGGCGGAGCGCGCCCCCGCGCCGGTCACCAGGAAAAAACGACAACCGGATGTCCGCAGCAGGGCAACCCCCTGCCTGCGGCGCAACGAGGGAATCCCGTGCGAATCGGGAACGGACCCGCCGCTGTGATCCGACCCTGCCCGCAAACGGGCGGGAACGCCGCCGGCAGCATGCCACTGGGCCACACGGCCCGGGAAGGCGCCGGCGGGGCAGGAGAGTCAGAAAACCTGCCGGTTGTCCGTATGCAGTGAGGGACTGTCGAGGATACAGGACCATGCTGCGGCGAGAACGTACCCTGTCCGTCCTCCCGTCGGCATGCCGGAAACCCAATCACGCCAACAAGGAGGAGAACAGATGGACACCACCCGCAGGAAACGTTGCACCACCCTGGCCGTCACCCTCGGCCTGCTGCCGGCCGCGGTCGCCGTGGCCGCCGACCGGCCGGTCGTGCAGACCGCCGAGGAGATGGTCGTCACCGCCAGCCGCACCGAGGAGCGGCCCATCGACCTGCCCATGGACACCCAGGTGATCGGCCGGGAGACCATCGAACAGTCCGGGGCCACCACCGTGGGTGAACTGCTCGGCACCCATGTCACCGGCCACCTGCAGAAGTACAGCGGCATGAACACCGCGGTCGGCCTGCGCGGCTTCCGCACCGAGGCCCATGGCGAGGATGTCGCCGGCCACGTGCTGTTGCTCATCGACGGCCACCGCGCCGGCACCGGCAATGCGGCCAAGATCAACCTCGACCGGATCGAGCGGGTGGAGGTGATCAAGGGACCGAGTTCGGCCCTGTACGGCTCGGCCGCCATGGGCGGGGTGGTCAACCTGATCACCAAAAAGGGCGACGGCCCGTTGGGCGGTTCCATCGGCGGCGAGTACGGCAGCTTCGACGCCTACAAGGGGCTGCTCTCCGCCGGCGGCGAGGTCAACGAGCGGTTCCGCTTTTACGCCACCACCAGCACCGAGGGCATCGACGACTACGACGACCCCACCTTCGGCACGGTCTACAATTCCGGCGAGGAAAAGACCAATGTGGGCGGCAATTTCGTCTACACCGTCAACGATCGCCACGAACTCCGCCTGGGCGGCAACTACGCCGACCTGATGGGCGAGTACCCGGACTGGCAGGACCTGGACGGCGATTTCAACCCCAACCCCTACACCGCCTATCGCCGCGACTTCGCCCCGGATACGGACAAGAGCAACGGCTACGCCGACCTGGAGTACAACGGCGACTTCCTGGACGGCCGAGTCCACTGGAAGGGTCTGTTCTACTACCTGTACGACAAGAACCAGTACAACTACGGCCTGGTCGACAAGGATGCGGACCGCAGCAAGCAGATCGACGAATCGCTGGGCACGGATCACCAGCTGACCTGGCGGACGAGCGACTGGAATACCCTGCTCACCGGGTTCACCCTGGAGAGCATGGAGCGCGAGTCCTCGGCCTGGATGGAATACGCGCCGCAGACCCCGTACTCGCCCGGGCTCGATTACGACAACCAGGCGGTGTTCATCCAGGATTCGCTCGACCTCCTGGACAACCGGGTCAACCTCATTGCCGCGGCCCGCTACGACCGTTTCGAGATGAGCACCGAGCAGGGCGAGACCGGCGAGTACGAAGGGTTCCGCGGCCGCTCCGAGTCCTATGACCACGTCTCGCCCAAGCTGGGGGCAAGCGTCAAGTTCTTTGACGAGATGCTCCGGGTGCGCGCCAACATCGGCGAGGGGTTCCGCTCGCCCACCGCGGACCAGCTGGCCGCGGACTACCGCCACTGGGGCACCCGCTACGTGGGCAACCCGGACCTGGACCCGGAGACCAGCCGCACCTGGGACCTGGGCTTGGACCTGTTCCGCGGTCCGCTGACAGTCAAGGCCGGCTATTTCCACACCGACTTCGAGGACAAGATCATGCGCCAGTCCTTCCTTGACAGCGGCGTGGAAACGGTCTCATTCACTAACGGCGGTGACGCCGAGATCGACGGCTTCGAGTTCGGGCTGGAATGGGACGCGGCCGCCACCCTGGGGCTGCCGTTTGGCGCCTCGATGTGGTCGAACCTGACCGTGAACACCACCATGGAGGACGAGGAGACCGGGGAGGACCTGACCTACATCTCGGACTACGAGGTCAAGTCCGGCCTCAACCTGAGCCACGGCAACCTGGGCGCGCAGTTCACCCACGTGCTCGTCGGCCCGCAGCAGGTGGACAACTACGACAGCTACCCCTACACCACCAGTGAACTGGGCAGCTTCAACTACTGGGACCTGACCCTGCGCTGCAAGATCGCCGGCAACTGGGAGGTCAAGGCCTCGGTACTCAACCTCTTTGACCAGGAGGTGGAATGGGTGCGCGGCTACCTGATGCCGGAGCGCAACTATCGCGTCGGCCTGACCTACACCTTCTGATCACCTCTCCCGCCCGGGCGGCCGGTTTCCTGCCGGCCGCCCGCAGGCGCGGGGCCTGCCCGGTCCCTGCTCGCCTTTCCCTGCGCTGTTTCCGGCCCGCGTTCAGGGCACTCCTGCTCATCCTGTTTCTCCTGCCCCTGCCGGCCGCGGCCGGACCCGTGGTGCGCATCGGCCTGATCGCTGACCAGACCGGCACCGAGGATCTGGGCCAAGCCTACCGGACGCTCGCCGCCGGGGTCGAGACCCTGCGGCACCAGAGCCCGGACGGTCTCATTCACCTGGGCGACCTGGTGGAGAGCGGCCGGCCCGAATCCCTGGTGCAGGCCGACTTCGCCCGCGGCCGCGCCCTCCTCGATCGCGCCGGCCTGGCCTGGCGGATCGCTCCGGGCGACCACGACCTCAACCCGCCCGTGACGGTGCCGAATGGAGCGGACCGCAGCCGGGAGCGCCTGTTCCGCACCCTGGCCGCACCCCACCTGCCCGGTTCTCCCCGCCTCTACGGCAGCTTCGATGTGCACGGCGTCCACTGCATCCTCCTGAACGCCCAGGAACACCTGCACACCGACCCGCGCTGGGGCAACGTCTTCCTGGCGCAGCTGTCCGCGGCCCAGCAGGCCTGGCTGCGCGCCGACCTGGAGCGACACCGGGACGCGCGGGCCATCGCCGTGTTCCTCCACCAGCCGCTCTGGTCGCACTGGTCCAACTGGCAGCCGGTGCACGAACTGCTCCGCGCATACCGGGTGGACGCGGTGGTGGCCGCGCACCTGCACACGGACCGGGACGACGGGGTGCTCGACGGCATCCGCTACCTGGTGCTCGGCGCGGCCGGGGGCACGGTGCAGCACGCTGACCCGGACGCGGCGGGTACGGCCCAGGTGGCGGTGCTCAGCCTGGGTGACGGCCCGGCCGGTTTGGAGCTGCTCGACGCAGTCACCGGCACCCGGCTGCCCCTGACCCCGCGGGCGGACGCGGAGCGGCTGCAGGCGCTTGGCTACCTGCTCGACAACCTGGAGGTTTCTCTCCAGGGAGATGGGGCGGGTTCGCGGCCGGGGCGGCCGATGGGGACGGGGGCGGGCAGGGCGGTGCTGCGCCTGGACGGGTTCGGCAATCCCATCGACCTGCCGGTGGCGGTGGTGATCGACGTTCGTGGCAAGGGGATGAGCCTGGTGGACCCGGGGTTTGTACCGGGGTTGTGTCGCGGCCGGGCGGACGGGGTGCGCTGCGAGCTGGCTGCGGGCGCGAACGTGCTGCTGAGCAATTCCTCCCTGGCCAGGGCGCGGACCTCGACCGGAACACCGGCCTGGTCGGTGCGGCTGGCAGCGGCCAAGGCAGACGGGGCAACAATGACCCCGCCCCTGGAGGTGACCGTCAGCCTGGGATTCAGCGGCGCGCAGGAGAGGTTACGGGTGCAACGGCGACTGCAGTGCACACCGGCTGGAGACTGCGGCGGCCGGCCGTGAAGGACCACGGGACTCAATCTGCCGGCGCGGGGATCTCCAGGCCGGGGTGGATGAGGCGGGCGATGGCCTCGAGCGAGGCCGCGAAGGTGAGCGGCGAGGGGCTGCACACCCGGTCCGGGTCGAGCACGTGCACGCGGCCGTCACGCACCGCACGCATGGCCCGGTAGCGCTCCCACCTGCCTTTTTCGCCGCCGCCGATGCCGTCCTCCGAACCCATGACCGCGATAATGATCACCTCCGGGTCCAGGGCGAGTACCTGTTCCGTGGTCATGGCCCCGGAGCGGCGGTCGCCGGCGATGTTTTCACCGCCGCCGAGCACCATGTACTCGTGCGTGAAGGAATCCTGCACCGAGGAAAAAAGGGGGTTGGCGCCCACCTGGAGAAAGACCTTGCGCCGGGGCAGGTCCGCGGTGGCAGTGCGCACCGCCTCGGCCCGGCGGGCGGCCTCATCGACGATCTCCCGGGCCCGCTGTTCGCGGCCGAGCAGGGCGCCGAGTTCGATGAACTGCGCGCACATCTCGGCGAACGAGTCAGGCTGGTGAAAGGTGTGCACACGCAGGCCGAGCCGCTCCAGTTGGGCCACCTGCTGCGGCGGGCTCAGGTTGATGGCCAGCACCAGGTCGGGCCGCAGGCCGATGATCCGCTCAATGCTCAGCTCCATCACCGAGCCGACCTTGGCCACGGCCTTGGCCGCCTCGGGCTTGGTGCAGTAGCTGGTGTTGCCCACCATGCGCTCGCCCGCGCCGAGCAGGAAGACGTTCTCGGTGAGGAGCGGACTGAGCGAGACGATGCGCATCGGTACATCCTGCGTCCCGGCCGCGCCGGCCGGCAGGGTCCACAGCAGCACGCAGACGAGCAGATAAACCACAGTGGGCAAGGTGCGGTCGGTTGTTCGGGGAAAGGGGAAAACAGGGCAGCGCATGACGGAAAACCTCCGGGAACAGCGGACAGGAAAGACGGTGATCGCGGCCGTGGCCGCGCATCCGGGCAGCATACTCAAAAACGCGCGTTTCGCCCAGCATGGCATGGTCCCTGGCCGTGGGGCCACGAGCAGCGCGCAGGAACCGTTCTTGACAATATCCGCTTCCGTCAACAAGGTATGGCCATTACCGGGACGGGTCAACGCCCCGATCCCAACCCGTGCCCGAGCGTATGTCCTGTGCCGGCGCGACCTGTCCCGCTTCCCTGAACACACAACCAAGGAGTGACCCATGTCCCAATACCAGATCGCCGTTGTCGTCGGCAGCCTGCGCAAGGATTCCTACAACCGTGCCCTGGCAGGTGCGCTGTCGAAACTCGCGCCGAAGGAGTTCACCTTCAAGCAGGTGGAGATCGGTGACCTGCCGCTCTACAACCAGGACGACGACGCCAACCAGGCGCCCGCGGTCAAGCGGTTGAAGGGCGAGATCGAGGCCGCCCAGGGGCTGCTGTTCCTCACCCCGGAGTACAACCGTTCGTTCCCGGGCGTGCTCAAGAACGCCATCGACCACGCCTCGCGGCCCTATGGCCAGAACTCCTGGGCCGGCAAGCCGGCGGGGGTGATCGGCGTGTCCGTGGGCGTGATCGGCACGGCCCTGGCCCAGCAGCACCTGCGCAGCGTGCTCGCCATCCTCGATGTGCCCACCCTGGGCGCGCCCGAGGTCTACCTGCAGTGGCAGGAGGGGCTGATCGATGCGGACGGCACCATCGGCGCGAACAGCCGCGATTTCCTCCAGGGCTGGATGGACCGCTTCGTCGCCTGGGTACGTCTGCACAACGCCTGATCGCCGCACCCTCCTGTTCCCTGTTCTGCCGGGGACTGCACGCCGTGGAAAATGCTCGCATTTCCCACGGTTTTTTTTACTCTTGCGGGGAGCAGGGAACGATTCGCTGAACACCACAGGGGGAACGAGCATGAATGACACAGCGTCCACGGCCAACGAGGCCGCGGTGACCATCGATTACGCCACGGTCAAGGATCTGGCGGTCTTTCAGGAACACTACGACCGGCTGACCGAGGAAATCCAGCAGGCGCGGGTGCAGCTCGACAGCAGCCCGCGGCTCACGGACGGTTCCGAGCGGGCGAAAAAACGGGATGAGTGGCGTTCCTGGCTGGAACTGCAGATCAGGAGCAAGTCCAGGGCGCGGGCGGACCTGGTGCGCGGCCTGGAAGCGCGACAGATATGCATCACCGGCCTGCCGGAGTGACGATGCGCCTGTCTGGTGCGGATCCGGAGCAACAGCCATGAAACAGCTTGACGCGCCGCGCATGGAGCGCTGTATCGGCTGCCATTCCTGTTCGCTCGCCTGCGCCCGGTTGGTGCACCGGCGGCTGTCCTGGGACACGGCCGGCATTCGCATCCAATCCGCCGGCGGCCTGACCGGGGCCTTCGAGGCGCGACGGTGTCTGGCCTGCGACCCGCCGCCCTGCGCCGCGGCCTGTCCCACCGGCGCCTTTGCGCCCCGACCCGGTGGCGGCGTCATCGTCCGCAAAAAGCTCTGCATCCACTGCGGCCAGTGCGCCGCCGCCTGCCCGGTGGAGGCAATCTATCTCGACCGCGCCGGCGAACCGTTCGTCTGCCTGCACTGCGGCCGGTGCGTCCCCTTCTGCCCGCACGACTGCCTGGAGATGGTCGAGAAGGCTGTGACCAGGGAGGAGGAACGATGATCCGCGACCATTTCCGCGTGCTCGTCGCCGATGTGAGTACCGGCCGGGGCACGGTGGTGCTCGAGGACGGCCGCGACGAGGTGGCCGGCGGCTCCGGGCTCGCGGCCCGGCTGTTCGCCCGCTACGGCCGGCCCGAGGCGCCCTGGGACCACCCCGACCAGCCGCTCATCCTGGCCATCGGCCCGCTCACCGGCGCCTTCCCGCTGATGAGCAAGACCGTGTTCGCCTTCAAGTCGCCCTACCACGACCAGTACACCGAGAGCCACGCCGGCGGCCGCAGCGCCCTGGCCCTGCGCTTCGCCGACCTGGACGCGCTGGTGATCGTCGGCCGGGCCGACACCACCAGCTTCCTCGATATCGGCAGCCGCCACTTCAAGCTCCGGCCGGCCGGGTTTCTCGCCGGCATGGAGGTGCAGGAGAGCGGCCGGCTGCTGCGGCGCATGACCCCGAACTCGGGGCACCGCACCATCCTGCGCATCGGCCCGGCGGGCGAGCGCCTGGTGCCCATGGCCAATATCAACGTCGATACCTACCGCCACTTCGGCCGCATGGGCGGCGGCGCGGCCCTGGGCGCGAAACGGCTCAAGGCGGTGGTCATCGGCGGGGATGCGGACTTCCGCCTGCCCGAGGGCAAAACCTACAACCCCCTGTTCGCCCGGGTGTACGCCAATGTCACCGCCAGGGGCATGATGAAGAAGTACCACGACCTGGGCACCGCGGCCAACCTGGAGTCGCTCGACGATCTTCACTCTCTGCCCTGGCGCAACCTGCAGGCCACCAGCGACCCGGCCATCGACCGGATCTCCGGCCAGGAGTTCGCGGACCGCACCCTCTTGCGCAACTCGGCCTGCGCCGGCTGCCCGGTGGGCTGCATCCACGTGGGTTATGTGCGCGAGCGGTTCATGGACGAGCACCGCTTCCTCTATCGCCAGGTGGCCTATGACTACGAGCCGATCTTCGCGCTCGGCAGCATGCTCGGCGTGACCGACACGGCGGCGGTGCTCAAGCTGCTCGATGCCACCGAACAGGCCGGCCTGGACGCCATGTCCGCCGGCGTGGCCCTGGCCTGGGCCACCGAGGCGAGCGAACAGGGGCTCGTCGGCCCGCAGCAGACGATCGAACCCCTCGCCTTTGGCGACAGCGCCGGTCTGCTCCGCGCCATCCGCCACCTGGCCGGTGCGGTCAACCCCTTCTACGCCGCCCTGGGCCGGGGCACCCTGGCCGCGGCCAGCGAGTACGGCGGCGCGGACTTTGCCTGCGTGCTCGGCCAGGAGATGGCCGGCTATGCCACCGGCGAGACCTTTTTCGCGGCCCAGAGCCTGGGCTTCCGCCACTCGCACCTGGATACCGGCGCCTACGGCTACGACCAGCAGCATGCGGACCGGGACCTGGACAAGGCGGTGCGCTTCCTGGTTGATGACGAGGCAGGCCGGGTGGTGCTCACCTCCATGGTCGCCTGTCTGTTCGCCCGCTCGGTGTACACCACCGAGGTGCTCGGCGAATGTTTGGCCTCGCTCGGCTGCGCCCGTCTGGCCGGCGACCTGGACGCGCTCGGCGCCCGGGTGCGGCAGCTGCGCTGGCAGATGCGCCTGGCCACTGGTTTTACGCCCGCGGCCATCACCATCCCCAAACGGTTTTTCCGGGTGACCACCTGGAAAGGACCGATCGACGCCGCCTACCTGGAGCAGCTGCAGGCGGCCTACGGCCAGGCCATCCTGACCCTGGCCGGGACCTGAGCGACAGGTGTCCGCTTCGGTGGAGAGCAGCCGGGGCAGGGCCGCGGTCCGGGCCGCACGGCGGTTATTTCCACCCGGTCGGGACAGGATGACCTTGACCGGTGCGGCGCGCGCGGACTACAGTGCGCCACCTGCCCACACCGTCATCGGGAGAGCTTCGTCCATGCACGCCGATCCCGCCAACAACCTGTCGGAGTTGGAAAAACTCGAGCCGATTCTGCAGCGCAGCCTGCGCGCCGGCGGCCGCTCGTTCCGGTTCCCGGCGGAACTCGAGCGCATCTACCGGCTGTTCGTGTTCCCCAGCCGGCGCCGGCGGTACGCCGCACTCGCCGTGCTCGCCCTGGTCTGCTACGACCTGTTCATTGTCTGCGACTGGTTCATCCTTCCGGACATCTTCCCTGTTGCGCTCATCGTCCGCCTGCTGGTGGTCACCCCGGCCATCCTCGCCGGCATCTGGTTCACCCGGCGCAAGGGCGGCGCCCGCCTGCTCGAGCCGGTGGCCGCCGGCCTGCTGCTCCTCAGCCTGGCCAGTCTGAGCCTGTTCATGATGCTCAGCCGTCACCCCAACGTTGTCCACTATTACAGCGGCATTGCGGTGATTCTCATGTTCAGCAACATGATCATCCGCCAGCCCTTTCCCTATGCCCTGGGCGTGTCCGTTGCCGCCTGCCTGCTCTACCTGGTGACCGTGGGCCGGGCCCCGACCATGTCCGCGGAGGCGGCCTTCAGCAGCACCACGGTGGTGTTCACCTCGGCCCTGTTCAGCCTGGTGGGCAACTACCAGATGGAGTTCGAACACCGCCGCGATTTTCTGCTCAGCGCCCTGCAGCAGATCAGCAGCCGCAAACTGGCGCGCATGAACAGCCAGTTGGAGCACCTGAGTCTCACCGACGGGCTCACCGGCCTGGCCAACCGCCGCCATTTCGACCAGACCCTGCAGCGCGAATGGAACGTGGCCCTGCGTAACCGCTACCCCGTGGCCCTGGTGTTCCTGGATGTGGATCATTTCAAGAACTACAACGACCACTACGGCCACCCGGCCGGCGATGTCTGCCTGCAGCGTATCGGCACGGTGCTCACCCGGGTGAGTCGCCGCGCCCAGGACCTGCCGGCCCGCTACGGCGGCGAGGAATTCGTGGTCCTGCTGCCGCACACCGACCTGGACCACGCCTGTGTGCTCGCCGAGGAGATCCGCCGCGATGTCCAGGGGTTGGGGATCGAGCACCACTATTCCGCGGCCGCGCCGGTGGTCACGGTCAGCCTGGGGGTGGCGGCCTTTGTCCCGGACAAGGGCTTGCAGGCCGACGACCTGGTGCGCCTGGCCGATCAGGCCCTGTACGCGGCCAAGGACGCAGGCCGCAACTGCATCGAGGTTGCCGCCGCACCCGCAATCGAGGCTGCGACCTGAGCGGGACAACGAACCACAGGGGAGGCCCGGCCATGCGCTGCATCCTGTTTCTGCTGCTGGTGCTGTTCCTTACCGGCTGCACTCTCAATCCGGACTACGACCAGCCGCCGCTGGACGCACCGGAGGACTGGCGGCTCATCGACCATGACAGCCGCGACCTGAGCGATTGCGGCGTTGGTGACCATGGTGAAGCCCTGATGGCCCATCCTCTCCGCTGCCCTGGCTGTTCCCCAACCGTTGGCGGACCGGAGGCAGCGCAGCCTGACCTGTTCCACTGCTGACTGTTTCCCTTTCCAGCACGACGAGGACCCGGCCCGTAGGGCCCTCGCCTGTCTGCCTCTGCCTCCGATTGTTTGTCGTGACAAGTTCGAGGCCGCCACTTTGTGGTTCTGTTTTCCTTCTTTCCCTCGCCTGGCGCTGTTCCTTTTCGGAATCGTTCTTAATGTTGTGCCTGGGATAATCGGATTCTTCCATCACCACACAGTGAGGTCAGTCATGGCGCGAGTACGAAAGTTTTCCAACTGGATGCTGCTGTTGGCAGCAGGCATGGTCCTGGCCGCGGGCGGCAGGGCGAACGCGGCGGAGAGCGGGTCAACGAATGAGGGCAGGGCTTCCGAGCAGCGGGCCCTGTTCGCGGGCGGCTGTTTCTGGTGCGTGGCGCCGCCGTTCACGCGGCTCGACGGGGTGCTGTCGGTGCAGTCCGGCTATGCCGGTGGCACGACCGAGAACCCCACCTACGAGAATTACCACGGCGGCGGCCACATCGAGGTGGTGGAGGTGGTCTACGACCCGGCCCGGGTCGGCTATGACCGGCTGCTCGACACCTTCTGGCGGCAGATCGACCCCACCGACGAGGGCGGCCAGTTTGCCGACCGGGGCCGCGGCTACACCACCGCCATCTTCTATCACACCGAGGAGCAGCGGCTCTTGGCCGAGCAGTCCAAGGCGAGCCTGGCCGCGAGCAACATCTTCCAGAAGCCGCTGGTCACGCCCATTCTGCCTGCGCCGATATTCTACCCGGCCGAGGATTACCACCAGGAGTACGACCGCAAGAACCCGTTCCGCTACAAGATGTACCGGTCCGGCTCGGGCCGCGAAGGATTCCTGCAGCGGACCTGGGAAAGCGCGGACTGGCATTTTGCCGCGAAAGCTGAGGGAGGCAAGAACATGAAAGAGAGTGACGAGGATGTGAAAAAACGGCTCACCCCCCTGCAGTACCAGGTCACCCGCAAGAACGGCACCGAGCCGCCATTTAACAACGAATTCTGGGACAACAAGGCCGAGGGCATCTACGTGGACGTGGTCAGCGGTGAGCCGCTGTTCAGCTCCACCGACAAGTTCGATTCCGGCACCGGCTGGCCGAGCTTCACCCGGCCGATCGATCGGGGCGCCGTTGCCGAGCACCGGGACGCCAGCCTGTTCATGGTGCGTACCGAAGTGCGCAGCAAGAAGGGCGACTCCCACCTGGGCCACGTGTTCGACGACGGCCCGGCCCCGACCGGCCAGCGCTTCTGCATCAATTCCGCGGCCCTGCGTTTTGTGCCTAAGGAGAAACTGGAGGAAGAGGGGTTGGGTGAGTACAGAAAACTCTTCGAAAAGAAATAGATAACCTCAGACCTCCTGACCTCGTGAGATTTTGTCACGACACCAATTCGTAGAACAGCCGGAGGTCTGTGCCGGGAAAAATCGTCCGGGTTGCATTCAGTTCCCCGATGAGATGCAGGATCGTGACACTGCTGCACCGGTTGGCCGGTTGATGCAGGCGAACGGTAAGTTTTTTTTCCTCGTGATCGGGCAGAATATCGGCTTCCATGGCATACAGACCACGGAGCAGGCTTCGTGCGTCGTCCTGGCGGCGCAGGGTGTGGCGGACAATGTTCGCCATGGCGGTTTCAGCCCGGTAGGCAATGAGTTTGATCGTGTCGATGAAATACTTGCCTTTCATGCCCAGCATCCGGAACCGGTCCTCCGGCGGCAGGTCGGCAAAGTGTACATGCCGCGGGGTTGCTTTCCTGCAGGCCTTCAGGTCCGCCACGGTGCGCGTCATCTCCGTCACGGCTTCCTGCAGGGCTGACTTCTTCGTTTCGTACTCGGTCACTTTGTCCGGTTCGATATCGTCACAGAGGAGGATGCTGTCACATTCGCACCGTTTCCGGGCCAGCAGGGCCGTCTGTTTTCTCACCTCGCCGTCCACCTCCCGGTATTGGGGGTTGACCACACGGGTGCTGTCAGGAATTTCTTCCGTCGAATAGTCGGCAAGGCGATCGAGGCTATAGTGCTCACGCATGTACTTGAAAAAATTTTCCTGAGACCAGCGGGCGAACATGGCCGCCGCCGAACCGGTTATCTCCCGGGTCACATCGGTGGCGATGATCGCGGTCTGATGACCGCTTTGGCTGAGTTTGCGCACCTCGCGCACCCACAGTTTCCGGCCGAGCAGGGTGCCGCGCTCAGCCAGCTGCATGGTCACCGTTTGCCCCGATGCCAGCCGAACGTCGCGCCGGGCAAACTCCGTCACCGGCCAGTCGTCGCCGGGATACTTGCTGTAGGTCAGGCAGGCGATGCCCTTCTCCCGCATCCTGGCCATGAAGTCCGGACTGTAGCCTTCCCGGTCAAAGACCAGGGTGAAGCGCGGCGTCACGTCTCCCTCGCCGAACAGACCGCGCTGCCCGGGAAGCTCACGCTCGAGGCGAGGAACGATCTCCTCCTCGAGAACACTCAGCAACCCGGGATCGACCGCCCTGTTCACCATGAAAAACGGCTGGCCGTCCATGGCATTCACCCAGTAGTCGGTGGTGGCCCGGAGGCACAACTGCTGCCGGGCAACATAATGCCGTGGCAATTCGGTCTGACTGCCGGTGTACACCCGGACATGCCCGTCAACATAGAGGACGCCCGTGGTCTCAGGGAACATCGCCATCCAGTCCCGGCTCAAGGCGCTGGCCCATTGCTGCCCCTGGCCGCTGCTCGTCAACGCCCGCACCTTGCGCCGCAGGGTCTTCGCCTCCGGAATCCGGTCAAGGCCGAGCAGCTTGCCCCATTCGCCCGGAGGACAGTACCGCAGCGACTCGATGGTCTTGATCCGGGCCAGCGCCATGAACGCAAGCAGCAGAAAGATGGAGTCCAGCCGGTAATATCCGGCCGCCAAAGCAAAATACTCGGTATGCGCCAGCAGGCCCATGCCCAGCAACCCCGGCAGGCCGAGCAGCACCCCGCCGTTGCGGACATCGAGGCTGCACGAAAACGCAGGCGCTGCCGGCCCGGTCTGGAAAATGCTGGCCAGCAGCCTGCCGGTGGTATCCGTTGCCCCCATGCCCAGAGGGGCGCCCGCATCCGTCGCGCTCCGTGCGCTTTTGCTGGTGCCGTCAGGGACCAGGGGACTCAGTTCTTTTTTTTTGGCCGGCGCAGCTTGCCCGACCGCAACGCCTTGTTCAGGGTATCAACCTTCAAGCCCAGTTCTCCGGCAATCTCGGCAATGGGCCGATCGGCATCAAGACGCTCCTGGACCTGCTCCAGCACCGGCGGGGTCAACACCGCCGGACCTCGACAAATCCGTGGGGCAAAAAAACCGGCCATGCCTTTTTCCCGGTACAGCTTCACGCTGCGCAGCACACTGATCTTGCTCACCCCAAAGGCCCGGCAGATCTCAGCCTGGCTGGCGCTGCCGTTGATATACAACTGGCTGGTGAACATGCGGAAGCTCTGCATATCGTCAAGGGCATGCGTGAACACCGGCAGGTTGCCGTACACATAGGTGATGGTCGCACCTTGGCGCAGAAAACCGATGTTCTGATTGATCAGGGTGATGCCTTCCGGGAACAAGGGGAGTTGCAGTTGGGGCATGGCAGCGCTCCGATACGGAGAGAGGGCGTGGAGATCGTGAATGTCGCTAACATATCGGAATCCGCTGCAGCCGTAAATCGCCTTTGCTCCACCTGGAAGCATCTGCGCCCTTTGCGCACAATTTCAAAAGGTTACACATGAACCCTGCGCCACATAAAAAGTGTCGAGGTCAGGAGGTCTGAACCTGCTCCGCTTTGCCGCCTTGCCACCGGCGACCGTCACCCTGACGGTCGCCGGTTTTTTGTTTCACGACGCAGGTGATTGTCAAGACGCTGCCAGTTCACGCCGGATGGCGTGAAAATTGTTCCGATGCAATCAACAAGGTGGAGTCATTGATCAGCTTTTCGGGTAGTATAACAGTTGTGGCACAATGGATTACAGGAGAATGGCATTTCAGCGGGGCACGTCAGGTCATCGATGTCAGTGGTATGAAGAGACGGCGTGTCGATCCGGCAACAACCCTTGGAGGAACGGTTATGAGTCTTCCCGCTCGCGCATCGTTGTCTCGTGTTTTGTTCGCTTTCCTGCCCGTGTTGGCGGTACTGCTGTGGTACACGGTCCTGCCGGCCTCGGCCGTGACCGGCCCGTCTGCCGGTTCGGTGCACAGGGCGGCCGATTACGGCGCCATGCCGCTGTTGTTCATTCCCAACCAGGGCCAGTTCGACAGCCGGGTGGCCTATGCGGTGCAGGGCCGGGATACCTCGATCTTTTTTTCCAACCAGGGGCTGACCTTTGTCCTCAGCGAACAGCCCGCCGCCTCCGGGCACAAGGCACGCAGTCTGCGCCAGGTCGGACCGCCGGAACCGGCAGCGCAGGCGGTGCGGCAGCGCTGGGCACTCAAGGTCGACTTTGTTGATGCCAATCCCGTGGCCAAGCCGGAAAGCCTCGAGCAGGCCGAGACCCTGATCTCCTACTTCAAGGGGCGGCCCGAGGAGTGGCGCACCGGCCTGCAGGCCAGCCGGCGGATCATATACCGTGACCTCTGGCCCGGGATCGATCTCGTCTACTCGGGCACGGTCGACCACCTCAAGTACGACTTCATCGTCCATCCCGGGGCCGACCCGGATCGGATCAGGCTCGCCTGGCGCGGTGCGGACAGCGTGCAGGTGACGGAGGAGGGGCAACTGGCGGTCACCACGCCGCTGGGCACACTGCGGGATAAGATGCCCGTGGCCTGGCAGGAGGGGAAGGAGCGGCAGGAGAAGGTGACCGTGGCCTATGACCTGCTCGGGCCGGCCGGGGTACAAGTGGCGGCGCTGGCCACGGACCGGACCCTGGCAGCGGCCCATCCGCGCGAGCAGGTCCAGGTCGTCGGTTTCACGGTCGGCGACTACGACCGCACCCGCACCCTGGTGCTGGACCCGGAGATGCTCGTCTACTGTGGCTTCATCGGCGGATCGGGCATTGACGCTGGCTTTGCCATCGCGGTGGACAAGAGCGGCAATGCTTATGTCACGGGGAATACTTTTTCAGGTGAAACATCCTTTCCGGAAACTGTGGGCCCGGACCTGAGCCAGAACGGCAACGCCGATGCCTTTGTCGCCAAGGTGAAAGCGGACGGCACAGGGTTGACCTATTGCGGCTTCATCGGTGGTACGGATGAAGACTATGGGATGGGTATCGCTGTAGGCAACGAAGGCAACGCCTATGTGACAGGGTATACTGCTTCCGACGATTCATCCTTTCCGGCAATTGGTGGCCTGTCCACGAGCCACAAAGGCGGAAGTGATGTCTTTGTCGCCAAGGTCAACACGAACGGTTCGGGTCTGGTTTACTGTGGCTTCATCGGTGGCGCAGAGGATGACGAAGGGCGAGGTATCGCCGTGGACAGCAGCGGCAATGCTTATGTCACGGGGTTCACCTCTTCCACCGAAACAACGTTTCCAGAAACTAAAGGCCCAGACCTCAGTTCTAATGGCAAGAAAGACGCTTTTATCGCCAAGGTTAATACGGGCGGTTCGGGTTTGGATTACTGTGGCTTCATCGGCGGCACGGAGGATGACGAAGGGCGAGGTATCGCCGTGGACAGTAACAGCAACGCCTATGTCACGGGGTATACCAATTCCACCGAAACCTCATTTCCGAAGGTTGTCGGCCCGGACCTTAGCCATAACGGTGGGAGCGACGTCTTTGTCGCCAAAGTGAAAGGAGACGGTTCAGGCTTTGGTTACTGCGGTTTCATCGGAGGCATAGGCACCGAATATGGTTATGGAATAGCCGTGGACAGTGGTGGCAGCGCCTATGTTACTGGATTTACAACGTCCGCCAATGGGTCGTTTCCAGTGATCGGTGGCCCGGACCTGAGCCACAATGGCGGTGAGTATGACGCCTTCGTCACCAAAGTCCAAGTGGACGGCAAAGGGTTGATTCTCAGCGGCTTCCTTGGTGGCGCAGGGCTTGACGAAGGACGAGGCCTTGCCTTGGATAGTAGCGGTAACACCTATGTGACAGGATATACCGGATCAACTCAATCATTTCCCGTGACTATCGGTCCGGACCTGAGTGCCAATGGCAATTACGATGCTTTCATTGCCAAAGTCAGGGTTGACGACTTTCCCTGGCCGGCCTTCCTGCCGGCCATCCTGGAAGGAGGAAAGAAAAAGTAGCACCCCGGCCCGCGGACCCGGCTGCATACACGCTCCGCCTGACCTGACCGGCGGCCGTCACCCTGACGGCCGCCGGTTTTTTCATCTTCTGATGACCCATCCTTGGTCCGGTTGGCCACCGGCAGCTCTCACTCGTCACCGATTGGCACAAAAAGGGGCAGCCTTATCTTCTCGGCCAGTTGTTCGTTGCGCCAAGGCTCATCGTCGATGAACAGCAGGTGGCCGTTGTGCACCGTTCAGGCCCAGATGGGCTGCCGAGAGCGGCTGCACCGGGGCCACGATCAGCTGCACCCGCTTCCCCTGGTCGGCGACCTGCCGGGCCTTGACCACGGTTGCAACCAGGGGCACCGGGCCAGCCATCGCGACCGGGATGCCTCCGCCCAATGGGCCGTCGAACTGCTGGCCTCCAAACGCTACAAGCGCTACCTGGCCACCACCGAGGCCGGCAAGCTCAGCCTGGATCGCGCCCCCATCACCGAGGCCAGGCGGTACGACGGCAAATGGGTGCTGGAAACCAACGATGACACCATCAGCCTGGAAGACGCTGCCCTCACCTACAAGGGGCTTCTGGTGATCGAGCGGTGTTTTCGCTCACTGAAACGAACCCAGATCCAGATGATGCCGATGTACCATTGGGCCGGCCGGCGCATCGAGACCCATGTGAAAATCTGCGTCCTGGCCCTGTTGCTCGAGCGCGTGGCCGAGCTTGAATGCGGGCAACCCTGGTCCC